>VFSW01008465.1_pt1 | contig 14766 bp, 14 predicted proteins | sample 5358111 | NCBI WGS metagenome assembly VFSW01 (sample SAMN11554181, study PRJNA540505) | mine drainage metagenome | isolation source: sediment from site ElyBrook_90M | place: USA: Ely Copper Mine, Vershire, VT | collected 2017 | reverse complement strand
GGGGCAAAGGCTCAGGGGCGGCGCGGTGACACCCCAGTGCGAGCAGAGAGAACAGCGAGACGACCGACGAGCGAATGGATCAGCCCGGAATGACGCAGGAGTTGGACGGGACGACGATGTAGACCTGGTGGCGAGAGAGCTCGGTGCCCGCGCGGCCGATGACCACGATGGTGGCTTGAAAGAGCTGGAGGGTGTTGGTCGGACGCTGAAAGTCGTTGAAGAAATCCGCGTCGAAGGTGACCACGGTAGACGGGGCGACGTTGTAGAAAGTCGTCGCGTCGGCGTGGTCGTAGCCCATCGGAGCGGGTGGGTCGCCGCGCACGGGGGTGACCGCGCGGAGAAAGTCCGCGGAGCTGTGGCCCGCGGCGATGCCAGACGAGGACACGGCGAGGATCTGACGGGTGACGTCTTGACGCGTGGCCGTGGCGAGGGTGGTGACGGAGTCGATGACGTTGGTGGCGACGGCGGTGGGGGTACCCATCGGGGCGATGGGGCTGCCCGTGCCGTCGAGGGTGCCGGTGTTGGTTGCGAGTTGCATGGCGTTGATGTGCGTGTCGCCGACGCCCACGTCGACGCCGACAAAGTACACGCCGTGGCTGACCATCTGGGTCGAGAGTTCGGCAAAGGTGTGGCTGTGAAGGGCGTAGGTGGGGTGGCCGCTGGTGCCAAAGCCCATGATGGTGGCGCAGGGGGTTCCACTGCCCGCGGAACCGTCGCAGTGGTCGTGGAGGTCGTGGACCCAGTTGGCGTCGGAGAACATCACCACGATGGGGACTCTCTGGGGCTCGAAGCACCCGTAGCCGTAGACGGGCGGATCATCGGGACCGACGCCGCAGTCGCGGGCGTACTCAATCGGGGACGCCCACCCGAGATTCGGGGCGGTGCACGTCGAGCCAAAGCCCATGACGTTGCAACCGTGTTGGACCGTAAGGTCGTCGAGATGGCCGGGGATGTCCGGGAGACCCTCGCCGGTGAGAACCTGGTAGGCGGCTTCGGTGAGCGGTTCGGCGTAGTCTCCGCCGCCGCCCGCGGTGAGGCCGTTGATAAAGGCTTGCACCGCGGGGACGTTGCGGGTGAGTCGCTGGCCCACGTGGACGATGTAGTCCGACCCGGGAGAACCGTCGGGGCCTTCGGGGTGCGAGCGGTAGTCTGCAGCGCCGAAGCGCAGGTCGGCACCGGTGCCCACCGCGGCTTCGATGCTCGGGATGATGGTTGTCGTGAGGGTTGTCTGGAGCGTCGAGATCGTCCCGCCCATGGAGCCCGTGGTGTCGACCAGAAAAAAGATGTCGGCGGAGTGGAAGCGGGTGGTGAAATCGAATTGCTTGTGGAGATGTCCCCCGGCGACGCCGCAGGCGGGGTCGGCATAGGGGAGCGTGACGTACAGGGACGACGGTGGGGGTGCCATGCCACCGGCAGCAGCCCAGACGAGATCAGGTACGGGGTTGCCCGCGTTGTCGTTGTGCGTGTTCGGGTTGCACGGATCCGTGTGGTACGTGAACACCTCGTCGTGATCGGACAGTCCGTCGGCGTCAGAATCCAGGTTGCGCCAGTTGCCGAGCGAACTCGACGGCGAACAGTGCGCTGGACTCTGCCCGCAGGTCAGCGCCGGGAGCGCTTCAGACGGAAAGCCCGCGTAGCGCCGGACGCCCTCGTCCAGGTCGGAGATTGCATCGTTGTCCGAGTCCGCGTCGAGGTAGTCGGGCATCCCGTCGCCGTCTGTGTCCGTCGGCGGGTGGTTGTACCTTCCCTCGATGTAGTCCGAGATCCCGTCGTTGTCCGAGTCGGTGCACGCCATGGGACCGCCGTCGGTGGGTGCAGCGCCGTCGGTGACCGCGCCGTCTCCAGGAGACACCGCGCTGTCCGTGCCCGCGCCGTTGTCCTGGGCCGTGGCGCCGTCTCCCGGGAGGACCCCGCTGTCAGCGCTGCCTCCAACCGACGACGAGCACCCCAGGGACAGTAGTACGCCCAGACCGAACCAACGTCTCGCGCCCACACAGACCATGAAGTGCCTCCGCGGCGCTGAGGGAGCACCCGCGTCCGTCATCAGGACCCGACACCCGCGCCGAGAGGGATCCTCGCATGGTCGTTGGCAAGGATCAATGATGCTCGCGCACCTTGGACACGACCCCTGGGTGCTGGCTGGGGTGTCGGGGACCCCGGTGATTCGGTTATAAACCCAGGCATGACGACAAGGGTTCATCGCTTTGGGCGGGGGGTGCAGGCGACCGAGGGGCTTACGCGGGAGGTTCTCGGGGGCAAGGGCTACGGCCTCGTCGAGATGACCCGCCTGGGGATTCCCGTGCCGCCGGGGTTTACGATCACGACGGAGGTGTGCAACGCGTACTACGCCCAAGGGGCGCTGCCCGCCGACGTCGTCTCGGATATCGCCAGGAATCTCGCCCTCGTGGGCAAAGACGTCGACGCCACGCTGGGGGACGCCAGGCGCCCGTTGCTCGTCAGCGTCCGTTCGGGCGCGCGGGCTTCGATGCCCGGGATGATGGACACGGTGCTCAACCTTGGGCTCAACGACGTGACGGTCGAAGCACTCGCCGTGCGTACCGGCAACCCGCGCTTTGCCTACGACGCCTACCGACGGTTTATCACCATATACGCCAACGTGGTGCTCGGTGCTTCGCGCGAGCGGTACGAAGATTCTCTCGCGCGGGCGAGAGCGCGGGCCCACGTGCGGGCCGACCATGAGATCCCGGCCGAGATCGTACGCGACCACGTTCGGGAGTGCCTCGCCCTCGCAGGGCCTGGACTTCCGCAAGATCCCATGGAACAACTCCACGCGGCGATCGCGGCGGTCTTTCGGAGCTGGCACAACGACCGCGCCGGGGTCTACCGCAAGATGCAAGGCATTCCCGAGTCGTGGGGAACGGCTTGCACGGTGCAGGCGATGGTCTTTGGCAACCTCGGGGATGCGAGCGCGACGGGCGTGGCGTTTACCCGCGATCCGTCCAGCGGCGAGCCGGGACTGTACGGCGAGTTTCTCCCCAACGCGCAGGGCGAAGACGTCGTTGCTGGGATACGCACGGGCGGCAAGATCACGGCGCGCGCGGCGGCGGACGCGGGGGCCTCGGACGCCCTCGAAACACGGATGCCGACCGTGTTTGCCGAGCTTGCCCAAGCGGCCGGGCGTCTCGAAAGACACTTTCGCGATGCGCAGGACATTGAGTTTACGGTGCAGGACGGTGTCTTGTGGCTGCTGCAGACGCGCAATGCCAAGCGCACGGCGCGGGCGTCGGTACGCATCGCCACGGACCTCGTACGCGAAGGCTTGATCGACCGGGACGAAGCGCTCTTGCGGGTCGACGCCGCACGGTTGCCCGACATGTTTCTCCCGCGGCTCTCGCACGAAACCGCGCACGAAGCCGAGGCCCGTGGAGAACTCCTCGCGCAGGGTCTGGCCGCGTCGCCCGGCTACGCCGCTGGCGAGATTGTCTTTCACGCGGACGACGCCGAACGTCTCGCGGGCCGTGGGCGGGATGTGATTCTTGTGCGCCGCGAAACCTCTCCCGATGACATTCATGGGATGTCTGCAGCGCGGGGGATTCTCACGGCGACGGGCGGACTCACGAGCCACGCGGCGGTGGTCGCACGGGGGATGGGCAAGTGCTGCGTTGCGGGGTGCAGTGCGTTGGCGGTGGACTACGCGACCGAGACCCTGCGGGTGACCACGGCGACCGGGACGCGAAGCTTTCGGCGCGGTGAGACCCTTACGCTCGATGGCTCGACGGGGCGGGTGTACGCAGGTGTTCTCGCGGTGAGCCCCGCGGTGTCCGACGCCCACTATGACGAACTCATGGCCTGGGCCGACGCGCGAAGGACGCTGGGGGTACGCGCCAATGCGGACACGCCGGCGGACGCCCGCAACGCGCGGCACTTTGGCGCCGAGGGCATCGGGCTCTGCCGCACCGAGCATATGTTCTTTGAGAAAGGGCGGATCGCGGCGGTGCGCGAGATGATCCTTGCGGGCACGGAGGCGGAACGTCGGCGGGCATTGGACAAGATCATCCCGATGCAGTCCGAAGACTTTGCGGGAATCTTTCGGGCGATGGACGGACTGCCCGTGACCGTGCGCTTGCTGGATCCCCCCCTGCATGAATTTCTCCCGGAGACGCCCGAGGATCTCGCGGCGCTGGCAACGGATATGAAGGTGCCGGTGGAGGTATTGCGCGCGCGCAATGATGGCCTGCGGGAGTTCAACCCGATGCTGGGTCACCGGGGGTGTCGTCTGGGGCTGGTGTACCCCGAGATCTACGAGTCGCAGGCGCGTGCGCTGGCGCGCGCAGCGGTTGAATGCGCGGCGAGCGGTGTAGACGTACGTCCCGAAGTGATGATCCCGCTGGTGGCTACGGCGGAGGAACTCTCCCGTACGCGGGCGATGGTCATCCGAGCCACGACCGAAGAGTTTACCGCCGCGGGACGCACGGTTGCATACACCGTTGGAACCATGATCGAACTCCCGCGGGCGTGTATCGTCGCGGGCGAGATCGCCGCCCACGCAGATTTCTTTTCATTCGGTACCAACGATCTCACGCAGACCACCTGGGGACTCTCGCGCGACGATGCTGGGAGATTCTTGCCGGTGTACATCGACGGAGGAATCGTACCCGCGGACCCGTTTGCAACGTTGGACATCGTGGGCGTGGGGGCGTTGATGCGTCTCGCGGTGGCGGGCGGACGCGCCGTCAAACCCGAGATGAAGCTCGGAATCTGCGGCGAACACGGCGGTGATCCTGCTTCCGTGGGCTTTTGCGACGCACTGGGTCTCACGTACGTGAGTTGTTCGCCGTACCGTGTGCCCACGGCGCGTCTTGCGGCGGCGCAGGCGACGGTCAAGCGCGCGCGGAGCTGACGCACGACCGGGCGCGACGCTCCCAAGATCTCACACGCATCCGCTGTGTCATCCCGCCACGCTTGCGCGCATCCCGCTGCGCCGTGCCGCCCGCGTCCAGCGACCGGACGAGGCTTCTCGACGGGTTTCTCGCGTTCCACTGGCGCGGTGTCCGAGAGGTACGCGACGTGCACTGAAGCTTGGGACGGACGCTGTGTAAACGCCGCCGTTGAGGCGTTTGCGGTGTCATGAACAAGGGCGCGGACGCCCTCACGTCGCGCCATCGGAGGTCTTCATGCGGCGCGTCATGGCTTTGGCAACGTTTCTTGGAGCGGCGTTGCTGCCTTTCGGTGCAGGCGCACAGATGGTTCCGCCCGACACGGGGCACACGGGCCTCTGGATGTCACCCGGTGGTGGAAACGGGCAGCCTCCAGCCGGGACGCTCCCGCCCGAGCCGCCGGGACACACGGGCCTCTGGATGGCGCCCAACGACGGTGTGACCCCGCCGCCGGTGTACAACGGGCCGCGACACCGCAGCGGTGGCGACACCGTGGTGTCCTTTGCGCCGCCCGCCGTGCTGATCGAAGCGCCCGCCGTGCGTCCCGATCATGGTCATCCCCTGTGGACATCCGGTACGTGGGGATGGGACGGCCAGAGTTACCAATGGATTCCAGGCCGCTGGCAAGAACCGCCCCGCGCGGGGATGGTCTGGTCGACGCCGCAATGGCGACGTCACGGACACCACTGGACCCTTCGAGCCGGCGCGTGGCGGCCGGGTGTGGTCAATCCGCCTGTTCACGCGCGATCTGCGCGTTCTCGCTGACGCCAACCGATCTTCAGCGCGGAGCGTTCGGGTCGGGCGTTCCCGTTGGGGCTGGCGGGGGTGTCACGGGAGGGGTTTGAGCCGCCGTGGATGCGGCCAACAGGGCTTTGGCCGCCGCGCGCTTTTCGGCCTTGGCCAGCCGCGCTTGCGCTTTCAACACATCCTGTCGTGCGATCTCGGCGTTGATCGCGGCGGTGTCCGCACGCGGGCCGAGCGCGAGAATGTCTTGGACCTCTGCGAGCTCGCGGGCGACATCCGCCACCGTCTTTGCCTTCCGTTCAGCCACGGCCATGATCTCTGCACATGCATTCCACGCATCGTGCTGACGAACACGCGTGGCGTCGTCGATAGCGCCCTTTGCGAGGGCAAAGCGCATGGAAAGCCCGGACGTCGCGCGCACGTCCGCCATCGCGGCGTCGATGTCTTCGACGGGAATCGTTGCTCTCAGATACGGATGCCTGCGCAACATCTCGGCGAGCAACGGGATGGCGCGGAGCCGCGTGGGCTGGAGCATTCGGGGGTGCTTCGCGCCGCCAGGGACGTCTCTGGGAAGGGCGGCCACGAGGGTTTTCAGGGCGGCGTCAACGGACTGGAGGAAGGTCGCGACCGCGGCGCTCACCGACACCGCAGGGACGTTACCCGCGGTTGATTCGCCCGCGGCGGAACCCGCCTGGGTCGGCGCCACGTCCGGGGTCTGGGTCGTTGGATTGTGCGGTCCAGGCGTGTTCATCGTCGCACCTCGGGTCTTTGGCCGTTGCACCGGAGCAACACGGCCTGCTTCGGAAACTCACGGGGTATTCTAACACAACGCTGGGCATTGGCAAGAAGTACCAGGCAGGGTCAGTGTTCTTCGAGCATAGTCAAGATTTCTTGAGTATCCATGAGAAACATAAGGCATTGCTGGCAGGTGGCATATGTTGTCAGAAAACTCGGAGAGTTGTGAGAAAATGCTGAGAATGATTAGAAACGTCTGGGCAGGGTGAGGAATGGCTGGATAGGGTCGGAAATCTCCAAGGGTAGCGAAAAAAATCTGGGTGTAGTCAGCGAAGTCTGGATGGGGTGGGAGAAAGCTGGGTGTTGTCAGAGAAAGTTGAGTGTAGCCAGAAGGATTCAGGATGAGAACGGATTCTTGCCGTGACGGTGCGGTGCGGAGGCGGTTGTTAGGGGTGGAGGCCAGCACTCGCCAGGTGCGCCGTGTCGGTGTGCAGCGGCGGCTGTTTCGACTGGGAAAACGCCAGGGCCCGCCGCCGCCGCCAGCGCCACCACCCCCCCGCCGCCATGTCGGCGAGCGGGCGACGGGGACGATTCGCCGATGGATTTGGCGTGCAGTCGTTGGTTTGCCGTGTGCTTCACGGCGCGCGTGCGCAAGCGCTTCGACCAGTTTGCAAAGCAGAGTCTGCAAGCTTTGCTTGACCCCGTGGGGATCCTCCAACCCGAAACCGAGGTGATCTCCGAGGCGCAGACAATCGACGCCTGGTTTGTGCCAGACCCAGAGCGCGTCGCAGAGCGTCGGCGCCTCGGGTTGCTTGGACGGATGGCCACCCGGGCATGTCTCTTTGAGCCGTTTCACGATCCGCCGAGTCCTGCCGCGGTGCGAGCTTGCTTGCGCAAACTGCTCACCTGGCACCATGAGTTGCTCCGCCGTGCGCGAGCCTCGGGAGCCCGCACGACGGTTGCCCTTCCACACCTCTGGGTGCTCGCGGGGGGAAGGCCCACGAAGGTGCTCCGGGGCTTTGCGTTGCGTCGTTGTCCGGGGTGGACCTCGGGGGTTTACACGGCTGCTCCGGCCTTGCACCTTCGGGTTGTCGTACTTGCCGCGTTGCCGTTAACGCGGGCCACGCTTCCGCTGCGCTTGATGGGCGCCGGCGCGACGCTCAAGACCGCGATCGTTGAACTCGCAGGGCTGCCAGCCGACGCCTGGGAGCGACAGATGCTACTGCCGCTGCTCGCTCGCCTGCGCTACGATCTCCCCAACGATCCCGCGCTGCATGGTGCCAACGAGGAGAATCCGATGCGGTCCCAAGAATGGTACGAGACCTTCAAGCGCGACCTGCAAGCCCAGGGAAAGGCCGAGGGAAAGGCCGAGGGAAAGGCCGAGGCGTTGCTGACGGTTTGCCTCCGGCGCGGCCTCGCACTCAGCGATCAGCAACGCGCTTGGATCACCGCCACCCACGATGTCGCCGCCTTGGATCGCTGGCTGGATCGCGCCATCACGGCCACCACGCCCGACGCCATCTTTCTCTCCGACGCGCCTCACTGAACGCAAGTGTTACGCTCACCCGCCCGTTGCAAACTCCACGGCGTGGTTGGCGTTGCAGTAGTCGCAGGTGACGACCGTCTGGCCTTTGACCGGCGGGCGTAACGGTGCGCCGCAGGTTTCGCATTTCTCGGGCCAGCGTACCGGGACGCCCACGGCACTTCCCGTCGGCATCGGACCTTTGTAACGCCCCCGTTCGATGTCGCCCGCGCGAAGCTGGTCGATGAGGGTCAGGAGTTCTTTCGCGGGGGTGTCGTGGAGCGCAAAAGTGGTCTGTTGCGGGATGTTCGGTCCGGGAACGTACGTGATCGTGACGAGTTGGTCTTTGAATACCACTCCCCGTCGGCCCTCGACCGTCCCCGCCAGCGCTCCGATCGGTACGTCCATCAACAGCATCCGACGGAGTTCTGTACGCGCTGCGAAAAACATCAACGTCCGTTCGACCACGGTTTCTTCGTGGTGCTCAAAACGTAGTCTGTGGTCCGTCCACGCGAGGATGCCTTCGCGCTTTCTCCCATCGGGCGGGTCGTCCCAGGTGACCTTGACAATCTCCACCGGGTTCTCTTCAGGCATCAGCTTGAAAGACGCCGTCGCAAAGCCATCCAACGTCGCGTGGACTTTGGTGACCTGCCCCGCGAGACGGTCATATCCCCCGACAAAGGGCGCAACGACTTCAAGAACCCTGCGCTCCGCCGCGTCGAGTTCCGCTTCGACCGAACGGCACTCCGCGGCCAATGACTCAATCCGGCTTGCTTGTCGCAGAGGGTCAGCCCCTGCAAGGTTGTTCGCATCGCGAACCGCGCGGTCAACCCTCGGGCGGAGGCTTTCAGCCGCCTGGTGGCTCTCGGCGCGCGCCGTCGCAAGGGCGCTTGCACCCAGTGCGCGGAGGTCTTGAAAGCGTTGTTCCAGATCGCCGTTCCATACGTACGCCCGTGCGCGGGCGCGGGTGATGGCTTCGCCAAGGGCCGAAAGCGCCGCGTTGCGTTGGTTGACCTCCGCGAGCGGGCCATCAAACGCCAGCCGCGCCAGCGACCGATCGGCCGACGACCGCGCAAACAACAACTCCGCTTCTAAAAAAAGCGCCCGTTCCGTGTCCATCCCAGACATTGTCTTCCTCGCGTACGTGCTTTCGAAAGCCTCACCCGGCGTACCGCCCGTGGAGCGTCTTGCGGTAGCGCACGTGGGCAAGCGAACGCCCCCCAACGCACTCGTTCCGTGTTTCTCCGTCCGTTACATATTCCTGCCGGGCATAAAACATCCGCGCAGAGGCGTTGTCCCGCAGCGTCCAGAGACACATTCCCCGGGCGCCCCCATCCATCGCTGCAGACTCCGCCGCCGCAAGCAATCCCGCGCCCATCCCACGCCGCCACGCCGCAGGAAGGACATACAACGCATACACCTCTGCGCCCGTGAGCCCCGCGTCGCGCGCGGGCCCCGCACAACAGAAGCCATGGATACCGTCAGTATCCTCTGCAACCCACGTACAGCGCACCAGCGCAGCCGTCTGCGGTACGTGCCTCCAAGACGCGGCGAGAACATCTTGCCAACGCGCTTCGCGTTCGGTGACCGAGAGCGCGTCGAGGTAGGCGTCGGCCATGAGCCCGCGGTACGCCGTCTGCCACGTTGCCGTGTGCACCCTGGCGATCCCGTGCGCGTCGCTGCCCACGGCCCGGCGAAGAATCACTCCGTGCGTTCGAGCGTCCACCGACCGTCCTCGCGGAGCAACTGTGCCGAAGACCTTCCGCCGGGGCCATACGTAAACGTCGCGCGGTCGCCGGCTTCTTCAACCGGTGCGCCGCGGTCGAGGGCGACGCGCATCCCATCGAGCATGGATTGTACGTCGTCGGCGGCGCGCCCGGTCCACGCCGCACGAAGGGAATCCGGCGTCATCCGCGCGGCGATCCGTCGCGGTGCCAGGTGCAAGAGCACGTCCCAACGCTGTCGCACGAGCGCCCGCACAAAAGACCGTAGGGCTTGCCGGGGCGTGTGCTGGCCGTAAAACTCCAACGCCGCCGGGTCGAGACGCCAGCGACCGCCTTCGTACAAGAGATCCATGGTCTCGCCGGTCTCCAACACGAGATGTGCGGTGATGGGTTGGCGGGGTGCGGGATGTTCGTACGCGAGGATGGCGTCGCGGACTTAGTGCGGGCGGGCGTGCGCAAGAACCTCAAAATCGTCGTACGGGCGGTATATGCGGGCGTCGCCCGTGAGAAGACTCCAGGCGTCGGCGTAGCGACCGTCGCGCAGGGCGAGCGCGTAGGCTGCAAGGGTGTCTCCGGGGGTGGCCGGGGCCGACGCGCAGCCGAGTCCCAAGACAAGCACGACGAGGGCTAGGGGGACGAAGCTGGTAGCGGTGGGGCCACGCACGGGCGGCACGGTAGAAACAAAGCCGCCGGAGTGTCAATCCGTGGCGCGTCGGTGCGTGGGTGCACTACCGTGCGGGGGATGGAAACTGTGGACACGGTGATCGTGGGCGCGGGCGTGAGCGGGCTGGCCACCGCCGCGGCGTTGGGCGAGGGGGCGTACGTGGTGCTCGAAGCCGACCGGGAGATCGGGGGGTATTGCAAGACGGTGCGACGCGAGGGCTTTGTCTGGGACTGGTCGGGGCATTTCTTTCACTTCAAGCATCCCGAGATCGAGGCGTGGCTGCGTGCGCTGATGCAGGGACAAGAGGTACGCACCGTGCGCAAGCGGTCGGTGATCGCGTACGCCGGGCGCCAGATTGATTTTCCCTTTCAAAAGAACATCCACCAGCTTCCGCAGGAAGAATTCATCGACTGCCTTCACGATTTGTATTTTGCGCGGGCCCCGCGGGAGATTCTCGGACCTGACGCGCCGCCCGTGGTGCCTGAAGCCAGCTTCAAGTCCATGCTCTATGCCCGCTTCGGGCGCTCGATCGCCGAAAAGTTCTTGATCCCGTACAACGAAAAACTCTACGCCTGCGACCTTGCGACCCTTGACCGTGACGCCATGGGGCGGTTTTTTCCCCAGGCGGATCTCACGGACGTGGTGCGCAATATGAAGCGCCCGGACAACGATAGTTACAACGCGACGTTTACGTACCCCCAAGGCGGCGCGATCGAGTACGTGAAAGCCATCGCCAGCGCCGTGCGTCCGGGTTCCATTGCACTGACCGAGCCCCTGGTGGGGATGGATCTGACCCAGCGCGTGGCCAGCACCCCCACCCGTAGTATTCGGTACCAGCGCCTGGTCTCGTCCATTCCCTTCAACCGCCTGCTCTCGCTCGCCAACGTCCCCCACGATCCGAGTGTCTTTACCTGGAACAAAGTTCTTGTCTTCAATCTAGGCTTTGACCGCAAGGGCCCGCGGGACGTGCACTGGATGTATGTTCCCGACCGCGCGCGGGTGTTTTACCGGGTGGGTTTCTACGACAACATCTTCGACACCGACCGCATGAGTCTTTACGTCGAAGTCGGCTTTCCCCGCGACGCCGTCATCGACGTCCCCGCCGTCCGCGCAAGCGTTCTCTCCGACCTCCACCGTGAGGGGATTGTGACGAACCAAAGGCTCGTGGCCGAACACCACGTGGTCATGGACCCGGCGTACGTTCACATCACCCGGGGTTCCATCGCGGCCCACACGGCCTTGTCCAAGACACTCCGCGGGCACGGGGTGTATTCCATCGGGCGCTACGGGGGATGGACCTACTGCTCGATCGAAGACAACGTGGTCGAGGCACGGACCCTCGTCAACTCTTGGAGCACCCCGTAGCGATCCCCCACCCGGGGTGTGATAGTCTCCGGGAACCGCATGGTCAGGAGCCAGTCCCCCCTGTTGGGGTACAACAACAACGTCCGGCACCACGGTCGGGTGTTTCACATCCAGACCGAGGACTCTGGCGTCGCGCGGCCGCATGTCATCACCCATCTTTTTGCCGACGGGGGGCGGGTCGTCAAGACCACCCGCACGTCGTACGCCGACCGACTCGACGAGCCCAAGCTCGGAGCCTTTGTCAAAAAGCTGATGCAAGATCAGCACAAGGCGATGTTCATCGCCCTGCGCGACGGGCAGTTTGACGATCAGGTCGCCGTCCCTGTGACGGAAAGCCCGGTTGATGTCGATGCGCCGCGTGATGAATTTCCCGAGCTATCGTTTCTGCCGGACATCTCGCAGCCTGTCACCCGCGATCCCATCATCCCGCCGGTCCCGGACGATCCCGCGGACACCTTGCTGGACATCTCCGTCGGGGACATCGCTTCGTTGCCGGCAGAACTGCTCGATGACGACGGCGGTACGACCGTTCCCCCGGACGCGCCCGTGTCTTTTCCACCGCCCTTGCCGCCTGCGCCACCGTCCGTGCGTGCGCTGCCTCCCCGCCGGGGAACAGCGCCTCCGTTGCGGGATGCCCTTCTCCGGCCGATCACCGGGGCCATCCGGGTCGAAGGGCCACCATCGTCCGCCCTGTCCATCGCGGCTCCGGTCGCACTGTCGGTCGCACCCTCGGTCGCACCGTCCGCAGCCCCGCCGACGACACCCCCGGGTTCGGCGTCTTCACCGCCACCGCTTCCGAGGCTGTCTCAGGCACCGATGCTCCCCGCGGCGCCCAAACCTGTGGTTGCAGTGCCTGGACGCTACGTGGCCCCGCGGCCGGCGGCTTCGGTGACTGCAGGCGCGCGGCCGAGAGAACTGCACGCGAGTATTTTTGCCGAGAGCCTTGTGAGCGAGCAGTCGTTGGACGAAGTGATTCTTGCGTACCTGGCAGAAGAACTCGGCACGCCGCCGCGGACGTGATGCCTAGCTTTCGAGCGCGCGGTGCATGGACGCGCGCAGGGCCGCGAGATCCCCCGGGGTGTAGAAGTATGGGAACCGGGAATTGGGACTGGTGATGTCAGCCCGGACGGTGCCGTCCGAGCGAAAAAAGAACACCCGTGGGACGTACTGCCCGTACGACTGGATGGACTGCGCGAGGGTGGCCGACGTCTGGTCGGCGTCTTGAAAGACCACGTCCATCTGTTGGGCAAGGCGTACGACTTCGGGGTCGGCGAAGAGCGGGGCGAGTTCGTGACAGTGGGGGCACCAGTTGGCGTAGACGACCACGAGGACGGGTCGGTGCCGCGTACGGGCGTCGCGGATGGCATCGTCCCACGATCGCGCACGGAGGGTGCTCGGCCAGGCGATCGCCGCCCCGCGTGACGGCGGTGGCATCGCCGCAGTTGGAACTTCTGGCACTTCGGCGGTAGGGGAACGGGGATGTACCGGCGGATTGTAATCTTCGACGGGCGGAGGGCTGGCGGTGGATGCACCACGCGGCGGGGTGCGCTCGATCGGCTGGCACGAAAGGGTCACGGAGGCGAGGACCAGCGGTCCCAGGCGGTACATCACGCTGGGTGCACGGTAGTAGACCTTGCGCGGGGCATCAAGCCACGCGCCCACGGGCTTGACCGGCGATGTCGTTTGGGCGACTGAAAGCCACTTCGATGTCCGACCCGGCACCCGAGGGGGAGGCTCCCCTGTCTGACGCACGTGACGAGACCGGCTGGGTTGCATTGCCTGAAACACCGGCGGCGGAGGGCACGCCAGGCTTTGTCCCGGGTGCGGTCATCGGGCGCTACGAAATCATCAGTCTCATCGCAACGGGGGGCATGGCCGCGGTGTTTCTCGCGCGGGTGGTGGGGACCTCGGCGCCGTTGCTGGCGATCAAACGCATTCATCCGCATCTGGCCCGCGATGACAACTTTGCCAAGATGTTTATCGACGAGGCCCGGATTGCAATGCGACTGCACCACCGCAACGTGGTGCCGACACACGCGATCGAAGACCTCGATGCGCCGTGCATTGTCATGGACTACGTCGACGGCGACCAGCTCCGTCGCTTTATGCAATCGCCGCAGACCGCCGACGGGAGGATCCCGCCCGCGGTGGCGACACGCATCGCGGCCGACATGCTCCGGGGGCTCCACGCCGCGCACGAACTCCAGGACGACGACGGTGCGTTGATGGAGGTTGTCCACAGGGATGTCTCCCCGCAGAACGTTCTCGTGGGTCGCGATGGGGTCACCCGGGTGACGGACTTTGGCATCGCGCGGGCGAGAGGTCGCCTCGCGGTCACCCGTCAGGGCCTCGTACGGGGAAAGCTACGGTACATGGCCCCGGAGCAAGCGACCCCGCGGGAGACTCCCCCCGACCGCAGGGCCGATATCTTTGCTGCGGGGATCATCGTGTGGGAGATCGTGACGGGACGGAGGCTCTTTCGCGGGGACGAAGCGACCGTGGTGCAAAAGCTCTTGCACCTGCCCATTCCGCGTCCGAGGGAGATGCGCGCAGGAATCGACGAGTCGCTGGACATCGCCGTCATGGGCGCCTTGGAACGAGAGATGGATGTGCGGTACGCCACGGCGGCGGAGTTTGCGGATGCGCTCGAATCCGCGGCGAGGAAGAGCGTGGGGGTTGCAACGGACGCGGAGGTTGCGGACTTCGTCGCCCGGGTGCTGGGTCCGTCTGCGGATGTACCCGGGATATCCCTGGATGCCGACGCGGGGCCGGGGACCGACGTGGAGGTGATGCTCTCGGCCGGGACGTTGCTCCGTGCGGGGGAGGGACCGTCGCCCAAGACATCCTGGCCGGCCCCGCCGGTGCGTCCCGCGCCCGAAATCCAGCTTCCGTCCCCAGATGCCGTGCTGTCGGTGTCTCCACAGGAACCCTTGAAGGGAGACCTCCCAGCGGGTGACAAGGCATTGGTTCGTCCGGCGGACGATGCAGCGATCTTGCGTACGTTTCTCCGCCCGGCGATTCCGGCATGGGCCGTGGGGTTGATCGCGGTGGGGATCGCCGCTGCGGTTGCGTTCGCCGTGCGGATGCTCCTGCGCTGATACGTCGGGGCTCCCG
>VFSW01008464.1_pt1 | contig 14766 bp, 10 predicted proteins | sample 5358111 | NCBI WGS metagenome assembly VFSW01 (sample SAMN11554181, study PRJNA540505) | mine drainage metagenome | isolation source: sediment from site ElyBrook_90M | place: USA: Ely Copper Mine, Vershire, VT | collected 2017 | reverse complement strand
CAAAAAATATATTTCTTACGTAAGCAAATTCGTCGATAGATTGCGGTACACTTCCCCCAATCCGCTTTTCAGATTCAAGTTGCAGCCAAACTGACCGAAAGGACTGCACCCATGCGCAAGACCTCGGACAAAATAGGGGGGGCAATTGAAGGGCCACTCCTCCGCGCCGCCCTGCTGTTTCTGATCTTTTCTCCTGTTTTCTGTCACGCACAGGACGGTGTAAACGGGATATATGTTTGTTTCCCTATCCATCTCATGGACGAGGAGTACTTCAATATTTCGCCAGAGTTATTGAGCAGCTCATGGATCCAGGGACAGACATTAACCGTTTCTCTCAAGGGTCCTTACCCCATCAACTCTTTTCCAATTAATTCTCCGACTCGTAGCGGAGTCTGCACGCCGACGCTAGAAGGCAGCAATGTCATGTTAACTGCGTGGGAATTTGGCCCGACAGATCCTAATAGTGTATTCCAGCCTCCCATTGGACCAGAATACCCATACGTAACCTTTTCCAATTTCATATATGTCAACCCCCTTCTGACTACATTCACAGTATCGATTGCGAACGACGCCCCTCCCGGAGGGTTCTATTTAACATTATCATCTTCTGGAACATATGATAACTATAGATCTTTAGCTGGTATCTGGAAAATCTATATCCAGCCGAAAACTCCCCCACCTCAACCGCCACCGCCACCGGTTTGCCCAACCCCCGTACTCACCGCTGTTACTCCCGATGTATGGGTTGCGGGAAAGACGTATAACCCCAAACTCACTGGAACCGGCTTCACGAATACGGTGGCCTGCCCCGCGCCTACGGTCAATATCACGGACGTGAATAACAATTCTATTCCGTATTCCAATGCAACGGTGACTCGCGATACAGAGATGATTGTCACCGCCGTGGTTCCGCCCGCGAGCAACCCCACGGAGACGGTTTGCGTCACATTGGGCAACGAAACAGCAATCGTCGACGTAATATCCAAGCCTGCTTCCGCCGCCGGCGTCACTGTCAACAACTTCACACCTTCCGTTCCCGGCACGGCTGGAAGCATATGCACGGATGAAATGGGCGACCAGGGAATCACGGTGCAGATAATTGCACCCGTTGCTGCAGTGATCACCGATACCAGCGACATCATGGACGGCAATGTGACGGTCAATTTGACCGCGCCTAGCGGAACGACCGGGGACCTGAATCTGGACTTCAACGGATCGGACGCATCCGCTCTGGAACTCAGCCAAGCGCCGTTTACCGCACTGTCGCCCGGCGAACAGGAACTCCAACTGCCCTTTGACACCATTCTGCCCGGAATCTATACCATGGCTAACGGAAGCTGGGATGCGCTGGTTCCAGGTGTCGCGGCTGCTCAATCCGTGACCGTCTCCGATTACACGCTACCCACGCCCTGGACCTACTTCAGGAAGATCTTCTACACGCAGTACAACGTTCCCCACGAGAGCGCCTGTGGGGGAGGCGATGCCGATGCGTGGCTCGTCACGACCTCCGTGGTCAAGAGAAAAACGACTTGCAACTTCACGAAGATCAAGTTGAATGCTGCGTTTATCAGAGCTGCCTGGATGAACGGCGCCGGAGTGGACCTTGACGGTGACATCCTGAAGAATGCCGTCGCCGTCAATCTGGGCGATACGCAACGCTGCGCCGGACAATACCCGGCCGGCGCGATAGGGCATGGAAAAGCAGGCGGGAACACATTTGAGGTCGTAAGCTCCATTACCGGTAGTTGCAATGCAACACTTGTTGCAGGCCAATCCGTAGCCATGCCCTGCACTCAGATCGGGAGACAATGTCCAGTAGCTGTCCTATCGGGCGTTCAGGCGCTCAGTTGCGGCGACCAACTCAATCTGGACTCGGGCGATCACACGTCAGCATCCACTCGAATTGTTGAGGACCTATGCCCAGCTTGCAGCAATACATCTCCGTTCAGCGACCCCGGTTCCCCGATGTATGGCGCCGACGGGCATATCGATGCCTTTTCGTCAAATACGTCCTGTACCGGAAAAGGTGTTGGAAGCCTCGGATTCTTTTACACATCCTACCCCACCAATTGAGAGGAGAATGAGATGAGAACATGGAAAGACTTTTTCGCAGGCGGGCTGCTCGGTGAGGTGGTTGTGCTAGGCTTCGCTGGTCTTCACATTATGATGTTTGCCGTTCCTCTGTCCGCACAAAACTGTCCAGTAACTACCGAAGTTCGTACTATTTGTCAGACAATCGGCAATGCCGAGTCAGTTTCGGTTACTTCTCCGTTCGCGGCGTATCCAGCATTGCAACCGGTAGTTTATTGGCATGACGATAATTGGAAGATTGATATGCTTCCGCAACCTGCATCGGATGGCGATCTTCGCATGAAGATCACATCAAGCGACGGGAGGGAGAAGATTGCGGAATTACCTGCGGATTACGCGCAAGTTGATTCCATTTCAAGGACACCAAGTGACAATGCGATTGTCATTGCGGACATCAACGGAAAGATAACAGCATTCGGCCTCGTCGATCTAAAACTCGGAAAACTTATCGACAACTTTGCAATGTCACCACCGTCCGTCTCTCCAAACCGGCGCTTCATCCTGTACGTCAACACCGATTATTACGACTACTACAACTATCGTCTTTACGACACATCAAAGACGCCAAGAGAAAATACCTGCGGCTACAGGGAAAACGATCCTGAACATAAAGATCTAGATGAGGGTTATCGCGGCTTTCCTGTCTACCCACGAAAAGCAAATCAAACTTCTTGCTCAGACGCAGCCGAGAAAGCCTTTGCCGACGAAAGTCACACTCAGTTGTCGAACTTTGTCTGGTCTGCTGATTCGTACAAAGCAGTTTTTGCGGATCTGATGAACGGAAATGCAATGAGTCTCATTCTTGTAACCATGCCTAAGGGAGAAAACGATCCAGACCGCGACAAAGACCACGACACAGACCGTGGCAGAGGCAACGACCGGCCTAGAACTTTAATCTATTCGTTCGTCGGCGCGGAGAATGTTTGCGGGGCTGTGGGGCCACTGGGCAAGACTGGCTGCGACTCTAACAATGTTCGCTCTCTTGCCTGGAATGGGGACGCAGTGAATGTTGCCCTGGTTCAAGCGAACCCAACCGGGCCGGCCATTGTGAAGAACCTGACGATTCCTCTTTCAAAGTTCATGCCCATTCGCAAGTAGACTGTATTCGGCGGGTGGCGGGTGGCGCAGGTCCCCATCCTGTGAAATGAACGAACGAGGGTGCCCCTCAAGGTCCGGATTTCAGGTGGGGAAGAAGTGCCCGACAGCAATTCTATCGCGTGTTAAGGCGCTCAGTTGTGGAGACCAACTCAATCTGGACTCGGGAAATCATATGTCAGCATCCACTCGAATCGCTGAGGACCTATGCCCAGCTTGTAGTAATCCATCCACGTTCAATGGGGCCGACGGGCATATTGATGCCTTCTCGTCGAATACTTCCTGTACGGGTAGAAGTGTTGGAAACCTCGGCTTCTTCTACACATCTTACCCCACCAATTGAGAGGAGAACGGACATGAAATCACGAAAAAAATTCGCAGAGGGCAGGATGTTCTGGGAGACCGTTGTTCAGAGTCTCGTTGGTCTTCTATCTTTGACATTGGTCGTTCCTCTAACTGCCCAAAATTGCCCGAATAATCCCGGAGTGCGCACGATATGCAAGACAATCGGCAATGCCGAGTCAGTTTCGGTTACTTCTCCGTTCGCGGCGTATCCAGCATTGCAACCGGTAGTTTATTGGCATGACGATAATTGGAAGATTGATATGCTTCCGCAACCTGCATCGGATGGCGATCTTCGCATGAAGATCACATCGCGAAATGATGACACAAAAATCATAAAATTTCCAGGTGTATTTTTTGCGCAGGTTGACTCGATCACTCGCAATCCAGAAGATTTAGCTATCGTCATAGGAGAGCCGAATGGAACCTCTTCAGTTTTCAGCATCGTCGATCTGAAGCTCGGAAAGATCATTGATGGAAGCCTCCTCTATGATCCATCTATCTCACCTAACCGGCGATTCTTGTTATACACCGACTGGTTTCCGCCCCACGCAGAAAGCTCCGAAAATCTGTACTCACTCTACGACACATTGAAAACACCCGATGAAAACACATGTGGTTATGGAGAAAACAATCCGGAATACAAGAAGAACAGCGATCAGCTTGACTACACACAGGTCTATCCTTACCAGGCGGGTTGCCTGGAAGGGCAGGATGACAGCGATGACAACCGGAACGTATCTGATTTTATCTGGACGCCGGATTCGAGCAAGGTGGTTTTCGCTGATGTAAAGAGCGGAGTCATGAGCCTCATCCTGGTGACCATGCCTAATGATGACCGCGACAAGGATCATCAAGGAGAACAAAACGGAATACACAGTGAAAATCACGATCAAGGTCATCGAGTAGGCAACGACCGGCCTAGAACTTTGATCTATTCGTTCGTCGGCGCGGAGAATGTTTGCGGGGCTGTGGGGCCACTGGGCAAGACTGGCTGCGACTCTAACAATGTTCGCTCTCTTGCCTGGAATGGGGACGCAGTGAATGTTGCCCTGGTTCAAGCGAACCCAACCGGGCCGGCCATTGTGAAGAACCTGACGATTCCTCTTTCAAAGTTCATGCCCATTCGCAAGTAGACTGTATTCGGCGGGTGGCGGGTGGCGCAGGTCCCCATCCTGTGAAATGAACGAACGAGGGTGCCCCTCAAGGTCCGGATTTTCGGGCCTGGGATACCGCAGAACCCAATCCGCTTCCTTGGCGGGTGGCCTTCGATTCTGAGACCTTATCGAGGGCCACCCCGTCTTCAACGATTGATTGAGATGCGGGCCACACGCCGAGTACTTAGCGGCTCAGTGTCCAGCCGAATCCAGGTCCACCTTGCCGCGGAAGCGAGTGTAGACGAAGGTGATATAGCCAATGGCCAGCATCATGCCGCAGCTCCACCAGACCAGGCCGACGGCCAGGGTGTGCGGGCCGGAGATGGCGCGGGCGAGAGTGATGTCGTTGGCCGCGTTGGTGGACGAGGGCAGCAGCGTGGGATAGAGGCTCCAGCACGCGCCGGCCAGCATGAAGAAGAGATAGAGCGCGGAAGAGAGAAAGGCCTTCACCGGCCGGCCCGCGCGATTGAAGAGCCAGATGGCGACGAGCGCGGCCGCCACGCCCACTGGAACGACGAAGGTGGCCGGGTAATTGAAGTAGTTGTTCAGGCTGGTGGGGCGCACGGCGATGGTGGCCCACAGGCTGACCGCGGTGAGCGCGGCGAGCACCAGCAGCAGTGGAGAGACAATGCGCCGCGCGCGAGCCAGCAGTTCGCCGGAGGTTTTGATACTGAGCCACAAAGCCCCGTGCAGAGTGAGCGCCACCAGCGCCACCAGGCCACCGATGACCGTATACCAGTCCAGAATGCCGGGCTGCGCGCCGGGCTGCCAGTTGGTCCACAGCGGCAGAAAGAAGTAGCCGTCGGCCTGGAGCGGAACGCCGCGCAGCACGTTGGCCAGGGCCGCGCCGTAGAAGATGATGAGCAGTGTGCTGGCCAGTCCGAAGAGCGTGTCCAGCAGTGGGGTCCACATGCCTACGTCCACGTGGTTGCGCAGTTCCACGCTCACTCCGCGCAGAATCAGCAGCCAGAGCACGATCATCAGCGGCAGATAAAAGCCGCTGAAGGCCGAGGCATAGAGCAGCGGAAAAGCGAAGTAGAGCGTGCCGCCGCCGGCCAGCAGCCACACCTCATTGCCGTCCCACACCGGGCCGATGCTGGCCAGCGTGGTGCGGCGCTCCTTCTCGTTGCGCGCCAGAAACAGATGGAGAACGCCCACGCCCAGATCAAAGCCGTCGAGCACCACGTAGCCGACGATCATCACGGCAACCAGCCAGAACCAGATAAAACCCATCATGTCGAAACTCCTGCTCAATCTCTTCAGCGCGGGTGGAAATCAATCAACGTGGACCGCCGCGGCGGCGATGGTCTTCGCCTCGGGCCCAGTGCTGATCTCGCGATAGATCAGCACGGTGAACAGAATGCCCAGCAGCAAGTAAAGCCCCATGAAGCCGATCAGCGTGAACAGCGCGTTGCTGGCTGAGACTGTCGAGGAAAATCCCTCGCTGGTGCGCATCAGGCCGTAGATCAGCCAGGGCTGGCGGCCCAGTTCGGCGGTCATCCAGCCGGCGGTGTTGGCAATGTACGGCAGCGGGAAGCTGAGCAATAGCGCCCACAACGCCCAGCGCGCCGTGAACAACTGCTTGCGCCACAGCAGCAAGGCGCTGACCGCCATCAGCAGCACAAACCATGTCCCCAGTCCGGCCATGATGTGATACGAGTAATAGAGCAGCGGCAGCGCCGTGGGCCACTGATCGCGCGGAATCTGATCCAGCCCCTGCACCTCGGCCTTGGTGGTCCCATAGATCAAAAAGCTGAGTGCGTCGTTGACCACCAGCGGATTGTCGATCTGGCCGGTCTCCTCGTTGGGCTGGCCCATCAGCACCAGACCCGCTCCGGCTTGCGAGTGGAAAAGCCCCTCCATGCCGGCGATGGCGGCCGGCTGGTTGTGAGCCGCAAACTTGCCCTGCATGTCGCCGGTGGGAAAGATGATCAGAATGGTGGAGACCAGGCCGGCAATCACTCCCACCTTGAGAAAGATGCGGGCGTAATTCTCCAGGCGGCGATCCAGCAGATAGAACGCGCCCACGGCGGCCATCACAAACGATCCGGTAATCACCGCGCCGGTCATGTTGTGCGCGTATTGCCGCAGTCCCCAGGGATTCATCAGCAGTTGCCAGAAACTGAGCACCTGAAACTGGCCGTTGGGCAAGCGGTCGAAGGAGACCGGGTGCTGCATCCAGGCGTCGGTCACGATGATGAAGAAGCCGGAGATCCACGAGCCGGCGAAGACCATCACCGCGGAGAACCAGTGCAGCCGCTTGGAGAGCCGCTTTTCACCGTAGAGAAACAGCCCCAGAAACGCCGATTCCATGAAGAAGCTGAAGACCCCTTCCATGGCCAGCGGCTGGCCGATCACTCCGCCCGAAAGCGCGGAGAAGCGCGCCCAGTTGGTGCCGAACTCGAATTCCATGGGAATGCCGGTCACCACGCCGAAGACGAAGTTGATGGCGAAGATGCGGCCCCAGAAGCGCGCCGCGCGATCCCACTCGCCGTCGCCGGTCTTGAGCGCCACCGATTTCAAAACCACGATCAGCAGGGCCAGGCCCATGGTGAGCTGGGGAAAAAGATAATGGAAGGTGATAGTGAAGGCGAAGTGCAGTCGGTGGATCAACTCAGCGGTCATCAAGCGTCTCCTGGGTCAGCGTGCGCGGGGAACAAGAAACGCGGCCACACGCAACGCGTGGTCGTGACCGGCAACCCTGGCCAAATTGTAGAACAAGGTATTGATCGGCCTGTGCGGCCGGCAACTGCGGTGGATCTGCTGTGATACAAAAATGCATTGCGATCCTGACCCGCCTGGGCGGGGCGATCTAGGGCGCGGGGAAGCCGCGGATGGTTTGGTCGAAAGCAGCATTGTGGACCGTGTTTATCTAAATTGAATTTGAAAAACAAAGATAAATTCAAGGTGAAACCGCAGTCTGTGATGCGAGTCACGCCCCGAGGTGACAAGCTCTCCGGCTGTTCGCCGGCGATGACCGCATCCGGCTTTGGGTGTCCTGATTGTGTTCCGTCTCACCTTCCAGGCGGTATCATCGAAGAATTGCAGCAGGCCGTTCGCGTGCCGTCCAGGGCCAACTGCGCCTCTACAGGAAAAAGGGAGTCAGCACAGCCGATATGGAACGATGCGGTTCATCCATGCAACTGACGCGCGCCGCCGATTATGCCGTGCGGGTGATGGTCCATCTGGCCACGCTGCCCAACAAGGAGCGTGTCCTGCTGACCGCGCTCGCTGCCGCTACGGGAACTCCAAAGAGCTTTCTTTCCAAGATTCTGCAGGCTCTGGCGCACGCCCAGATGATCTCCTCCGTGCGCGGGCAGAAAGGCGGTTTCACGCTTCTGTCCCGCGGACGCCGCGCATCCATGCGGGAGGTGATCGAGGCCATCGAAGGCCCCATCTATCTGAACGTCTGCGTAAAGTCCGGAAAATCCTGCGCCCGCAATTCATGGTGTCCGGCCCAGCCGTACTGGGCCAAGGCTCAGGAAGCCATGCTGGCCGTCCTCGATTCCACGGTAATTGCGGAAATGGCCGCACAAGCCTCTGCCCCTTCGGCTGCTGCGCCCGGCGCGCCGCCGCTGGAACTGGTTTAATAACCAGATGGGGCCAGGCATGCGTACGGCGATTATCGGTGGCGGCATTGCGGGACTCTCCGCTGCCTATGAACTGGAACAGGCGCGCAAGGCGGGCGCGCAGGTCGAGTACACGCTCTTTGAGTCGCGCCACCGGCTGGGCGGTTCACTCTCGTCGCAGACCGTGGATGGCGCGGTGCTCGAGCGCGGCCCGGATTCCTTCCTCAGCGAAAAGCCGGCGGCAGCCGACCTGTGCCGTGAGTTGGGTCTGGGCGCCGAGCTGATCCCCTCCAACGACGCCGACCGCAAAACCTGCATTGTCGTGCGCAACCGGCTGATTCCCTTGCCCGACGGGCTGATGTTCCTGGTGCCCACCAAGCTGATCCCCACCGCGCTCACCCGCCTCTTCAGCCTGCCCACCAAGATTCGCATGGGCCTGGAGCTGCTGCACCCGCCGCGGCCATCCGGCCAAGACGAATCCGTGGCCGCGCTCGTGGAGCGCCACTTCGGCCGCGAAACCGTCGAGCGGCTGGCCGATCCGCTGCTCTCCGGCATCTTCGGCGGCGACGCAGCCCAACTCAGCGCCCGCACCGTGCTGCCCCGCCTGGTGGAGATGGAAAACAATTACGGTTCCCTCACCCGAGGCATGCTGGCCGCGCACCGCCGGATGCGCGCCCGCGCCAAAACCTCTGGGCAAAAGGGAAACAGCGGCGCTCCCCGCTCCATCTTCACCACCCTGCGCGGCGGAATGCAGCAGTTGGTGGACGCCCTCGCCGCACGCCTTGATCCGGCCTCGGTGCGCCTGTCCACCGCAGTCACCGGCATTGAGAAAGTCGCGGACGGCTGGATGGTCGCGGCCAACGGCGCGACGGAACTGTACCACGCGCTCATCATGGCCTCGCCCGCCTGGGCCGCCGGTGCGCTGCTGGGCACGGTGGACCCCGTGCTGGGCGAGGAACTCTGCGCCATCCCTTACTCTTCGTCGATCACCGTCAACCTGATTTACGACGAGTCGCAACTGGGCCGCCTGCCGGATGGCTTCGGCTTCCTGGTTCCGGTCGTCGAAGGCCGCGCCATGCTGGCCTGCACCTTTGTGCATCGCAAGTTTCTGGGCCGCACGCCGCCGGGCAAAGCCGTGCTGCGCGCCTTTTTGGGCGGCATGAAAAACGAGGCCCTGCTGACCGCGCCGGATGAGGTGCTGGGCGCGACCGTGCGCCGCGAACTGAACCAGATTCTCGGCGAAAAAATCTTTCCCGCGGCAGCCTTGCCGGAGCACGTTCAGGTGGCGCGCTGGCCCCGAGCCATGGCCCAGTACGCCGTCGGCCACCAGGAGCGCAGGCAGCGCATCAGCGAGCGCGTCGCCACCCTGCCCGGCCTGCGCCTGGCCGGCAACGCCTACGACGGCCTCGGCCTCCCCGCCTGCATCCGGCTGGGACGCGAAGCAGCGACAGCGCTCATCGACGCCGGCTTTCATCAATAGTTTCCGTCTCTGTCTGAAAATAAATTTTCACATTCGCCTGAAAGTCCGATAACGACGCGAACAGTTTGCCGGCTGCGTTCGTTATCCTTGACCGATCCTTCTTCGCAAGGCCGTCCTCAAAGTCTTCATGAACAATGACGCTGCTACAGAACTTTGCGGACTCCATCTGGATTATTGCCTGCCTCCTTCCCTCCAGCCGCCTGTTTGTGGCACACTTGCACGATGGGAAGCAAAGACAAAGGCAGAAAAGAAGTCAAGAAGGCCCCCAAGCCTAAACCCAAACCGGAACCTGGCCAGAGACGCGAAGGCTTTGCCCCGGCTCCGCCGAAATAGAATCAGGCACGGCTCCCTCCGCTTCGCTCACGCGCCGCGCTACAGACGCGAAAAGGCTCTCCCTACCTGGGGAGGGCCTTTTCGTACTTGTGGAGTGGATTCAGTGCGCGTGGCCGTGGAGATGTTCATGGGCGCGGGCCATTTCGTCCATGGGAACGACGCAGCCATGCGTCTCTTCGCAGCCCAGGTGCTCGAACTGGATGGTGGTGTGGCCGATGTGGAAGTGTTCCCGGAGCAGGTGATTGATCTGGTCCAGGATGCCGACGCTCTCCGAGGGGGGAATGTCGGCGATGGTGACGTGGCAGGCCAGGGCGCTGGAGTTTGATCCGAGGCTCCAGACGTGCAGGTCGTGGACGTTGACCACCCCTTCGACAGCCTCCATGCCGGAACGAATCTTGTCGAGCGAGACGCCGCTTGGCGTGCCTTCGAGCAGAATGTTGAGCGTCTCACGGACGATGCCCAGGCTGCTCCAGAGGATGAGCGCGGCGATGATGAGCGAGAGAGCGGGATCGATCCAGTTGCGGCCGGTCAGCGCAATGCCCACGCCGCCGGCGATGACCGCCGCGGTGGACAGCGTGTCGCCGGCCATGTGCACAAAGACCGAGCGCAGGTTGACGTCCCTGGCCACGCCCCACAAAAGGGCGGCGATGAGGCCGTTCATGAGCACACCGACGGCAGCCACCACAATCATCAGCCGGGGCTGCACGGCAACCGGCGCAGAAAGCCGGCGCAGGGCCTCGATGCCGATCCAGACGGCGAGGACGATGAGCGTGGCCGCGTTGAGAAAGGCGGCCAGCACGCCGGCCCGCTGGTAGCCGAAAGTCTTTGAAGGGCCGGCCGGGCGAGATTGAAAATAGCAGGCGGCAAAGCTGAGCAAGAGAGCGAAAAAGTCGGAGAGGTTGTGCCCGGCCTCGGAGATCAGCGCCAGCGAATGGGCATGAAGCCCGGCCGCAAAGGTGAGCACCACGTAGGCCAGCGTGGCCAAAAGCGAGAAGCGCAGCACGGATTGCGTTCTGTTTGCGCCGGAAGCGGAGGGCGCCGCGTGAAGATGCATAGACAGATAGTATACCGGGGATGGGTATAAAATTGGCTCACATATTTCCGTATCCGCAATAGAAAATCTTTCCGGAAGATCGGGTCAGGAACGAACCGGGGCCTCGGCCAGCTTTGCGGCGACGATGGCTTCGGCGGCGGAGAGCACTTCTTGCAGGGTCATCCGCGTCGAGTCCAGAAGGATGGCGTCCGGAGCTGGCCGGAGGGGCGAGTCGGCGCGGTTGCGGTCACGCTCATCGCGGGCGCGCAGGTCGCGGATGACTTCTTCGGGCTGGACGGCCGTCTGGGTGGTTTCCGGGACAGTCTGGCCAATCTGGTCGTAGCGGCGCAGGCCGCGCACCTCGGGCGCTGCATCCAGGAAGATTTTTACCTCCGCCTGGGGAAAGACCACGTTGCCGATGTCGCGGCCTTCCATGACCACCCCGCCGAGCACGCCCATCTGCTGTTGCAGGCTGACCATCCAGGCACGGATGGCGGGAAAAACGCTGACGCGGGAGGCGGCGTCGGTGACGGTTTGATTGCGGAGCAGGCCGGTCACGTCTTTGCCGTCGAGCAGGACGCAGTTGCCCGTCGCGCCGGGTTCCAGGCGAATGCTGGTCTGAGCGGCCAGAGCTTCGAGTTTGTCCGCTGCGTCCAAAGAGACTTCCGCGTGCATTGCCTTGAGGGCAAAGGCGCGGTACATGGCTCCGGTTTCCAGGTTCAAAAGGCCAAAATGCCGGGCCAGGTGGCGGGCGACTGTGCTCTTTCCCGCGCCGGCAGGGCCGTCAATGGCTACGATGATCTGCCGGGCCGGAGCGAGTGGACTGAATGTAGTCGCGCTCATCCGCGTTTCTTGGCCGCCGGCTTAGGACGGGCTGCGTAGCCAAACTGCTTGCTGTTTCCACCTCCACCCTTTGCGCCGACGGCAAGAGCAGGCTTGCGGCTGCGGGAAACGCTGGCGCCGTGAGCTGTACTGCCGTTGTTGCGAGCCGAGCTATTGCCGGTGCGGGCGGCTGCACCGGAGGTCTTTGCGCCGTTGGAGTGGCCGTTGGACGGGCGAGCCGCGGGTCTTCCGTTTCCATTCGAGCCATTTGTGCTGGGACGGCTTCCATTGGAGCGGCTGCCGTTGGACGAGCCTGCGGACGAATGCGCGGATTTGCGCGGGCCATTGGAAACAGCGGCTGTCTTGGGGCTCCAGCGAGCGGCGGCGGCCGGACGCGCACTGCCCGCCGGACGCGAGTTGCCCGCCGGACGCGCGCTGGTATTCGGACGCGCGCCATTGGCGGGGCGAGATCCATTGGTGGGGCGTGCGCCGCCGGGCCGGGAGTCAGCGCCCGTGCGCCGGGCCGGACGGCTGCTGGAAGAGGATTGCGCCGGTTTGCGATCGCGGGAGTTTGCGGCCGGGCGGCTGAAGTGGGGCCTTGCCGCTGCGGATTTTCCACCGCCGGCCGGCTTACGGACAGCACGAGGGGCAAGCGGTTCCGCGGACTTCTGCGGGGTGGATACAGCCGGTGAGCTTGGCTTCGCCGCGGCAGGCTTGGACAATTGCTGGTCGCGGTCGTGATCCTGATCGAGATCGTGGTCCTGATCCAGACCACGGGAGCGCCGGTAGTAGGAGGAGCCCTGCATGGATGAACTGGCGTAAATGGTAACAGGCGGGGCAAACTCCGGCAGCGTGCCGGCCACATAGAAGTGGGGCGCGTGACCGAGCGAGATGGTGTGAACCTGGCGCGTGGCAACCAGGCCGCGCAGCACCTCGCGCACCTTGCTGCGGGCGGTAAGCGGGGCCAGGAACAGCTCGACATCTTCCATGCTGGCGGCGATCACCGCTTGCAGATAGATGGAGGCAAGCACGGAGATGGCCGTGACCTGCGAAGTGGAAGCGCCTTCGGCAATGGCCTTCTGAAAGCGCAGGCGCAGCAGTTGCCACTGCGGGGTCTGGCCGGGGGCGGAGACAATCGGAATAATGCGCAACTGCTGCCAGAGTTCGGTAATGGCGCGCAAGACAGCGCCTTCGGTCACTTCCCTGCCCAGGGCATGGGTGAGTTTGGGAATGGTGGTCTCGCTGGCTTCCAGCAGCTTGTAAGCCTGGGTGGCCAACTGCGAAACCTGACGCGAGCCGGTCAGTTGCGGGCTGCGCCGCCAGTCGCGGTCGCCGCGCAGGGCATACACGTAAGGAAGAACCCAGCTTGCCACCACAAAGTCCGGTTGCTCGCCGGGCAGGCCCAGCAGGTTCAGCCGCACCGCTACGCCGTCTGTTTCCAGACGCACCAGCAACTCTTCAGCCAGGGCTGCGTGTTCGGGGCCAGGGTCGCGCTTGCCGGCAACAGCTTCAACAAACGACGGCGCAATCGATGAGGCAGATTGCCGCTTGGGCAGAAAGAGACAAAAACCAGTCTCCTCAATCCACGTCCGTGCGTCCTCGAGTGTGAGTGCTGCACGTCCATCCAGGCGCATCCTTTCGGAGCGCGATGCTTCCAATTGTTCCAATGTCAAAGAAAAACCTCATTTCCAGGCTGGCGATGGCGCCGGGCAACCCCTATCCCCTAAGGGGAGGGCTGCCACCATCCACAGATTCAAATCCGATGGAAGGCCCGCTGGATCTCCTTCCAAGAATACAGCAAAGCTATTGGACGTCCATGCGGGCAACTGGTTGGGTGGCTGGTTTTTGCCAGTTCTAAAAGTAACCACTCCATTCGAACCGGGTCAAGAGGCGTGTTGACCTTGATCGCCGAATGACAGGCGATGGAGGCGGCAATGCGCGCGCGAATATCCGTAAGATTCTGATTCTGCTTGAGTTCTCCGGAATCTTCGGCGGATTGCTCGATGACCTCGGATAAAGCTCGTTCCAGAGCCGCTCCCTCCAGGCCAACCGGCGCGGCCTTTACCGCAAGTGTCTGAGGGCCAAATGGTTCCACTTCGAACCCGTTATGTTCCAGCTCCTCATTGATGCGTGCAAAGACCACCATCTGCCAAGGTTTCAGTTCCAACAGCAGCGGCATCAGCAATCGCTGACGCTGGACCTTTTCGACCTGGCGATCACGCAAAATTTTTTCAAAAAGAATTCTTTCGTGTGCCACATGCTGGTCAATTATCCATAATCCGCCGTCTCCGGTGGCCAGAATGAAGGATTCGCGCAACTGGCCGAGGGCCCGCAGCGAGCCCAGGTGGTTCAGATTGGCGGCGGCCTGCTCGGCCTCGATCAGCGCTATCTCGGCGGCTGGATTTGCGGCAGTGGCGGCGACATCGTTGGGATTCGCGGAGCAATTGCCGGAGGGGGGAAGGCTGGCTGGCTGGAAGAGCGCGGCTGCGGCCTCGCCCCAGGCGGGTAGTCCGTCCCAGCGGCCGGACGGGAAGCCGGAGTGGAAATCCGAAGCGGCAAAGGGCAGTTTTCCGGGAACCGGCGTGGGCATGCGCGGCGTGAGGGAAAAGGCCGCGGCGTCTGCCTGGCCGGAGAGGAACGCGGCGGGATCGGAGTCGGGCTGCACTGGAATCTGGCCAGAATCCGGCGCTCCGGGAAGATGCGAAGCGGCCGGGGGCATGAGCGAGGGGCTGGCCGCGGGGGCCGAATCGAGAGCGGCCAAAAAGCCGGCAGAGGGCCGGGCTTTGATGAGAGCAGTACGCAGGCTGTCGCGCCGACAGTCGGGGATCTGGCGCTGCTGGCGAA
>VFSW01008463.1_pt1 | contig 14770 bp, 15 predicted proteins | sample 5358111 | NCBI WGS metagenome assembly VFSW01 (sample SAMN11554181, study PRJNA540505) | mine drainage metagenome | isolation source: sediment from site ElyBrook_90M | place: USA: Ely Copper Mine, Vershire, VT | collected 2017 | reverse complement strand
CACCTTCGTCGGAGTCGTCATCCCCGTTATGAACGCAATCCCCATACCGAAAAGCACGGTAAGGATAAGCGTAAAAAGCCCGACAAGGAGCGGATTGAATTTTTTATGAGAATTGATGGTTGTTTCGTTCATTGTTCTATAAAACGGAGTTCCGGTAGCGCCTCTTGCTACTACCAGAACTCCGAAGGTCGACGTTACGGCTTGCGCCACTTCGACAGATCGACTTGACTCCAGGCGGGCCATTCTTGACCGCCATAGGGAACCACGACGGTCGTCACTCCGGCACTCCACGCTGACGGCTGGATGATCCAAGCATCGGATTCGCCCAACCCGACGCGATCATCGCACAGAGCGATGTACTCGCTCATTACCTCTCGCGGGAAACGCAGAGTTTGATGCTCCGAGTGAGCAATGTACCTGCCCGTGTGGAGCGGTTCGAACCCGGCCGGTATGACCGACTTCGGACCGATCCAATCGCAGGTATCACAAGGCGACGGGGGAGCCGCACAGTCCGTCCCATCGCAGAGCTGCCAACAGGCTGAAGCCGGAAGGCGTTTCCGCGTGAGAACGGCGAAGCGAGCTTCGTCGCCGATCTTCACGGTGTATTTCACCGTGACGCACATCTCGGGCAGAGGCACCGGACCGAACGCCCAGCTCCAGTTGCCGCATTCAAAGGGGTCGTACAAAACATACAACTTCCCTTTGAATTGGAACTCCCACGAGAGCGCTTTCGCCGTTTCGGCGACCGCGCCTTTGCGGTACTGTCGACCATCGGGCGACTTTGCGACCGGCAATTCCGCCACAGTAACGCGGTTCATTACATGCGGCCCTTTGTGGTGCGCATCCGGGCCCGACCACATCTGCTCGATGAGCATTTCCGGCGTGAGCCAGACCTTTTCCCCGTCCTTGCAGGTGGTGCCGACGGCTGCCTTGAAGTGTTCCTTCACTTCGAGCGGCAGAGTGAAGCCATCGATGGCTTCGAGCGCTTTCCGACATGACTCTTCGAAAGAGCGCGTGTACGGGGCTCCGCCCCACTTGTTCCACGGTTTCGGTTCGGCTGCGTGCGCCTTCCCGGGGAACAAAAACATCATGAGAATCGCTACCACAAGGAGTGCCGCGATAATCGCGAGCACAACTTCCGCTGCCTTTTTCATGTCGTAACTCCTTCTGTTGTGCCGCGAGAGCGGCTTGGTTGATCGGGATGATTGAAAGGACATTCTCTCCCCGTGTTGCAGAGAGTCATTTGATATCCGCCTAGGCGGATATCAAATGACTTTCAACAAAGTCTGCGGTGACCACGAACCGGTCCGTCTTAACTCCGAAGGAGTTGCATGTTGCGAGCGTAAGCACGCGACCGGTGACCGCAAGCGGAATGCCCGCATCACCCGCGGCACTTTCCTTCGCAACGCTCCTCACCCGATAGGTATACGCCGTACCGGACGAGAACACGGTGACCACATCGCCCGCGACGAGCTTCTGGATGCCGTCGAAGGTTTTGTACGCCTGGTTCCCGACAATCGGCAGGTAGCTCGAGTGGCCGAAGAGGACGACATTGCCCGTTTCATTGAGTTTCGCCGACGTCGGATAGCGCACGGCACCCCTAAGCAGCCCCTGGTCGAGAACCTCGATATTGGTCGTCGTCGGATTCGCAATTGTCGCCGCAAGACTGATTGCGGGAATTTCTATCTTCATCGGCAATTCGGCGGCGGTAGTCGGTACCGTTTTGCGCGCGCCGAGCGACACGGTCGGTGCCGTCGCGGCTTCGGCCGATGCGGAAGTCGCATCCGGCAACAGGTCGAGATTACCGAGCATGATGATACTCCCGAAAAATGCAAAAACAAAAACGCCAAGGAAGCTCCATTTCCTTGCATACGCTTGTTCGCCGGCTCGAATGAGCCGGACTGTGGCAGTGATGATTTTCCCCATATCTTCTTCCCCACTAATACACTATTGTGTCAATAATGTCAAGAGATACGGGAAGATACGGAAAACTTGACATAGAAAGTACCTCGTGGTATGTATTGGTGTAATGAACGAACAGGAAAATACCGCTCCGTATCGCCCCGTAATGATAAATACTCTCGCGGTGGTCGGTTTCGTCACGCTTATCGGCGCAAGTATGTGGCTTGCCGCCTATTCGACCCGCTATGTTCCCGGCGTCGTGACCCGTCTCGGCACCGCCGCCGTCTACCTCGGCTCGGTATTTACGCCGGCTCCGGCTTCCCTTTCGGTCGTCCCTACGCCGACCGCATCTCCGACCGTGATTTCGTTCGGCGAGGCGACTTCGACCAAATATGTCGATGCGACAACGAAGCCGACCGCAACAAAACAAGTCGTGCCGACTGCCGGAGAAAAGACGACAAGTACTTATCAAATTGGCGGCGCAATGACTGCACCGGCCGCACTTTCCGGCCTTCCCGACCTCACGGCCACAATCAATGCGGTCGGGTATCTCACCACCTGTACAGACTCGAGTTCTTTTATTGCAAGCTCTACCGTTCCGGTAGGAAAATGCCCGGCGGTCAGTTTTACCATAAAGAACATCGGTACCAATGCGAGCGGTCTCTGGCGCTTCAGTGCATCCATCCCGACGCAGTCGTTCTATCTCTACCAGTCGCAACCGCAGCAATCGCTCAACCCGGGCGACAGCATTGACTACACGCTCGGCTTTGACCAGGCGAATAAGGGCGTGGACCAGACCATCTCCATCACCGCGAACTTCGATCGCACCGTTACCGAATCGAATATGGACAACAACAGCTCCTCCGCGAAGGTGACCATCCTCGGTTCCTAAAGACGGAGAAGTTACTCCTCGAGGGAGCGCGACGGCGCGAGGCAGAACAAATTTTTAGCAAAAAATTATGTGACTCCGGAGAGGAGTACTTCTCCGTCTGCACATTATCTATAGATCCAGATTCGCGAGTTTGGCGTTGGACTGAATAAATGATTTGCGCGAGGCGACATCGGAGCCCATGAGGATATCGAAAATGCGATCGGCCGCTTCGGCGTCGTCGACGTTCACGCGCTTCAATACGCGTCGGGTCGGGTCCATCGTCGTCTCCCAGAGCTCGCTCGGGTTCATTTCTCCGAGACCTTTGTAGCGCTGGATGTTCACCTTGGTCGGCTTCTTCGCGGCCGTCGTTTCCGCCTCCGCTTCTTCCGAAGGTTCTGCGGGCTCTTCTCCCTCGCTTATCTCCGCGATTTCGCCTGACGCAACGCCGAGCTCTTTTAGGACGGCTTCTTTTTCTTTATCGGAATACGCATAGGCGACTGCCTTCCCTTTCGTAATTTTATACAGAGGCGGTTGAGCAATGTACACGAAACCTCCCTCAATGATGGGGCGGAAATGGCGGTACAGGAGCGTGAGCAGGAGTGTGCGGATGTGCGCACCGTCCACATCGGCATCGGTCGCGATGATGATTTTGTGATAGCGCAGTTTAGAAAGGTCGAACACATCGCCGATGGCCGTGCCCATGGCGATGACGAGTGCGCGTATTTCCACCGATGCAAGCATGCGGTCGATGCGCGCGCGTTCCACATTCAATATCTTGCCGCGAAGCGGGAGAATGGCCTGTGTACGACGGTCTCGGCCCTGCTTGCTTGAGCCGCCGGCCGAATCGCCTTCCACGATGAAGAGTTCGCCCTCTTCCGCACTCTTCGTCTGGCAGTCGGCGAGCTTGCCCGGGAGCGTCATGCCCTCGAGAGCGCCCTTGCGGAGCACTGAGTCCTTCGCCGCCTTCGCCGCCTTGCGTGCTTTCAAGGCGAGGAGAACTTTGTTGATGATGGCGCGCGCATCGTCCGGATTTTCCTCGAGGAACGCGCCGAGTGCCTCACCGAAGACGGTCGCGACCGCGCCCTGCGCCTCCATGGAGCCGAGCTTCGCTTTGGTCTGTCCTTCGAACTGTATCTCGGGGAGCTTCACGGAAACGACGGCGGTGATGCCCTCGAGCACATCGTCGCCAGTAAAGTTCTCGTCCTTTTCTTTCAGGATGTTCGCGTTCCTGCCATACGTATTCAGCGAACGCGTAAGCGCCGTTTTGAAACCGGTGATGTGCGTACCGCCCTCGCTGTTATAGGTATTGTTCGCAAAAGCCGTGATGCGCGGCGTTATGTCATCCACATATTGCAGCGCCACTTCCACCGCAACCCCGTCCGCTTCCTTATCGACATAAAAAATATTCTTGTGTACCGCTTCCTGATGCCTGTTGTAAAACGCAACGAGTGATTTTAATCCGCCTTCGAAATAAAAAGCGGTCGACGGCGCTGAAAATCCTTCCAAGTTGCGCAGATAGAAACAATCGGAATCGTCCACTTTTGAAAGCGCGCGGCCATCGATGACCGTGATGCGCACGCCCTTTACGAGATACGCCTGCTGGCGCAAGTGTGCGACGATCTTTTCCCAATTCCATTCGATACCCTCTTTGAAAATTTCCGCATCGGGCTTGAACTTTACGATGGTGCCGTGCTCTTTCGTCGTACCGATCTTCTTTACCTTTGCGAGCGGCTTGCCGATTTTGTATTCCTGACGATAGATGCCGCCGTCCTGATGGACGGTTGCGATGGTGCGAATGGAGAGCGCATTTACCACCGATGCGCCGACGCCGTGAAGTCCGCCCGACACTTTGTATCCCGAGTCCTCCCCGCCGAATTTTCCGCCGGCATGGAGCGTGGTCATGATGGTCTCGAGTGCGGAGACTTTCGTTTTCGGATGGATGCCGACCGGTACGCCGCGGCCGTTGTCGACGACGCGTACATAGCCGTCGGGCAAAAGTGCCACCTCGATGTCACTGGCATAGCCGCCCATAGCCTCGTCGCGCGAGTTGTCGAATATCTCCCAGATGAGGTGATGGAGCCCTTCGGGACCGGTCGTCCCGATGTACATGCCCGGGCGCTTCCGCACCGGCTCGAGCCCTTCAAGAACGGTAATGGACGAGGCGTCGTACGCATGGCCCGCGGCGCCTTTGGCGCCGCGCTTTTTGTCGTCTTTTTCTGCCGTTTTTGCCATGTTTTTAATACCTGTATTGTATCACAAAACGCCCTGTTTTGCAGGACAAAAGTGGGTATTTAACCTAGGTGGGAAAGGTCGTTCCACGTCACGAGCTTCCAGCGTTTTTTTTCGTCGTCGAAGCGTACATAGGTGACCCCTGTGTTGGCGCCCTCCAAGTGCCGAAACATCTGTGAGTACTGCGCTTTCCCGAATGAGACGTCGAGGAGCGCGACGCCGATCAGCACGCGCAAGAAACCGAGGTGTGCGATGACACAGATGTGCTTCGCTGAGTGCTGCTCAAGGAACGCATAGCATTGGACGGCGCGCCTTTTCATTTCTGCGAAACTTTCCTCGGTGCTATGGCGAAATTCCGGATCGTCGGATTCGTGTATCGCTTCCCGTATCGCCTTAGCGTCTGGATGATCATAGGATTTGCCGAGCAAGTGCTCCGGCTCAATCCACTCGCCGAATATCGGGTGTTCCTCGGGTGTGACGCCGGCCTTCTCACCGATAATGGCCGCCGTATCTTTCGCGCGGATAAAGTCGCTCGTAACGAGCGCCTCGATGCCGAGTTTGGCCACGCGCTCTGCGACAATCGCTGCTTGCGCCCGGCCGGCTTCCGTCAGCGGAGTATCCTTACCTCGATAGGTTCGGCTTGCATTAGCCTCGCTCTCACCATGCCGCACGAAGTATATGTGCTTCTCCATATCAGCGGACTTCAAAACCGGCCTTGGTGAGTGCTTTGGAAACGCGCCCCATAATGCCGTGTACCTCCTCATCGGTCAGTGTGCGCTCATCGGATTGGAAGACGAGACGGAACGCGAGCGACACCTTCTCTTCCTTTTCAAAACGGTCGAACAAGTCGAGGCGCACAAGAAGCTCTCCGGCATTTCCGCGGATCATTTCCTCAACGCCTGTCCGGTCCGTCCCCACGAGCGTCCAGAGCGCAATGTCGCGCACGATGAACGGGTAGGCCGAGAATGGCACATACGCGCCGAGACGGTACTGCACCGGTTCATACCCGGCATCGTCTTGTATCTCGGGTAATCCCGTCACCTCCTCCGAAGTTTTTATGCTCAGTTCCTCACCGTCTTCGGTGAAAATCGTTCCTATCTCGAAAAGTTTCGGCTTCTCATTCGGAGGCAGAACGAGCGGCGCCGCATATTTCGCCCGCACCAGCGCATCTTTCATGTTCTCATCCAGGCTCCTGCGAAGGGCCGGTTTCGTTTTATCGAGCGGATTTGCAAGCATAATGTCGCCCTTGGAGGCGAACGACTGTGTTGATATTTCCGTGAAGCCTTGCGCAACCAGTATGTCTTTGATGTGCTCGATACCCCGATAACGCGCTTGGTCAGGAATGCTTTTGAGCGGGGGGAGTTCGGTTGCCGGAACACGGTCGTAGCCCAGGATGCGCCCGACTTCTTCGACCAGGTCCTCAGGTATGGAAAGATCGGTGCGCTCGAAAGGCGGCGTGATGACATAGGCGCCGTCTACTATCACATAGGGCAGCGAAAGTCTCTTGAAAACATTCTCAATCTCTTCTCCTGAAAAATCGGAACCGAGTACGCCGTTCACGCGTGCGCGCGAAACGCTTGCCGTCCCCCGGCACGCCGGGCGCGGATAGACGTCCACGACATCCGCTACTTCCCCGCCGGAGACCTCTTTGATGAGTGCGATGACGTCGCGCATGCCGTAGCCGCAGAGCTCGGGCGACGGGCGATTCTGAAAACGCACGCTGGCATCGGTGAAAAGGCGGAGCGCCTGTGCGGTGCGACGGACCGAAGTGCCGTCGAAATTCGCCGCTTCGATGATGATGTCGGTGGTGTTCATGGTGACCTCCGCCGCTTTCCCGCCTTTTATACCCGCGATGCCGATGGCGACATCTTCGTTCGCATCGGTGATAAGGAGCGCGTGTTCCGGCAGAACGAACTCCTCGCCGGACAGCGTCGTTATCTTCTCGTTCTCTTTTGCGCCGCGAACGAGGATGGAATATTTTTCATCTTTTTTCGTGAGCTTCTCCGCATCGAAGGCGTGGAGCGGCTGTCCGATATTCAACATCACGTAGTTGGTCGCGTCCACAATGTTGTTGATGGAGCGCTGTCCCACTGACTCAAGCGCGTTTCGAAGCCACGGAGGTGACGGCCTGACTTTGACGTCTTGTATCACCGCGCCCATATAGCGCAGGCATTTCTCCGGGTCCTCGATTTCCACGTGCAGAAGGGAGCCTTCCGCAGAGCCTTGCGCGGGAGGCGGGCGAAGCGGATCATTTTTGAGCGGTATATCGAGTATCGCGGACAACTCCTTTGCAATGCCGCGATGACACAGGCAATCCGCCGCGCGATTCGGCAGCACCTTTACGTCGAGCCAATCATTTTCCGTTCCCTCTATTTCAAAGGCATGGAACGTCAGTTTCTCGCCGAGCGTTGCCGCATTCGGCAGCGGCGTATCAAAATATTCCTGAAGCCATTTCAACGAAACTTTCATACCGTTTTTTCCTCCGTGAACCCATACCCGAACCGGGAATCACCCGAGTGAAAGAGGCGCACATCCGGAATGCCGTACTTAATCATCGCGAACCGCTCGACGCCGAGACCGAAAGCGAAGCCCTGATATTTCTTCGAGTCAACACCGGCGTTCTCAAGCACCTTTGGGTGGACCATGCCCGCGCCCATCACCTCGAGCCATTTCCCTTGCGCCGAGAACCATACATCTACTTCGACCGAGGGCTCGGTGAACGGGAAGAAACTCGGACGCAGACGAACCTTCGCATCACTGCCGAAATACTCCTTGCAGAATCGTTCGAGCGTTCCCTTCAAATGCGCGAGCGTGATAGTGGTGTCTATCGCGAGACCTTCGAGCTGATAGAACTGCGCCTCATGCGTCATATCCGTCGCTTCGTTCCGGAAGACTTTGCCGGGGACGATGATGCGCGTCGGCGCGCCCTTCTCCTCAAGCCAGCGTATTTGCATCGGCGAGGTGTGCGTCCGCAGAACCTTACGCTCTTCGCCCGGCAAGGTTTTTACCCAGAACGTGTCCCACATGTCGCGGGACGGATGATCGGGGGGGATATTGAGTGCGTCGAAATTGTAGTGTTCGGTCTCGAGTTCGGGACCCTGTACGACGCCGAAACCCATGCGGCCGAAGATATCGGCCATTTCGCGAATGGCGATATCGATGGGGTGGAGACGGCCGGAGTTCATGCTGAAAATATAGCAGATTATGGTAGAATGACGCTATATATGAGCCCCGAGATGCTCCCGTACCCGTTTCTCTTCATCGCGATATTCTTCGAGTCATTCGTCCTCGTGACGCTCTTGTCGAAGCCCGCGCGCTTTGCTCGTGCCCGCGTCCCCGGCGCCGCGACACCGCCCGTTGCCGTCATCGTCCCCTGTTACAACGAAGAGACGACCGTCGCCGCGACATGCGCATCGCTCCTTGCACTTGAATATCCGAACGACAAACTCGAAATCATCCTCGTCGACGACGGTTCCACCGACGGGACCGCCGCCGCTATCGCACAATTTGCGCAGCATCCGCAGGTACGCATCATCAGCAAGGAGAACGGCGGGAAACATACCGCACTCAACGCCGGCATCGCCGCTACCAATGCCGAATTCGTCGGCTGCTTGGATGCGGATTCATTCGTCGAGTCGGACGCACTTCTCGAGATGATTCCTTGTTTCGATGATGCGAACATAGCCGCCGCAACCGGTGCGATGTCGGTCCACAATCCGAGCAATGTACTCCAGCATATGCAAAACGCTGAATACATTTTCGGCATCACCTTCCGGCACGCTATCGCTTCGATAAACGGCCTCTATGTTACGCCGGGGCCTTTCTCTTTCTATCGGCGTAGCGTCATTAACGAGCTCGGCGGGTTCCGCTTCGGCCACCAGACCGAAGACATGGAAATGGCGCTCCGCATTCAGCGGGCAGGATACGGCATTGAGAATGCTCCGCGCGCACGCGTCTACACTAAGGCGCCGAGCACCCTCATGACGCTCGTGAAGCAACGCACGCGTTGGACCTCGGGCTTCCTGCGCAATGTCCTCGGTGAATACCGCGAACTTATCGCCAATAAACGCCATGGCGTACTTGGCATGCTCATGCTCCCAAGCGCGCTCGTCGCCATCGGCAGCGGCATATTAATTTTCTTCCTCATGCTCTACGAGCTCTCGCGAAGCGCCATAACCGCTCTTCAGATCCGCGCCGGCATACCTCTTTCCTATGCGTTCGTGCCGCACGGTTCATTCGACTGGTTCTACTTCCCCGCCAACTTCTACGTGCTTCTCGGCGTTACCACGCTGCTCGCCTCTTTCTTCCTGATAATCGTGGGCAAACGCATTTCAAAGACACCGGGAGCCATCGCACTCGGTCTTGTCTCTTATACGCTCCTCTACGGTCTCGTCGTGCCGCTCTGGCTCCTGCGCGCCACGGCCGATGTCACCTTCGGTAAACAGCGTACCTGGCGGTCCGCCTAGAGGTATGTCTCTTGTCGCCCGGAATGCTCTTATAGCCCTTCTCATCACAGTCGCACTCGCGGGCACGGTCGCCTATGCCATAGATTATTTGAATCGAGCGCGCGTCACGGCACTCTCGACTGTGGAAGACCCGCTTTCCATCGACATACGATCGCTCGATACCCAGTTCTCCCTGCTTGAAGCCGCTCCCTGCGACAGCTCAGCTTCTTCCACGACGCTCACCGGAGAGCTTGCGGATATGGGTGACCGTCTCTCCTACGCCGAGAACCAACTCGGGAGCGATAACGCGCAGGTGATACGGCTGAAGGAGCAATATTCTCTCCTCGAGATACGCGATTATCTCATCACGAACCAGCTCGCCGCCGCATGCGGCGCGAAGCCCACGACGGTCCTCTATTTCTACAGCAACGCGGGAGACTGTGCCGATTGCGACAAGGCCGGCTACGCGCTTTCATACCTTCGCGATACTTATCCGAAACTGCGCGTCTACTCGTTCGACTATAACCTCGACCTCGGCGCTCTGAAGACGTTCACCACCATCACCAAAGTGCGCCGGTCATTGCCCGCCTTTGTTATAAACGGGAAACAATATTACGGATTCACTTCGCTTACCGACCTCGAAAAGCAATTCCCGAAGGGCGCTCTGTCAACGTCAACTCCTAAACTTTGAGCCGCCTCCCCGATTCGAATCGGAATTAAACCTTCTTTTTAAGATATTCCTTCCTCCAAGTTCTGCCATTTCCTTTATTCAAATTACGAAATGAAGGAGTGAGAGCATGGCAGTTCGGACATAGAAGTCTTACATTTTCTACATAATTATTATCGGCATTACCATCCAAATGATCCACCTCTAACGGAGCCCTCCCCGTGGAAGGATTCTTTTTGTTCCATCCACATAATGAACATTTCTCTCCATACTTTTCTAGGAGAAATCTCTTTATATGACCGGAGATATTTTTTGTAATTACTTTTCGTTTACCTGCAAGCCATTCCTCTTTAAAAATTCTGTAACGACCGTCCGACTGGCATTGATTAGAGCAAAATTTATACTGATGCCTCTTCTTAAGAATTCCTCCGCACGAATGGCAAAACCGCGGCTCCATTACGACTATAATACCATCTCTTGACCAAGCTTTGGTATTCGACGGTGGATAATTATCGTCGAACGTCTTTGGAGCCGAGAGTCGGAATCGAACCGACGACCTACTCATTACAAGTGAGTTGCTCTACCAACTGAGCTATCTCGGCACTTATTACCTACCTTTCACAATGTATTACGGTATCTCCTTTATCTCCGGATGCGTCGCTTTGAGACCGCCCTTGAAGTCCGAAAGCGTCCTTACAAACTCTCTCACATTTTCGCGCGGAGCGGTATCAACTGCGTGTCGGACGCGCAGGTACCGCACGAGACGCGTGAGGAGGCGTTCGACGGCACGCACGGTTTGAAGAGAAAGATGTGCGATATCGTGGCTCAAACGGGCGGCCAAATGACGCACCTCGTCTCGCAGGAACGCGCCGAGGTCCACATGCTGGAGAATTAATTCCACTCGTTCAACATTTTTGTCGAGGCGCGCGCGCTGTGTCGCGAATACGCGCGTACCGCGGCGCGACTCGTAATTCGTGAGGGCGAAAAATCCCCCGAGAAGTGCGAGCGTAACGAGGATGAAGATGAGGTAGGCCACGGCTAGGAGCGGGCGGAGAGGCGCACGAACCGGCTTACCTCGATGCGTTCGCCGAATTTCTGCGTCGCTTCGTCGAGCAAGTTCTGCACGGTCTTGCTCTCGTCCTTGATGAACGGCTGTTCGAGAAGTACGTGGTCGCGGAAATGACTCGCCAACTTCCCTTCGAGTATCTTCGCCTGCATCTCTTTCGGCTTGTTCGCGACCTCCTTCTCGAATACCGCAACGGCGGCCTGCTTCGCTTCCTCCGATATCTCAAGCATCACCGTATACAGCGGGTTCGTCGCGGCGACTTGCATCGCGATATCGCGCGCAAGCGTTCCGAATTCCGGATTCTTGGCGACGAAATCGCTCTCGCACGAGAGGACGACCATCGCGCCGATGGCGCCGTCGTGGACATAATTCCCGATGATGCCGGCTTTGAGCGTCCGCTCCGCTTTTTTCTCGGCCGCAGCCGCAGAATGTTTCTTGAGGATGACTTCCGCCTTGGCGAGATCGCCATCCGCCTCGATAAGCGCCTTCTTGCACTGCATGACGGACACACCCGTCTTATCTCGCAATTCTTTTATGATATTCGTCGTGATTTCCATGGTGAATGTAAAAATAATAACATGCCGAGCGGAGGTTGTAAGTGATTTTTGGGGCTCTCGGAGCGCGACGGCGCGAGAGCGAGCCGATTTTTCAGCAGAAAAATACGGCGTACCCAAAAAATACTTACAACCTCCGCGATGGTTAAGCGGCCTGCCCCTTCGCGAACGCCTCGGTGAGCTCGGAGAGGATGAGCCCTACTGCTTCGCGCGATGTGTCATTCGCAACAATCGGATATGCCGCATCCTTAAGGTCGCAGTCCGAGCTCATGATGGCGATGATGGGAATGCCCGCATCCCGCGCCTCTTTCACCGCATGCTTCTCGTGCTTAGTATCGACAACGAGGAGCGCGTCCGGCTTCTTCGTAAGCGTCGTGATGCCGTCGAGGCGGAGTTCGAGGCGAGCTTTCTCGCGCCCGATCATCACGAGTTCGAGCTTTGTGTGCTGCTTCGCAAGCGTACCGGACGCGTCCTTCTCCTTGAGTTCTGCAAGACGGTCGATGCGCTTCTTTATCTCAACCCAGTTGGAGATGGTGCCCCCGAGCCAGCGCGTCGCCACGTACGGCTGCCCTATCTCGAGCGCCGCCTTCTTCACGAGCGCGGCAATCTCCACCTTCCCGCCGACGAAAACGACGGTCTTACCCTCCTTCGCAAGGGCGGCCATAATACCCTTCGCCGCCTCAAGCTGCTCCGTCGTCTTCACGAGGTCGATGATCTCCTGGCGGCCCTTGGTACCCACGAGGTAGGGCTTCATCGAGGGGTGCCGGCGGCTCTTCACCTGCGCGAAATGCGCCCCTGTGTCGAAGAGGCGTTTCAGTTCTGCCGTATCAATCACGGTCGTCATGTGGGGGTACTTTACTTGAAAACGGCCTTTGATGCAAGCAGAGAGCGAGGGGTATGCGAATTCGGGGACTCTCGGAGGCGAAGCAGCACGGTAATTTCGGCGCCGGAGGGCAGCTGCGCCGAAATTTGCGAGCCGAGAGTGAACGCGACCTCTCGCAGGAGAGGTCGACGTGTGCCCCGAATTCGCATACCCCTCGCGACCCTTATTCGTCGTCTGAGGCGGCGCCGACGCCGCCGGCGGCCGCAGCGGCATGGAGCGCATCCACAATGCCGCTGATGTCGCCCGCCATTATCTTGGGCAGGTTATGCCAGGACTCTTTGAGCCGGTGGTCCGTCACGCGGTCCTGGAGATAGTTATAGGTGCGTATCTTCTCCGAGCGGTCGCCCGTACCTATCTGCGCCTTGCGGACCGCCGCGTGCTTCCTTGCCTCTTCCTCTTCATGCAAAAACTCAAGCTTCGCGACGAGTATCTGCATTGCCTTCTCGCGGTTCGCGAGCTGGCTGCGCTCGCTTGAAGAACGCACATCGATGCCGGTCGGTTTGTGAATGAGGCGTACCGCCGTCTCGACCTTGTTCACGTTCTGTCCGCCCGCGCCGCCGCTTCTCGAGAACTCCATCTCGATGTCGGATGGATTGATGTTCATTTTCGATTTCGCGCGGATGGGCAACACCGCTATCGAGGCAGTGCTCGTGTGGATGCGACCGGACTTTTCGGTCAGCGGCACTCTCTGTACCCGGTGCACGCCGGTCTCGTACCGCAGCGCGTCGTAAGCATCCTTCCCCACTATTTCGAGCGTCAGGTCGTCGATGACGCGCGTTTTCCATCCGCGCTGTTCCGCGTACTTTTGGTACATCTCTTTCAGATCCCGCGCGAAAATAGCCGCTTCGTCGCCGCCCGCGCCGGCGCGCAGTTCCATCACCATCGAAACCGGCTTCGCTACTTCTTCTTTTTCTTTGGACAGTATTTGTTCTATCTCGGTGAGAATGACCGTTTGGCGGGCGCGAATGCGCGTTCCGTCATCCTGCGCCATCCGCAGAAGCTCAGGGTCCCCATCCGCGGCGCGCGTCGACTCTAACGCCTCCTGCTCAAGGCGTTCGTACTCCTCCGCGAGATATGCGGTCGCGAAGTTCTTTTTGAAATCTGAGGAATACTCCATGTTCATAGTATACGCGAAGTAAGCGTAGCGGCGCCTGTAATTTTTGGGGCTCCACAGCGCGACGGCGCGAGGACCGAGCGATTTTTCAGCAGAAAAATCGCGTACCCAAAAATTACAGGCGCCGTGAAGCGCCCCTACTTCTTTTTTGCTGCGCGTTGTTTGAAGCGCTCGACGCGACCCGCCTTATCAAGCGTACGGTCCTCCCCCGTATAGAAAGGATGCGATTTGCTGGAGATTTCGACGACGGCCTTCGGGTATTCCTTCCCCTCAAATTTCGTGGTTTCGGTCGTCGCTATGGTCGAACCAATGAGAAAACTCGCGCCCGAGGCGAGATCTTCAAAGACGACGGGGCGATACCCCTCCGGATGGATATTCTTCTTCATGGCAAGAGAATACCATGCGTCCATACGACGCGCCACTATTTCCTCTTTGCTTCTAATATTCCAGTCTGAGCTCCTTCTTCTTTTCCCCGTGTAATGAACCACCCGATGCCGATAAGAATGAGGACGCCGAGGCCGGCAAGCAGGTAGAGAGAGGTCGAGCCCGAAGACGAAGAGGGAGAGGTTGAGGGGCCGGTCGAGGCGGCGGGGTTTGTGCAAGAGCGAGGGACGGACCGATGAGAGCGAGAACGGTGAAGACGCGCATCATAGGGTGATGATTAGAACTCCTTAAAGCCCGCCAGCACATTCACCGTCACCGACGCGGTCGCATGAGTGCCGTGGTTGTTCACGCAGTCTATCTTGTACACGGTCTGGGCGGTGACGGAGTCTGAGATGCCGGGAGGTGCCTGAGTGAGTCCGGTCTTCGGCCATCCGGAGGAAGTAGGAGCTCTAGTGACGGAGCAGAAGGCGGAGTTGGCGGAGGACCAGACGATGTGAGCGTTGCTCGCGCTCGACGGATTCACGCGAGCGCTTCCCGCCTGTCCGTTGACGGTGAGGGGGACGGTGGGGATGAGGACGGTGACGGTGGTGTTGACCGGAGGCGGCGGGCCATAGGAGCCGCCGGTGCAGGTGAGCGCATAGGCGGTGGTGGGAGG
>VFSW01008462.1_pt1 | contig 14770 bp, 16 predicted proteins | sample 5358111 | NCBI WGS metagenome assembly VFSW01 (sample SAMN11554181, study PRJNA540505) | mine drainage metagenome | isolation source: sediment from site ElyBrook_90M | place: USA: Ely Copper Mine, Vershire, VT | collected 2017 | reverse complement strand
CTTAAGATCCTGTGGCTTAGCGCCTTCGTGAGTTCAAATCTCACCCCCTGCAAATTATAACCATGTTGTAGTGCGGAATGCGTTGTTCTTATACTTTTTCTGGCAATTATATCTGGCGAGATGATGGAAAAGGTTGCAGATTTGTTGAATCTGTCTGGAAAGACTGCAATAGTTACCGGGGGCGCCATAGGAATAGGTTATGGAATCTCTTACAGACTTGCGGAGGCCGGAGCAAATGTGGTAATTGCAAACAGAACTGAAAAGGAAGGAGCAGGGGCAGCAGAAGAGTTGCTAAAAAAAGGATGGAAAGCCGCAGCAATAACAACGGATGTCTCTGTAGAGTCTGATGTAAGGAAAATGACAGAGGAGACCGCAAAGAAATACGGAGGGATAGATATCCTGGTCAACAACGCGGGGATATATCCTTCAATGCCATTGAGCCAGATGTCGCTGGCAGACTTCCAGAAGGTGCTTTCAGTTAATCTCAATGGGGTTTTCTTGTGCACAAAATATGCTTCGGGGCAGATGATAAAGCAAGGGAGGGGAGGAAGGATAATCAACATAACCTCAATCGATGCGCTGCATCCCTCTTCTATAGGTTTAGCGCATTACGACGCCTCGAAGCATGGGGTATGGGGCTTCACAAAAAATATTGCGCTTGAGCTTGCGCCGCACAAGATATGGGTAAATGCGGTTGCGCCAGGGGGGATACTTACGCCAGGAGTGCAAAAATTGCAGCAGGCAATCCCCGTATCGCCAAGCACCGACATGCAGAAGGTGCTGGAATCGTTCCTGTCAAGGATACCAATGAAAAGGTTCGGCGACCCTGATGACATAGGGAAAGCTGTACTGTTCCTCGCCTCTGACATGTCATCGTATATGACAGGCTCGCAGATAGTGGTTGATGGCGGCGTGCTTCTTGCTTAGGCAGGCAACTGCGCATGCCCAGGGCGTATGTGCGGTCAGTACATCTGCTCCAGTCTCTTTATCCTCTCGTCTATTGGCGGATGTGTAGAGAATATGTTCATTACGGACTTTGCCTTGAGGGGATTGGAGAAGTACAGCGATGCGGTCATCTCGTTTGCATGCTTCACAGGTGCGACACTCGGATTTGTAGTATATCCTGCTATCTTCTTGAGGGCGTCTGCGAGTGACTGCGGGCTCCTTGTTATCCTTGCGCCGTTTGCGTCTGCCATGTACTCCCTCCTCCTGGATATTGCAAGCCTTATCAGGAATGCGACTATGGGGACTATTATGCTGAGCACCAGGCCTATAATGAGTATGACTCCTCCGCCCCTATTGTTCTCGCCAAAGCCTCCAAAGAACAGCATGTTCCTGAAGAATGCTGCGATAAGTCCTATCACGCCGGCAAATACCACAGCAAGCATCATGAACTGTATATCATTGTCGTAGATATGAGATATCTCATGAGCGATAACGCCCTGGAGCTCGTTCTTGTCCATCATTGAAAGCAGCCCTGTAGTGACTGCCACGGATGCATGCTTCTTGTTCCTTCCTGTAGCGAACGCGTTTGGATTAGGATCGTTTATTATGTAAACTTCAGGCATGGGTATCTGAGATGCTGCTGCCAGTCCCTCAACTGCGTCGAACAGGACAGGATACTTGCTGCTGTCTGCCTTCTGCGCCCCGGACATCTTGAGCACAACCTTGCTGCCACCGAAGTATGCAAATGCTGCATATGCGATTATTATCGCTCCACCTATTGCAAATCCCACCACGCCCCCTCCGACAACGAACAGGACGAAGAAGTAGATGAAAAAGAAGAATAGGGCGGAGAAAAGCGCCATGAGCAGTATTGACTTGAGCTTGTTCCTGGCTATCTCGTCGAAAAAACTTGCCATGATATCTGCCTTTAGTTAGCTGCACTTAGCACTTAGCTGGGCTTCTGCGCCTTGGGCGTTTTTGTAGCTGCCCCGGCGTGCGCGCCGCCCGAAGGTGCGTTGAGGTCGCTGAAGTCCACCTTTACAGGCTCAGCCGCCTCTGGAGGCGCCTGGAAGAAGTCCTGCCTTGCGAAGTGGAACATGCCTGCAAAAACGTTTCCTGGGAACTGCTGTATTGCATTGTTGTAATCAAGCACATAGTCGTTGTACGAAGTCCTTACAAATGCTATCTTGTCTTCGGTATCCTCAAGAGCTGTCTGCAGCTGCTGGAAGTTTGCGGACGCCTTGAGGTCTGGATAGTTCTCCGCAACTGCGAATATCGACTTTAGCGCCTGCGATATCTGGTTGTTTGCGTCCGCCTTCTGCTGCACTGACCCGGTTATTATTGAGCTTCTGAGCTGGGTGACCTTGGTGAGCACGCCCCTCTCGTAGCCTGCATATCCCTTCACAGTGTTTATCAGGTTGGGGATGAGGTCGTATCTCCTCTTGAGCTGGACGTCTATCTGCGCCCAGGCATCCTGCACCCTGTTCCTCTTGGTTATGAAGCCGTTGTAAAGCACAATGACGATTATCGCTATTAAGACAATTACGACTACGCCTATCTCTAATAGAACCACAGGATCAACTTATATTTTATGTTATACAAATACTTAAAAGGGTATATCCTGATTTACTCTTGTATTGCCTCTGTAGCTCAGTGGTAGAGCGTGTGCATGGTAAGCACAAGGTCGCGAGTTCAATCCTCGCCGGGGGCTTTCAGATTACAAATAGCAAATAAAATATGATTTGATGAAAAGGGTACAGGGACGCATTAAAGTCAACGGGGGAAGGGTATGGTACGAAATTGTTGGAAACAAGAAAAACATTCCGATAATAACCGTTCACGGAGGACCCGGATATCCACATGACTATCTTAGGCCCCTGGAGAATCTGTCCGCTAATCACCAAATAATCTTTTATGATCAGCTTGGATGCGGCAATTCTGATAGATTAGACGATAAATCGTTATGGACTGTTGATAAATTTGTATCGGAACTGGAAGAGATTGTTGCCGATCTTGGCCTAAAAGAATATCATTTGTTTGGACAGTCTTGGGGTACGGCGCTAGGTACGGCATTTGCGCTAAGGAGGCCAGAGGGACTGATGAGCCTTGTGCTCTCAGACTCATATTTAAGCACGCCGATATGGGAGACTGACGCCAGACATCTCTTAAAATTACTTCCCAGAAGTGATCAAAAGGCGATATCGGATTATGAGAAATGCGGCAAAATATCAGAAGGGTATAAAAAGGCGAACAAAAAATTTTATGACAGGTTTGTCTATAGATTGGATAACACGCCAAAGGAGATCGGGCAGGCATTCAAAAAAGCCAATCATGAGATGTACAGATATATGTGGGGTCCAAGCGAATTCATTGTAAAGGGCACGTTAAAAAACTTCGATTTGACGCCTAAACTTCACAGAATAACTATACCTGTGCTTATTTTATGTGGCAGATATGACGAGGCAAGGCCGAATTCTGCAAGATATTTTGCAGGGCTTTTCCCGAATGCGCAGGTAAAAGTATTCAAAAATAGCGCCCATTTTCCATTTTGGACCGATAGAAAAGAGTACATGAAAACAGTGCAAGAATTTTTGGATGCTGTGGAAACCAGAAAAAGTCTGTGAAGGCTGCCGTTATTTACTATTACCCGTACAATAATAGGGATAATAGTAACTTCAAAATCAAGCTAGGACTGGGTTGTACGAGCCGATAAAGGTATAAAAAGGAGAACTGCCGAATAATGCAGCAGAGGGTTGTAATGTGGCAAGCGTAAAGGGAGTGTTTGATAAGACTGTGTGCAAGGGGAACCTTCTAGGCGTGCTTAAGGAGATAGAGGGCGACGAGAAGCTGAAGGTAGCGCTTGAGGATGCTGTGAGAAGGAGCGGATGCAGCGGGAAGGTGAAGGTGGAGATAAGCGCAACAGAGCCCAAGGGGCTTGCAGAGAGGCTTGTCTATGATCTCCTAAGGCTTGCAGCAAGCCAGTTGCACTGGACAATAGGCACTGCGATAGCAGGCCTTGGATTTGCCAACGGAGTCGTGGACAGGCTGGTGCCGAAGGGCGCTGCAGAGCGCGTAAGCAGCGCTATAAGCAACATCACTGGAAAGCCCAGGACAGTGGTAGTGGAAGTTAATTTTGAAGAAGACGACGCTGGGCATTAATTGCTTCGAACTCAAACGCTTAGGATGACTTGTCGTGAGGAACATATTTCAGGATACCACAGCCAGGAGAGCTGCCCAAAAGGAATATATAGGAGGACATTCACATATGTTGAGTAATTGATGAACGTGAACGTGATGCCCTTCCAATGGATAACAGGACCCACGGATTCAGGCAGTTTGAATGCCTAAAGCCAGTCATACTTAGGTCTCTTGGCAGAAATAAGATTCTGATTCTTCGCAGGGTGCGCGGCAATTCCTTTTGTAGCATGACCAAGATGCTTATTGAAATGTCGGAAAATTTAGGCATACCTTTGTCTACGCTTAAGTCGAATGCCAGGGAACTTAGGCGCATGGAACTTGTTGAGTTTGGCGGAGTGGAAGCAAGACTTACCGACAGAGGAGTTGTCGTTCTTGGCATAGTCGGGGAATCTTTCGGTTCGGATTATGATAATATTGCGTTGAGTGGTGGAGAAAATGAGAAGTAATATTGAGAAAAATGCGACGGCCAATGTCATGCAGCGGGCGCTGAAGGCTGCGTGCAGAGCATTCGGCAGGAACATGTCTGTCGAAGAGAAGGGGAGGATAGTTAGATTTACTTCGCAGGCTGATCTGGACGAAGCAACGATAAGTCAAGTTGTGGCAGTGGCTCAGCGCGGATTCGGGAATGGAATGGGCAGGGAGGAAGTCCTTGAGCACCTGCATGGGGATCTGCTTCAGCTAATATACGTGGATCAAACTGCGGATTCTGCCAGTTTCGGGCCGTTCAGCCATCGGGGTCCCGTAACTGCGAATACATCCACATTGGTTGGATTCGCATCGTATCTTAACCTTCAATTTTCTGTAAGGACGTCTCCTGGAACCGTTGAGGAAGATGTCAATGTGCTCTATCTGAGTGGAGTGGTAATAGATGAATCATGTCAGGGCAAGGGATTATCCAGGTTGGCAATGAAGGAGGCTCTTGAAGAGATGAGGCCGCGCGCCCTTGCACTGAGGACGCAGAATCCTGCTATGCACTCCGCAATGAAAAAGACAGTGAATTCGTTCGGGTTTGATTCGGAGATGTTTCCGTCGTTTTCAGGAGATACGAACTTTCAAGCTTCAGAAATAGCAAAGAGGGTATCCGAAATGCTTCAGGAGAAGAACTATAATGGCGAGAAATTTACTGATAGGGGAACTTATGGCAGAGCACTCAATAAGACAGTGCCAAAAGTCAATGAATATACCGAAAAATTATTTGAATCACTTGGGATAGACAGGGAGAAGGGCGATTCAATTATAATGGTTGCAATATTTAAGGACCACATTAGGGATGTGCTTCGCACTGAAGACGGCATAACTGGATGAGAGTGATGAATAGATGAAAGTCATTGAATTTGGAAATGGGGAAAAAAAGATAGCAATAGTTGGTTCTCTCCACGGAAATGAACTTATCGGAAAGTTGGCCATAGAGCGATTGAATAGGGATAGAAAGATCAATGCAAAGATAAAAGCGATAATTGCAAACGAGGAAGCGATAAAGATCAATAGGAGGTTTGTAGATACGGATGGAAATCGATGCTTTCCTGGAAAGAAGGATGGAAATACTGAAGAGCGCATGGCCTTTGGGGTAGTTCAGGAGTTAAAGGGCTGCAGATATGTGATAGACATCCATTCAACTTACGCTGACATGGACGACACTGCAATAATAACCCAAAGGAGGTCACTCAAAATAGCCAGGATGACTCCACTCAGCAAGGTCGTACTGATGGGTCATGCGATAGCGAAGGGGCAATCTATCAACGACTATCCGGAAATGTGCGTAAGTCTGGAGTTTAGCAGGAAGAGAAGCGTAGGCCATGTGCTGAAGATCGTGAAAAATACTGTAAACAATATATTGGATGCAAAAAATTCTGGGATTAAAAAGGATTTTTACTTAGTAAAAAGGTTCGTTAACGGCAGCGGAACTGCTGTTGGACTAAAGAATTATAGATTGGTCAAAAAGGGGGCAGTAATAGCCGTCAACGGAAGGAGAAAGCAGGTAAGCAGAGATGATTTCTATCCGATATTCTTTGGTGAGAAAGGGTACAAGAAGGTATACTGCATGAAGGCGGTGAAGTTCAGGCCCTGATTTCAGCTTATCGCGAAGTCAAGCATCTCCTTCGCCTTTTCAATGCCTATCGAGACTATGAGCTTGCCAAGCCGCGGGCCTTTTGGCTTTCCGATAAGCGCGGTGTAAATGGACGTGAATAGTGATTCCGCAGTAATGTCCGCGCTTTTTGCTGCTGAGTACACCAGGTTGTGCACCTCCAGGTCTGTCATAATTGGTTTTAGTTCTGCTGCGAACTTCCTTACCGTCTCCCTGTTCGTGTCTATCTTTGTCTTCTTCACTGAGAAATCGTACCTGTCAGGGGCGTATCCCTTTGCAAGCCAGCGCTCTATGTACGGCGACAGGTATGCCACGCCGTCCTTGTCCCCGAGCGCCTCGGCCACCTTGTCCCAGTCCCTGAGTATCTGGTAGTTGAGCAGCATGTCGATGAATGAGGATTTCCATGGAAGCCGCTTTATCGCTGCGTTGAATGCAAGGGATCTCTTCTCGTCTGCCCTGTTCTCAGCCTTGCCTGCCCTGCTCGCCCGTTCGAGTGCATCGTATGCCAGTATGAGCTTGTCGCCGGTCGGGTTTATGTCCTTGTCATTCTGCAGGTCTGGCTCTATGAGCATGTATTTCAGAAGCTCTGGTGGTATGAGCTGTGCCAACTCTATTGCGCCCATGCCTATCCCCTTTGACTTTGAGTATTTCTTCCCGTCTATGAGTATGAACCCATACTTGAACAGTATCGGAGGATCGGTATGCAGTATCTCCCTGTGGATTACAGGTGCAGTGGTTGCGCTTCCGCCCTTCGTCATGTGGTCAAGCCCGCTGCCCTCTATGCTTGAACTGAACATCGCCTGCCAGCTTGGCCAGTGAAGCCTCCACTGTAGCTTGTACTTGTGGTCTGCGATCCTGTTCCTTCCCTTGGAATTGCATCCCTTCGTGTACTTCACATCCCTGTCGCATGCATATTCATATTCTTCATCGCTGTGCCATGTCACTCTCGTGGTTGCTATCTTGCCGCATGACTGGCAGATGGGCATTATCGGGCTCCACCCGCTTAGCTCCTCTATCTTCTTCATTGAGGTCTCTGCGATTATCTCCTTAACCCTCTGCTCCTCGCGCAGGTATGTGATCGCATATTTGTCGAATCTTCCGGCATCGTACAGCTCGTTTACAGGTATGACCTTTATCTCGAGCGAGAGCCATTTCATGAGCTGCTCTGCCTGCTCAAGGTAGTGCACGCCAAGCGAGCCATGGCATCCCATAGGGTCCTTTACGAACACAAGGGGCTTGCCGAGTTCCGGAGTCAGCGCTTCGGAGTACTTAAGCAGTTCGAACGGGATTCCGTCGAATGCGTCAAGTATGTCTCCGATAAAATTGAATTCCGCGTTGCGCCCCCTTTCCTCAAGCGCCTGCCTTATCACTGACGGATACAGGAACTCGCATACTGTTCCGAGGTGTGCAGGGCCGCTCGTAGTCATTCCGCCGGTTATCACAAGAGGGGGCTTCTTCTCCTCAAGGAGCCTGTCTACGAGTATCTCTATCCAGTGCTTGCCATGCATCTCCTCTTTTGACTTCTTCTCCATCCAATTCACGGAAACGGACCCGGAGGGATTTGAACCCTCGACTTAAAGGTTAAAAGCCTTCCACTCTAGCCAAGCTGAGTTACGGGTCCCTAAGCAATAAATAAGCTTTATCCTGCTAAACTTAATAATACTTGATAATGGCTGGGTTCATGAAAAGGGTTGAGGCAGGTAAGTGGGGCAGCGGGAGAATCGTGAGGTTCAAGGCCTCTGACGGCATAAGGCTGAACGGCATGCTTTTCGGAGATGCGCATGCAAAGTCATGCATTATATTCGTGCACGGCATGGGAAGCAGCCTCTTCACAAACTCGTCGCTGGCACTGTCTGCCAGGCAGCCAAGTGGTTTCGCATTCTTCACGTTCAACAACCGCGGCCATGACCAGGTCTCGTCATTCAGCAGGGTCTCTGGAAAGCGGAAGATAAGGCTGAAGGCAGGCACGAATTTTGAGCGCTTCGAAGATTCAGTTCATGACATACGCGGAGCGATAGACGCTATGCGCAGGCTTGGATTCAGGAGCTTTGTGCTGTGCGGACACAGTACAGGATGCCAGAAGATAACATATTACAAGTATAGGACAGGTGACAGGAGGGTAAGGGCGCTTGTGCTCCTTGGCGCTGCGGACGATTATGCGATCTTTAGGAAGGAGCTGGGCAGGGATTTCGGCAGGGTCGGCAGGCTCTGCAGAAGAATGATGGCATCTGGAAAAGGGAATGCGGTTGCCTCTGACAGGATAGGGTTCTCTGCGCAGAGGCTCAACTCTGTGACTGACTTGAAAAGGGCGGAGGCTCGCATCTTCGGTTACGGTGAGCCGCTAAAAGAATTCGGCAGCCTGCGGATACCGATACTTGCGGTCTTCGGCAGCAGGGAGGAGTACGCGTTTATGCCTGTAAGGAAATATCTGGGCATACTGGAATCAAAGACCCCATCTATGGGCTTTGAAGGCAGGATTATCGGAGGCGCAAACCATTCGTTTGACGGCCATGAAGCCGAACTTGCAAATTGCGTGAATTCGTGGATTGAAAGGATAATGCGCAGTCGGCTCGACAAGCCTTATAAACATTAGGACAGATGGAGTATTATGTGGACGCCAACGTATCCTGAGAGGGCAAGGCAGATAGTGGACGGCAATAAGTACATGGTGTTGGCTACAGCTGACAGGAACGGTATGCCGTGGGCCGCGCCTGTATTTTACGTACATGACACGAAGTACAATTTATACTTTCTTTCTGCAATAGATGCAAGGCATTCGGAGAATATAGCCGCCAACCCAAATGTGGCTCTGACGATATTTAATTCTACTTCGCCGGTGGGAGTGACTGACGGTGTCCAGATATCAGGCAAGGCAAGCCTTGTTGAGGAGAAGGACTTGAAATACGTGATTGACATTTATTACAAGAAGCTGTTCCCAGACTCCGGGATACCTTCAGAGTCAAGGTACAGAGTTGAAGATTACAGCAAGCCCTCAGAGTTCAGGTTCTACAGGATAGAAATTGTAGAGTCATACGTCACTGGCGAAGAGAGGCGAGTCAAAGTCGACCTTAACGAGAAATAGGGAAACGGAGGTTTTCTGAGTGGCGATAAAACCGGTATGCGCAAAATGCAGGGAGGAGCTTGATGCGTATGGCGCTATAATCCTTGGGCCACCGAGCAGGAACGGCACGGTAAAGAAACTGCACCTGTGCAGGAAGTGCTATAACGGCCTTATTGATGGCTGGTTGGAGGCGTAGGAATCTGCAGTGCTGTAAGGTTTATAAATATAACCGAATTATATTATTCGGGTATGTTTTATGGCAAGACAAACAACAGTGATAGGGATAGTTGTAGTGCTCATCGTAATAGGTGCGATACTACTTCTGAGCAACCAGTTTTCTGTACCGCCAGCACAGGGCGTGCACACGACACAGGGGCAGGCATCAGGTCAGACAACAGCTGGATCGGCAGGAACTGTAACAGCGCCCGTAATGTTCACTGATCCGGCGCACGTGCCTGCGGGCACCGACGCATTGGTAGTGGATTACTCTTCAGTTTCTGTGCACTCGAGCGGCAGCGCAGGATCAGGATGGGTAGCTGCCTCCGGAAGCGGGTCTGTAAACCTGCTTGCAGTAGTGAATGTCAGCCAGGTAATAGGGAAGGCAAACGTATCTGCAAATTCGACAATAAACCTGGTGAGGCTTAACGTCACTTCAGCAACGATAACTGTGAACGGCACAAGCTATGCTGTGACGCTCCCTAACAACAACGTAACGATAGCAGTGACAGGACAGACAAAGATAGGGCAGTCAACCGGAGTACTGGTGGACTTTGCGCCTACGGTTACAGCAGTGTTCAACCAGAATACAACAACGTTCGTGATGGCGCCTGCGGCAAGGGCGACGGTTGTTGCAAACGCAAGCGCTGCTGCGCAGGCAAACGTCGGCGAGAACGTTGCACTGAGTGCAAATGCCAAGGCAGAACTGTCGGTGGCGACGCCAAACATAACAATCTCCTCGGCATCGGTAGAGGTGAACGGCACGAACACCAAGGTAAGCGTTACAGTCTCTGACAACTCGAACAGCAGCGTTGTGCTTAACAGCGTTGTGGTTAGGGGAAATGAGTCTGTAGTCGCATCTCCATCTGCAGGATTCAACCTTTCCATAGGCAATGGCCTGACAGGCGGAGTAGGTCTTGGTCAGACTGCAAAGGGAAGCGCGAACGCGCAGTACAAGGCTCTCGCAGCGATAGGCCTGAACATAGTGGCATTCAACACGCTAGGATTCGTTGCCACGTCAGGAGGCTCGCTATCGGTTCCGAACAGCGCAGCAGACATAATGACAAGCGGCTATGTGCTGGCTCCAGGAACAAGCGCGACGCTGACATTCAGCGGTACAGTCGCATACAATTCCGGAACGCTATACGCAACGCCAAAGGCAGGATCTGCATACGAGGTAAGCGTAATAAGCCAGGACGGCGCAGAGGCATCGACAGCAGTTACGGCCACATAACCATTTGTGGCCTTTCTTTTCCTTCTTTTTCTTTTTTTATTTCCCTTTTATTTTCTGGTTTTGTCGAACTCCATCAGCATTGCGGGTATCCTCTCTACAACGTCATTGGCGATTATGTGGTAGCCCTTCTCCATGAACAGCGCATCGCCTATCCGTGAATGCAGATAGGCGCCGGCTACTGCGGATACGAATGCGTCTGTGTTCCTTGCTGCGAATCCGCAGATTATGCCGGAGAGCACGTCGCCAGTGCCCATTGTGGCAAGTGCAGCTGTCCTTGACCTTATTATCTTCATGTGCAGTCCGTCAGTCACCACTGTATCGTGGCCCTTCAGCAGTATGACTGCGTTCAGCCTTCTTGCCGTCTTCACTGCGGCGAGTGCGCGCTGCACCAGGTCCCTCTTTGAGAGCCGCGTTTCTGATAGTCCGAAGAACTCCTTATCGTGCGGCGTGATTATGACATTTCTGCTTAGCCTGCGCCTTATCAGGCCAATCGCGTATATGGCATCTGCGTCAACGACTATCCTCTTCCCTGATCTGACAAGCCCTGAGATGAACTCTGCGGCGGTCTTTAGGCTCTCCTCATCCCTGCCCATGCCGGGCCCTATGGCTATGGAATCGGCGCGATCCGCTGCCCTGAACAGCGTGTCCAGGTCAGCATGGGCAAGCCTGCTTCCGCTGAGCTGCCTGACTATGAGGTTTGGCGATAGGCTTCTTACAGGCTGCACTATGGGCCTTGGGACATATGTCACTGCGTAGCCCGCCCCAACCCTCAATGAGGCAAGTGTCGAGTACGCTGCATTTGACGCCATTGCCGGAGCGCCGTGGAATGACTCCGAACCTCCGATTATCAGCGCACTGCCGTTGTCCTTCTTGCTTGAATACAGCCCTTTTGGCCTTGATGCCAGATAAAGGTCGCCAGAGCCTGCAAATAGCCTTGCCTCAATAGACGAGCTGCAGGCCATTGCGTTAAGCTCGAATGCGTGCCTCTCCACTGCGCTGAGCGCCTTCTGTGCATAAATCGAGAGCCTGCCCAGATCCTCCATGCACTTATTGGCATGTCAAGAAATAAATGATTTCCGTTGGCGCAGGATTAGCAGGATATGCTTACAAACCTTCGCATACGATAATTTCTTGCAATTATGATCCTTATGGAAAAGAGCATGCTTAGGGACCTTGCACACAGCGGCAATGCGGCCGTATTGAACGCTGCGGCTGTGGCGCTGAAGGCATTAAGAAGGGGCGCAGTGCGCGCACGCGCGGAGAGCGGAGACTCTGTGAAGGCAGGCGCCTGCAGGTACGGCAAGGAGGACTGCGAAGATGCCAGGACCCGGAGGCATCCAAACAGAAAGGAGATTGACATAGACGGATTGAAGGTAAGCTATCTGGAAGCTGGTTCCGGGGACAGCTGCCTGCTGCTCGTGCACGGCGGAGTGAACAATGATGCATACTCCACGTGGGTTAAATGGAATGGCAGCATTGAGGCGCTGTCTGAAGGCCGCAGGGTGGTTGCAGTTGATCTGCCCGGATACGGATTGAGCGAAAGGCCGGAAGGCAAATGCTCGCAGGGATATTACATAGATTTCGTTGGGAAGCTGATGGGCAGGCTGGGAATACGGAAGGCTGACATGGTCGGAACGTCGATGGGAGGCGGCATAGCGCTGGGCTATGCGCTTGAAAACAGCGGATCTGTTGGTTCACTTGTGCTGATCAGCCCTTACGGGCTTGGGTTCGGGCTGCCGAGGACGGCGAGGATAGCGCTGAGGGCAATACCTCACGGGCTGATAAATAAATGCGTTGGGTTCCTGGACGACCACAAGGGGTTCACAAGGCGCATTACTAACCTTCTGTTCGGGTCTGGCGCAGCAAGCATAAGGAAGGCCATAGTGATGATGAACAGGGACAGGATAAGTGAGAGCTTCCTCGAGTTCATATCAAGAGAGACGTTCACGCTGAAGGGCATGCTGCTCGGGCGGCGCGCTGGCATGCGCACGGATTATACAAAGGCGATATATGGCCTGAACAATACAGGCATACGGACGCTATTCATACAGGGAGAGAACGATACGATAGTCAGGCTTGAGGACGTGAGAAGGATAACGTCAGGTCTCAAGAGCGCAAGCCTAGACGTGGTCGAGGGCTGCAAGCACTCGCCGCACTTCCAGAAGCCCGACAGGGTGAACGGAGACATAAAGGCGTTCCTGTCTGAAAATCAGGCCGTATAGGCAGCGTTTGCGCGCAATTTTGTGCTTGGACAAAATGCAGTCTCTTCACACCTGCTGCTTTGCATAAAACAACTGATAGTACCGTTTAAGGATCTTCTTCCTGAACTTGTAGGTGTCGGCAAATCCTGCGTATGCAAGCCACCCTTCAAGGCTCAGTTTCACCTGTTCTCTTCTCAGTTCCTTATGACCATACCTTTCCTTGAATTTGTCAAGCCTCTTCCATATTCTCCTTGAATTACTCTTCTTCAACAGCCTATGATTAGGAAATATCCTGAAACCGAGAAAGGTTATCCCGTTGCCTATCTTTTCTATCCTGGTCTTTTCAGGATGAAGTTCAACATTTAGGTTTAGCCTAAGAAAGTTGACAATCTTTGCTTGCACGCCAATGAGCACGTTCTTATCATTATCCAAAATTACAAAATCGTCTACATACCTTATGTAGTATTTGGCCTTAAGTTCGCGCTTTACAAACCGGTCAAGTTCGTTAAGGTATACATTAGCGAAGAACTGCGAAGTGAGATTCCCTATTGGCATTCCTTTGCCCGGGATGCCAGTTTTATGATTGCACAAAATGGTCTTTATGAGCCAGACTACGTTTGGATCCTTTATCTTACGCTCTATAATACTCAATAGGATATCCTGGTCCACGGTGTCGAAATAATGACGAATGTCGGCTTTCAGTACGTATCCGGCCGTTGCCGCCTGAACAAAAAGTTTACGTTGCCCTCCAGTGACTTCCGGCAATATGCATTTACCGACCACTTTCCTCATGAAGTATTCGAACCTCCTTATTGCCTTATGTGCGCCTTTGCCTTTCTGGTTGGCAAACGAATCGTATATGAAGGATTTTGATAATATTGGCTCAATTATGTTGCATAAAGCATGATGTACCACTCTGTCTCTGAAATGCGATGCGCTTATCTTCCTTGTTTTGGGATCCCTTACGATAAATACGGTTAGAGGGGCTGGAAGATAGGCGAAGGTCTCCAGTTCATGTTGAAGTTGCTTTAGATTGTTCTCGAGGTCTGATTCGAACTCTAAAACATAGTCCTTTGTGGTCTTCCTTTTTCTTGCCTTCTTCCATGCAAGTTCAAGGTTACCGTGAGAACATAAGATAGGATAAAGATTGGTGTATGTTTCCATAGTATTACCGTAAAGCCTACGGTGCAGTCCGGAATCATTGACGCGGCATTGTCCAGCCTGTTGTCGCCGTTGACGTTCACGCGCCTGTTGTTGATGCCCGGCCTCCTGACGTTCACGGACAGAAGACAATGTAACCCATCTACCGCCATTTATGGCAACACTGCAACTTCACGATTTCAGTATGCACTTACTCAGTGTCGCTGCTGAACCTTACGGCTGGCGCATCGTTTCGGATCACCAGCGCTATAGACAGATATGTGGTTCCAGACTGCACCAGTGGAATTTGTCCACGATGTGGCTGATCCATCAGCCAAGTCTAGGCACGAATAGATGGAAAGACACTATTTTATAGCTACTCTCCAAAAACTGCCTTGAATGCAGGTGCCAGGTCTGGCCTAAATGCTTCCAGAGCCGGCCTGAATTCCCTGTAGGCTGCCTGAAGCGCATTGAACTTGTCTTCCGGCACCAAGACGCCGGCCACTTTCTGCGCAGCGGCTTGAGCTTGGCTCGGCTTGGCTTGCTCGACAACCACCACCGACGCGGCAACGTCCAGCCCGCAGTCGCCGTCGACGCCCCCGCGCCCGTCGTCGAAGCCCGGCCCCCAGACGAACACGGACAGATAATTAGAGCCTTTGAAGAAATGTGCCAGCTCCTCCTTTGGAACT
>VFSW01008461.1_pt1 | contig 14773 bp, 13 predicted proteins | sample 5358111 | NCBI WGS metagenome assembly VFSW01 (sample SAMN11554181, study PRJNA540505) | mine drainage metagenome | isolation source: sediment from site ElyBrook_90M | place: USA: Ely Copper Mine, Vershire, VT | collected 2017 | reverse complement strand
CGACGGCGTCGGGGTCACGCTGGGGCAGGGGCGGCGGATCGGCCGGGTCGCAGGCGGCGTGGGCTACAACGGATATCTGATCCAGCAGGCGGGTGCGCCCTGGTTGTCAACGGGGGCAGCGCTGCGCAAGACGGGCGACATCTACGACATCTGCGTGACGAAGAGCCACCACATCGATCAGCGCAGTGTGGCGCATGGCGGCGATGGCTCAGACACGCATTCGCTGGAAGGCAATGAATCGCTGGATCGCGGGATCATCCGCTACGCGACGCTAACCGAGTACAAAAAGGATCCGGACTTTGCGCACGAAGGCGTGGCGCGCTTTACGCCGGAGCCCAGCGAGAGCATGTTCCCCTCCTATCGCTATGACAAGAATGCGTGGGGCATGTCGATCGATCTGAATTCGTGTGTGGGCTGCAACGCGTGCGTGACGGCCTGCTATGCGGAGAACAACATTCCGGTGGTGGGCCGGCTGCAGGTGAAGATCGGCCGCCTGATGCAGTGGATTCGCATCGACACGTATTTCGAAGGCGATCTGGCGGCGCCCCGCGCGCACTTCCAGCCCATGACCTGCCACCAGTGCGAGAACGCGCCCTGCGAGCAGGTTTGTCCGGTGGGCGCGACGGTGCACTCGCCCGAAGGGCTGAATTTGATGGTCTACAACCGCTGTGTGGGGACGCGCTATTGCTCCAATAACTGTCCTTACAAGGTGCGGCGATTCAATTTCCTGCTCTACTCCGATTACGAGACGGAGAGCCTGAAGCTGATGCGCAACCCCGAGGTATCGGTGCGGAGCCGCGGCGTGATGGAGAAGTGCAGCTACTGCAGCCAGCGCATCGAGGCGGTGAAGATCGAGGCGGACAAAGAGAATCGCGATATCCGCGATGGCGAGATCCGGACGGCGTGCCAGCAGGCCTGCCCGACCGACGCGATCGTTTTCGGGAACATCAACGACAAGGCCAGCCGCGTGGCGAAGATCAAGACCAACGAGCGGACCTACGGTGTGCTGGCGGATATCAACACGCGGCCGCGTACGACGTATGTGGCGGGCGTGCTGAACATCAACGAGCCGCTGGCGCAGGAACTGGGCGAGTACACGAGTTAGAACAGAGCAGCGAAAGGCGAGCACGAGGCGAGCGAAAAGCGAGCTGAGAGCGAGCCGGCAGGACGAAGTTCAGAGGGATCGGAGAAGGCAAAGAGACGATGGCGACGAAAGACGCACCCGTCAACAATCCGATGATCGATCCGGTCACGGAAGAATACCGGGTTATTGCGCCGGGGCACACGTTCAAGTCGGTGACCGAAGAGGTCTCGCGGATCGTGCTGACCAGCCACACGCCGCTGGGCTGGTTCTTCGGCTTCGTGCTCGCGGGGTCTGTGGCCGGAGTTCTGCTGACCGCGGTGACCTGGTTGTTCCTGCGCGGCGTTGGTATCTGGGGCATCTCGCTTCCGGTGGCGTGGGGATTCGCGATCATCAACTTCGTGTGGTGGATCGGTATCGGCCACGCCGGAACGCTGATCTCCGCCATTCTGCTGCTATTCAAGCAGGGCTGGCGCAACTCGATTAACCGCTTCGCCGAGGCCATGACAATCTTTGCCGTCGTTTGCGCCGGCATGTTCCCGCTGATTCACGTGGGCCGTCCATGGCTGGGGTACTGGCTGTTCCCGTATCCAAGCACGATGAACTACTGGCCGCAGTTCCGGTCGCCGCTGCTGTGGGATGTCTTCGCGGTTTCGACCTACGCGACGATCTCGGTGGTGTTCTGGTACATCGGCATGATTCCGGATCTGGGCACGCTGCGCGATCGGGCGCAGTCGAGGTTTGCCCAGTTCTTCTACGGGCTGCTGGCTGTAGGATGGCGCGGTTCGGTGCGGCACTGGGTTCGGTATGAGACGGCCTCGTTGCTGCTGGCCGGTCTGGCGACGCCGCTCGTGCTTTCGGTGCACTCAGTCATCAGTCTCGACTTCTCGGTGGCGCTGCTGCCGGGCTGGCACACCACGATCTTCCCGCCGTATTTCGTCGCCGGGGCGATCTACTCCGGATTCGCGATGGTGCTGACGCTGGCGATTCCGATCCGCAAGTTCTATCACCTGGAAGACCTGATCACCATCCGGCACATCGACAACATGGGCAAGGTCATGCTGGCGACGGGAATGATCGTGGCCTATGGCTACTCCACCGAAGTGTTCATGAGCTGGTACTCGGCCAGTCACTGGGAATACTTCATGATGTGGAACCGCATGTTCGGGCCCATGGGCTGGTCGTACTGGGTGCTGATCACCTGCAATATCGCGCTGCCGCAGCTGATGTGGCTGCGCAAGTTCCGCGTCAACGTCGGACTGATGTTCCTGATGTCGCTGGTCGTGAACACTGGCATGTGGTTTGAGCGCTTTGTGATCGTGGTGACGAGTCTGACGCGCGACTACCTGCCGTCGTCGTGGGGCACCTATCGCGCGACGAAGTGGGACTACATGACGTTCGTGGGAACGCTGGGGCTGTTCACGTTCCTGTTCCTGCTGTTTGTGCGCTTTCTGCCCATGATCCCGATGTCGGAACTGCGGATGATGCTGCCGCAGGCGAAAGTGAAGGAAGTTCATGGTGAACCTCTTCCCCCACCCCATCGAGCAAGCTCGTCGGGGACCCCGGTTCCGGAGGCAGGTGACTGATGCCACTTCCTGAGGGAACGTACGCACTGATGGCGGAATTTGAATCGCCCACACAACTGGTGAAGGCGGCCAGGGCGGCGCATGGCGCCGGGTACCGGCGGATGGACTGCTACACGCCGTATCCGGTGGAAGAAGCGGCGGAGGCGATCGGCTTCCATCGTGACGAGGTCTCGCTGGTGTGCCTGATCGGCGGCCTGCTGGGGCTGGCGGCCATGTTTTCGCTGGAGACGTGGATCTCGGTGTGGGCCTATCCGCTGAACGTTGCCGGACGGCCGTACTACTCGTGGCCTGCCTTTGTGGTTCCGGCATACGAATGGACGATCTTGTGGTCGGGGCTTTCGGCAGCGTTTGGCATGCTGGCGCTGTGCGGGTTGCCGAAGCCGTATCACCCGGTGTTCAATGCCCCGAATTTCCGCAACGGAGCGACGACGGACAAGTTTTTCCTGTGCCTCGAGGCGACGGATCCGAAGTACGACGCGACGGAGACGCGGAACTTCCTGGAAAAGCAGGCGCCGCTATCGGTGGTGGAGGTGGAGTATTAACACCACAGGCAACAGGGAGCAGGGAACAGGGAACAGCGTTCGGCGCTCGGCGCTCGGCGTTCGGAATCTGCGGACGCTCGGAATCGTTTGTGCGGCGGTCGTGCTGTTGTTCGCGGCCGGTTGCCGGCAGGATATGCAGAATCAGCCGCGCATGTTTCCGCAGCGCAGCACCACCTTGTTCGCCGACGGCCGGTCAGTGCGGCCTCAGGTGGAACACACGGTGGCGCGCGGTCAACTCTACGAGGACGAGTATTTCTATACCGGATTGATGAATGGCAAAGAAGCGAACATGATGCCGTTTCCCGTCACCATGACCGTGCTGGCGCGCGGACAGGAGCGCTTCAATGTCTACTGCACGCCCTGCCACTCACGGGTGGGCAACGGCGCGGGCATGATCGTGCAGCGCGGCTACAAGCCGGCTGGAAATCTGCACGACGCCAAGCGCCTGTCACAGCCCCTTAGTCACTACTTTTATGTCATGACCAATGGCTTTGGAGCTATGCCGGATTACAAGGCGCAGGTCACGCCGGAAGACCGCTGGGCGATTGCGGCGTATATCCGCGCGCTGCAACTTAGTCAGAGCGCGACGCTGAGCGATGTGCCGGCCGGCACGCAGGTGGAGAGCCTGAGTTCCATCGCAGAGAAGCAGGGCTATCCGGCGAACTATGCGGGGCCGTGGCCGATGCCGTCGACCGCGGTGCTGGCAAAGCCTCAGGTCGGAATCGCAGCGGGAGCGCCGGCCGAAGCCGCCGGACCGGCCAACGCAACGGTTCCCCCGACGGCGAGCAGGACGGGTGAGACGATGAAGCCGCCGGCAAAGCCATCAGGAGCACAGCGATAATGGCGAAAGATTCGTTCAGCAAGGGATTGCCCAGTACACTGAGCGCACCGGCGTTCGTGGATGGATGGCGGCGACTGGCGCTGCGGGTGGGGCTGATCTTCTCTGTCCTGGCGGTTGTCCTCGCGCTGCTGGCGCAGAAGTTCGACGGCAACGGATTGGGTTGGGATCACCTGCTGCGGGCATGGCTGGAAGGATTCGTCGCCTGCTTCGGGTTGTGCCTGGGCGGCATGGCGTTGCTGATGGTGCAGTACCTGTCGGGCGGCAAGTGGGGGTTGATCGTTCGCCGTCCGCTGGAAGCCATGACGCGGACTTGGCCGCTGGTGGTGCTGATGTGGATTCCGGTTGCGGTGCTGGGGGCTTCGTATGGAAAGCTGTATCCCTGGGCGAAATACGCGGACTGGGCCGGCGCGCTGAAGAGCGGGCAGATCTCGGTCGACATGGCGCATGCCATCCACTGGAAGAGTCCGATGCTGAACACGCCCAGCTTCTACTGGGTCTCGCTGGTGTGCTTCGCGATTTTCGCGGGCTATATCCTTCTGTTGAACCGCTGGTCGATGCAGCGCGATGCCGACAACGAGCCACGCATCGGGTATTGGCGCACACGGTTTGAGAACCTCAGTGGTTTTGGCGTGGTCCTCTACTCGGCGCTGCTGTTCATCCTGGTCATCTACTGGGTCATGTCGCTGGACCCGACGTGGTACTCGACGATTTACGGTTTCCAGTACCTGGTGGGACAGGCGTTCATGGTACTGCCGCTGGCGATCCTGACGCTGATCGGGTTGTCGAAGGCGGAGCCGATCAAGAGCACATTCCGTACGATCGAGCAGCACGACCTGGGCAAGTTGTGCTTCGCCCTGGTCATGCTCAACATCTATTTCGCGTTCGCGTCGTTCATCATTATCTGGTCGGGCAACTCGCCGGAAGAGATTCCCTGGTATCTGGACCGCATCCGCGGTGGATGGGGCGTGATCGCGACGCTGGATGTGATCTTCCACTGGGTGATTCCGTTCAGCCTGCTGCTGTCGCGTGATCTGAAGCGGATCAAGAGCCGGCTGTCGTTCGCCTGCTGCATCATGATCTTCGCCGGATTCCTGGATCTTTTCTGGCTGATCGAACCAAACTTTAAGGACGCGGCGCGGAACCTGCAGTTCAGCTGGGGAATCCTCGAGTACATCGCGGTGCCGGGCGCTTTGTTCTGCTTCTGGCTGGTGTATTACTTCACGGAACTGAAGACGCGGCCGCTGATTGCCACCAACGATCCGCACCTGGCGGAGATTCTGGAGGGTGACTATGCCCACGCATGATCCGCACGATCCGAAACTGGATCCGAAGGCGCATCTCGATGAGGCGTCGGTTCGTGAAGGCTACGAAGTCACCGACGCGAACACCGGCGGCATCCTTGTTTTCCTGGTTGGGTTGTTTCTTTCGGTCGGGGTTTTCTTCGTGTTCTGCTTCGGCATGGGGAAGGTGATTAACAGCGGGCTCGACAAAGCCGACGGTCCCACGAACAAGTGGAACGCGCCGAACCAGATTGCGCCACGCAAGGCAATCCAGTCGAACCCGGCGCTGGAGCAGGAGCAGCTGGCGAAACTGACGCAGCAGTTCCCGACGCCGCGGCTGGAAATGGACGACGGCAATCAGTATCTGGCTGATCTGCACGAACGCGAGGACCTGCTGCTGAACTACTACAGCTGGGCCGGCAAACCGGGCGGAGCGGTGCGGATTCCGATCGGGCGGGCGATGGAGCTGATCGCGCAGCGCGGACTGCCGGTGGCGCCGCAGCCGCAGCATCAGGCGCTGATGTTTGGAGACTCCCAGCCGCACGTGCAGATGCCGCTGACCGATGGATTTGCGCCCACTGGCTATGAACAGGAACTGCACAGCCGGACGCAGGAGCCGGGGGAGCAGACTTCGACGAAGGTGGATAACAAGTAAGGTAGCCAATAGCCATAGGGAATAGGGATTCTGATGCGAGCAGTTGCGACAAGGCGGTGGAAGGGAGCGGTGGTGAGAACGGCGCTGGGGTGCGCGCTGGCGTTCGCCACGGCGTTACCTGCGCTTGCGCAGAGCCAGTGGTTCGGCTTCCAGAAGCCGGGGAGGCCGGCGGATCAGCAGCCGCTGCTGCTGAAAAAGATCAGCATCCAGCAAAAGCTGAACACGCAGCTGCCGCTGAATCTCGAGTTTCGCGATGAGACGGGAAAGGTCGTCCATCTGGGCGATTACTTCGGACAGAAGCCGGTGATCCTGTCGCTGGTCTATTACCAGTGCAAAATTCTTTGTCCCGAAGAGATCGACGGACTGGTCGGCGCGCTGGAGATGCTGAAGTTCAATCCTGGCCGGGATTACAACGTCGTGTTTGTGAGCATCGACGCGACGGAGACACCGGCGATTGCGGCGCGCGAGAAGGCGTTCTACATGAAGCGTTTTGGGCGGCCGCAGGATGACAATGGCTGGCATTTTCTCACCGGGCAGGAGCCGGCGATTCGCACGCTGGCCAGCACGGTGGGATTCGGATATGTGCCGATGCAGGGTCCGGACGGAAAGATGACGCAGTTTGCGCATGCCAGCGCCATTGAATTGGTGACTCCGGAGGGGCGGCTGGCGCAGTACTACCTGGGCGTGGAGTTTTCGCCGAAGGACCTGCAACTGGGGTTGATAGAGGCCTCGCACGGCAGGATTGGCTCGCTGGTGGATGACTTGTTGACTTACTGCTTTCAGTACGACCCGACGCAGAACCGGCACACGCGGATCTTGATTCGCATCTTCCAGTTGGGCGGGGTGCTCACGGTGCTGGCTCTGGGAATATTCATGGTGGTGAACTTCCGGCGCGACATACGGCAGGCGCGCGAACAGAAAACGCAATGGGTGAACGGATAGACGATGCATTTCATCAGTCCGGTACTTTGGCAATTCTTAATTAAGTGGCTCACGTACTTCGCGATCTTCCCGCCGGAAGCATCCGACATCGCGCCGTATGCGGATGCGCTCTATTTCTACCTGGTGGCGATTTCGGTTGTCGGGCTCGGCATTGTTGCGTTCCTGGTGGTCACATTCTCTATCCGCTACCGGAAAGATGTGCATCCCATCGCCACGCAGATTGAGGGGTCCACGCTGCTGGAGGCGACTTGGACCATCATTCCGCTCATCCTTTTCATGATTTCGTTCGTCTGGGGGGCACTGCTGTACTTCAGGGTCTACAGTCCGCCGCCTAACGCGATGAACATCTATGTGGTCGGCAAACAGTGGATGTGGAAGGTCGAGCATCCGGGCGGCCAGCATGAAATCAACGCGCTGCACATTCCCATCAACAAGCCGATCCAGATCACGCTGATTTCGCAGGACGTGTTCCACAGCTTTTCGATTCCGGCGTTTCGGGTGAAGCGCGAGGCGATACCGGGCCGGTACAACACGGAGTGGTTTGAGGCGACGACGCCCGGGACCTATCACATATTCTGCACGCAGTACTGCGGCACGCTGCACTCGCAGATGATCGGCGAAGTGGTGGCGATGACGCCGGAAGATTATCAGGCGTGGGCGGCGGGATCGACGAGCGGTCAGTCGCTGGCGCAGAACGGCGAACGGCTGTTCGCGAGTCTCGGCTGCAATTCGTGCCACAACAGTGGACCGAACGCGCACGGTCCGAACCTCGGAGGCATTTACGGGTCGCATCTGCAGCTGAAGAACGGACAATTCATCACCGTGGACGACGCATTTGTGCGCGACACGATCCTGAACCCGACGCTCCACGAAGTGGCCGGGTACGCGCCGATTATGCCCACGTACCAGGGGCAGGTCAGCGAAGAAGGCCTGATCGATCTGGTGGAGTACATCCGGCAGCTGAACTCGCAGTACCGGATCGAGCAGACGATCGACAACAGCGCAGCCCAGCCCATCCAGACTGGCGCTACGCCGCCGGGGACATCGGCTCCGGCGCTTCCACCAGGGACGGTGAAGCCATGAGCACAATCGTTACACTGCCGGATCAGTCGACAGCCAGACTGCCGAAGGTCTCGTACCTGAACAAAGAGTACGGGCTGAAGAGTTGGCTGCTGACGGGCGATCACAAGCGGATCGCCATGCTCTACCTGATCTCGATCACGTTCTTCTTCTTCATCGGCGGCGCCATGGCGGCGCTGATCCGGATGGAGCTGCTGACGCCGCCCAGCGATCTGCTGGCCGCCGACACTTACAACAAGGTGTTCACGGCGCACGGCCTTATCATGGTGTTCTTCTTTCTGGTGCCGTCGGTACCGGCGACGATCGGGAACTTCCTGATCCCGATCATGGTGGGCGCGAAGGATCTGGCTTTTCCGAAGATCAACCTTCTGAGCTGGTACCTTTACATGGCGGCGGGCACGCTGATGATCGGAGTGCTGGCCTTCGGGGGCGTGGATACGGGCTGGACGTTTACGACGCCACTGAGCACGCACTATCTGAATACGAATGTGGTTTCGGCAGGGCTGGCGGTGTTTATCGCAGGATTCAGTTCGATCTTCACCGGTCTGAATTTTATCGTGACGATTCACCGTATGCGCGCGCCGGGCATGACGTGGTTCCGCCTGCCACTGTTTGTGTGGGCGCACTATGCGGCATCGATTCTGATGGTGCTGGGCACGCCGGTGCTGGCGATCACGCTGGTGCTGGTGGTTCTGGAGCGGACGATTGGAATTGGGGTCTTCGATCCGACCAAGGGCGGCGACCCACTGCTGTTCCAGCACTTGTTCTGGTTCTATTCACACCCGGCCGTGTACATCATGATTCTGCCGGGCATGGGCGTGATCTCCGAGGTGATCAGCACCTTCTCGCGCAAGCGGGTCTTCGGCTATACGGCGGTGGCGTTCTCGTCGGTGGCGATCGCGGTGTTCGGATTCTTCGTCTGGGCGCACCACATGTTCGTGATGGGCATTTCGAACTACTCGGCCCTGGTTTTCTCGCTGCTGACGATGCTGGTGGCGGTGCCTTCGGCGATCAAGATCTTCAACTGGTCGGCAACCTTATATAAGGGATCGATCACGTTCGAGACGCCGATGCTGTACGCGTTCGGATTCATCGGGCTGTTCACGATCGGCGGGCTGACGGGTGTGTTCCTCGGCACGATGGGGATGGACATCCATCTGACGGAGACGTACTTCATCGTGGCCCACTTCCACTTTGTGATGGTGGGCGGCATGCTGATGGCGTATCTGGCGGGCGTGCACTTCTGGTGGCCGAAGATGACGGGCCGGATGTATCCGGAAGGCGTTTCGAAGCTGGCCGCTGTGATCACATTCGTCGGATTTGTGCTGACGTTCTTCCCGCAGTTCATCCTGGGGTATCTGGGCATGCCGCGCCGGTATGCGGCGTATCCGCCGGAGTTCCAGGTGCTGAATGTGTTCTCGAGCGCGGGCGCAAGCGTGCTGGGAGTGGGGTATCTGCTGCCGCTGCTGTACCTGACCTGGTCGCTGAAGTACGGTAAGATCGCGGGGCCGAACCCGTGGCAGGCGACGGGGCTGGAGTGGCAGATTCAGTCGCCGCCGCTGACCGAGAATTTTATCGAGACGCCGATAGTGACGCACGAGGCGTACGACTACGAGTGGCTGGAGAGCCAAAAACCGAGCGAGGTGCCCACCGTTGGATAGCCAGACACTAGCCGCGCAAACGGCAGACACGGGCCACGTCGAGCACGGCGAGCATGCGCCGTTTTTGCGTCACCACTTCGAGAATGTGCCGCAGCAGCGCGAGGCGGCCACCTTCGGGATGTGGCTGTTCCTGCTGACGGAAATCATGTTCTTCGGCGGCCTGTTCTGCGCCTATCTTATCTTCCGCAACTGGTACTATCCGGCATTTGTCGCGGGCAGCCATTCGCTGCACATCTGGGCGGGCACGCTGAACACGACGCTGCTCATCATCTCCAGCTTCACCATGGCGATGGCGGTGCACGCGGCGGAGACGCGGGTGCGCAAGGCAATGATCGGATGGATGATTGCGACAATCATCCTGGGTTGCGGCTTCCTGTGCGTAAAAGCCTACGAGTGGCACGATGAGTGGGTGGAGCACCATGTGCCCGGGCTGAACTTCAGCCCGGAGACCTTTGTCCACGGGAGCAAAGCATATCCGGACGACAAACTCCCCATCGATATGGCAGAGAAGACGCAGCTGTACTTCTCGCTGTATTTCGCCATGACCGGGATGCACGCGCTGCACATGATCATCGGCATTTCGCTGCTGACGATTCTGCTCATCCAGGCCTACGGCGGAAAATATGTCAACGGTCACGTCGCCCCCGTAGAAAACTTCGGCTTGTACTGGCACTTTGTCGATATTGTGTGGATTTTCCTTTTCCCGCTGCTATATCTGATCAGTCGACATCAATGAGGCAGGGAGTAGGGAACAGGCAGTAGGGAATAGGGAGCTAAAGATGGATCAAAATCAGGAACAGCATCACGAGCATCATCTGCACCTGCCGGGCCCTTCGGAGCCCACGCACCATGCCGACCACATCGTCAGCCCGAAGGTGTATCTGATCATCGGCACATGCCTGCTGATTCTTACGGCGACGACGACAGCGGTTTCCTATGTGGAACTGGGCGACTTCAATGCCGTGGTTGCCCTGCTGATTGCATGCATCAAGATGACGCTGGTGATCCTGTTTTTCATGCATGTCAAGTACAGTTCAGGGCTGACGAAGCTAACCGTGGCCGCTGGTTTCTTCACCTTCATCGTGCTGATTACCATGACTATGACGGATTACATCAGCCGCGCATGGGGACGGTGGTAATAAGGCAGGAAACAGGGAATAGGGAATGGAAAAGAAGCGAAGGGGGAGCGGCTGAGGCTGCTCCCCTTTGACTTTCCGGATTGGGTGGGGACGCCGAAGATCCTTTGTCACAAAGGGCGGCGGGGATTGAGCCGCAGGGAGCATAATGATGCGAAGCCACCGCCCCCACAACGGCTTCGCAATTCTGAGATTCCCATCGGACGATCCTGAACGAGGTCCCTATGCTGAAGACTCTTCTGCTGGCGGTACGGATTCTGCGCAAGAATCCGGTGTTCACGGCAATTGCGGTGCTGACGATTGCGCTGGGTGTCGGGGCGAGCACGGCGATCTTCAGCGTGACCAATGCGGTGCTGCTGCAGCCCCTCCCTTACACGAAGCCGACCAGTTGGTAATTGGCGGGATGGATCTCCAGAAGCGCAACGTGCATGGGCTGCCATTTTCGAATGCGGATTATCTCGACCTGAAGAACGGGACGAAGGGACAGTTCTCCGACATGGCCGGGGTTTTCAGCTTTCGGGTGGTGGGGGAAAAGGCGGATGGGACGCCGGAGCGGTTCGTGCTCGCCCAGGTTACGACAAATTTCTTCGATCTCATGGGCGCGAGGGTGGTCGCAGGCCGGGACTTCGACTCGCAGGATGGGATACCCCAACCGCAGGCGCCGGCCGCGCAGGGTGCGCAGGGACAGGGAGCTGCGCCGCAGCCGCTGCGACTGCCGCAGATAGCGATCCTGAGCCACGAATATTTCGTGAAGCGGTTTGGTGGCAACCCGGCGGTGCTGGGGCATCCGCTGGGAAATGCGAGTGGACCGAATCCGGTGATTGTCGGCGTGCTGGCGCGAGGGTTCCGGCTGTATTTTCCGCCCGAGGACCAGATCGACCCAGCACCGGATGTGTGGATCGCGAACCGTCTGGATTATGACGCGGCGAACCGCAACGACTTCGGCATCACGCCGGTAGGGCGGCTCCGCCAGGGGGTGACGCTGCAACAGGCGCAGGAGGCTGCGGACGCGGTGGCAGCGGAGGGGCGGCGCACCATCCCGATGGACGCGTCGGTCGGGTATCACATTTCGCTCGCTTCGATGAGGCAGCACCTGGTGGCCCAGGCGCGGCCGGCGATTCTCGCGCTGATGGGCTCCGTGATCTTTTTGTTGTTGATTGCATGCGCGAATGTGGCGAACCTGCTGCTGGTGCGGGCATCGCTGCGCGAGCATGAATTCGCAATCCGGGCAGCGATGGGCGCGAACCGGAGGCGGCTGATTGCGCCGCTGTTTACGGAGGCATGTCTGCTGGCGGTGACGGGCACGGCTCTGGGACTGGGCCTGGCGTGGACTGCGATTCGCGAACTGCGGCATCTGGCTCCGGCGAATCTGCCGCGGCTGGATTCCATCGGGATTGACGGCACGGTGCTCGCGTTTGCGGCGCTGGCGGGGCTGGCGGCGGCCGTGCTGTTCGGGCTGGCTCCTGCGTGGCGCGCGTCCCAACCAGCACTGATGAACGTGCTGCGGGGGGCGAGCCGCACTTCGGGGCTGGCCAGCGGCGCGGCTCTGCGCAATGCGGTGGTGGTGGCAGAGGTGGCTTTGTCGTTCGTTCTGCTGATCGGGTCGGGGCTTATGTTCCGCAGCTTTCTCGACCTGCAGCGGATCGATCCGGGATTCGATGCCCACCATCTGCTGACATTTCAGGTGCTGGGCGGGCCGCGGGATGCGAAGACGCCCGCGGAGCGTGTGGCGGAGAGACGCCGCATTCAGGACCGGCTGCGGGCGATTCCCGGGGTGGAAAGCGTGACCGCATCAACCCCGTTCCCGCTCACCGGGGGATACAGTCCGGTCCGATGGGGCCCGGAGGCGGCGCTGTCGGATCCGAGCCGTTACCAGGCGACCGATTTGCAGATCGTGATCCCGGGCTACTTCGAAACGATGCGAACGCCGCTGCTGGCGGGACGAACGTTTGCAGAGGATGACGAGCAGCCGGGCAGGAACTATGCGATCGTGGACGAGGACCTGGCGAAGAAGGCCTTTCCGGGTGAGTCCGCGGTGGGCAAACGGATCCTGACGCGGGTGCAGACACCGCAGGCGGTATTTGTGGAGATCGTCGGCGTGGTGGGCCACCAGCGGGAGGAGTCGCTGGCGACGCCGGGCCGGGAGCAGATTTATTTTCCGGACGGCTATTTTGGCGGATTCAGCCCGCCCTCGTGGGCGATTCGGACACAGAGCGATCCGGCGAGCTATGAGGGTGAGGTGCGCGCGGCGATCGGGGAACTGAGCCGCAGCTATCTGGTCGACAAGATGGAGCCGATGGAGACGGTCGTGCAGGAGGCGCAGGCGGGGACGCGATTCTCGCTGCTGCTGATTGGATTGTTCGCGATTGTCGCCGGGGTGCTGGCGGGCGTGTGTCTGTACGGGGTGTTGGCGACGGCGGTGCGGCAGCGGACCTCGGAGATCGGCGTGCGCATGGCCATGGGCGCCCAGCGGGGCGACATCCTGAAACTCGTGGTGATGCAGGGGATGCGGCTGAGCGTGGTGGGCATCGTGCTGGGGTTCATCGCGGCCGTGGTGCTGGGCCGGGTGATGACGTCGATGCTGGTCGGAGTGAAGGCAACCGATCCTCTGACGTATGGGAGCATGATCGTGATCTTCCTCGCGATCGCAGTGATGGCTTCGTGGCTGCCGGCGTGGCGCGCGGCGGGGCTGGATCCGAAGACGGCACTGCACGAAAACTAGAATCGGGCTCAGGGCACTGAGCACCGGGTACCGAGTGCGGGCGTGCTTCGCGCGTCCGGAACCTGCCGATGGGCGTCTCCAGAGCGGGCCTCCACGCCCGAAGCAGATCTGATCCCGGTTAAGATGTTCTTCTAACCTGGAAATCCTGACTAGCGCTATGGAGGCATGGATGAGGTCGTTCGCTCTGGCTGTGGTGTCTCTGCTGATGGGTGGCGTGGCTGTTGCACAGGGAACGCCCGTGTTCCTGCCGGCGACTCCGTCGACGGTGGCGTGGGGCTACTACTGGTCGAAGGCAAAACCGGTGCTGACGGTGCACTCCGGCGACACGGTGCGGATTCAGACGCTCTCTACGTGCGGATCGAATGAACGGCTGGAGTGCGAGGGCGTGTCGGCATCGGAGATCCCCGCGTACAATCAGCCGATCTTCGATCAGGTGAAGGACAAGGGGCCGGGTGGGCACATTCTTACGGGACCCGTCGCGATCGCAGAGGCCGAGCCGGGCGATGTCCTTGAAGTGCAGATCCTGAAGATCGACATCGACGCGCCGTTTGCGTGTAACGGATTCGGCGCCGGCCGAGGGTTTCTGCCCAACGATTTCCCCTATGGGCGGTCGAAGATCATCCCACTGGACCGGGAGAAAATGATCGGGCACTTCGGGCCGGGGATCGATATTCCGCTGCATCCGTTTTTCGGCAGCATGGGGGATGCCCCGCCGCCGTCAGCAGGCCGCTATGACAGCGCGCCGCCCTGGATGCATGCGGGCAACATCGATAACAAGGAGATGGTGGCGGGGACGAGTCTCTTCATTCCGGTGCATGTGAAGGGCGCTCTGTTTGAGGCGGGTGACGGGCACGCGGGTCAGGGGAACGGCGAGGTGGACATCACTGCGATGGAGACGTTCCTCACGGGGACGTTTCGGTTCATCGTGCACAAGGATCAGCATCTGCTGTGGCCGCGCGCGGAGACGCCGACCAGCTACATCAGCATGGGATTCAGCCCCGATCTGAAGACAGCGACGGAGATGGCGGTGCGGAACATGATCGATTTTCTGGTCACCGAGAAGCATCTGTCGCGCGATGACGCGTACATGCTGACCAGCGTGGCGGTGGATGTGGACATCACGCAACTCGTGGACGGAAACGTGGGGGTCCACGTGATGTGCCCGAAGGGGATTTTTAAGGAGTAGCTAAATCTAGTATCTAGTTGCATAAATGAGCGCATGATGTATAGTGCAAAGCATGAAGGCC
>VFSW01008460.1_pt1 | contig 14773 bp, 13 predicted proteins | sample 5358111 | NCBI WGS metagenome assembly VFSW01 (sample SAMN11554181, study PRJNA540505) | mine drainage metagenome | isolation source: sediment from site ElyBrook_90M | place: USA: Ely Copper Mine, Vershire, VT | collected 2017 | reverse complement strand
GATATTTAATTTGTCAACTTCCTAATACGACGTCATTGCTGCCTTTACGATGCCTGGAGGGCAGGTGGTGCTGCCCCTTCGGCAGGGTTTTGGCAAATCACGTGGCAGTAACGCTGATTGCGGCGTGTGCACCGTTGGTGCCCAGGACCATTATCCTGTAGGTCTGGCCTGGCTTGAACTGCGCTGATATGCGGCCGTTGGCAAACGATAGCGGGCCGTTGTAAGTCAGCGTGACGGAGCTTCCTGGAGCGAGATGATATCCTGGATTGAGGCTTACTGCAGGCGTTGCATCTTTGTGCGACTCTATCGCGGCAGGAAGGGGAAGCACCTTTGGCAGTATAAGGGTTGCGTTGCCTGATATGAAGAAGTTCACTGACCTAAACTCCGCGAGCCTTGACCTTACATAGTCTGCTATGCGTATGTCGTCGCGTATCTTGCCCGAGACAAAGTTTCCGGTGAGGTTTGCGGATACGTCGCCCTGGCCCATCTCTCTTATTATAGAGCTTATCCTTGAATTTGATGTCCTGTTTGTGAGGTTGCTTACCAGCATCTCTATGGTGCTGTCATTAAGTTCCATGCGTATATGGCCCGGCATCGGCGGCATGCCCATGCCCTCCTGTGCGCCCATTCCCTGGCCGTAGTCGCCGTATTTGTGGGAAAGATTGGTGATTTGGGAGCCTATTGAACCCATCGATCCCATGGACTGGTTCAGATAGCCGCTTATGCCTTCCTCGTGCACTGCCATAATTCTTGGCATTTTAGTCGGACCGGCAGGCATTGCGGCTTGTGCGATGCCTCCCTGTGAGAGGTTTATGTCCAGGTTATATGACTTGTTGACGAATATTGCAGCTCCCAGAAGGGTTGTGTTATAGTTGGAGTTGTCCAGCACGGTTATCGATATGCGAGTGTCGTTGGGCGATGCGACTACTGATGCAGATGTTATGGTTATTGCGGCCCTTGACTCGTTTAGTATGTGCGATTCGTCGCCATTGAGCTTTATCAGAGCGTTGGCCCTGCCCCTGGTGTGGTTCGAGTAGTAGGGATTGTTAGTCTTGCCTACAGTTGCAGCCGTGGCAGAAGGCGACATCACAAATATTGTCTGGTTTCCTGATATAACTGCTGACACCGTTGGGAACATGTCAAAGAGGATGTCGAAGGATGTGCTGTTGTTGCCGCTGTAGAACACCTTGACTGAGACGTTCTTGTTAGAGACTACGACAGGATAAGAGGTCCCATTCACTGTTATGGTTGCATTGTCTATGCTAAGGCTCATCTTGTCGACTATAGAATTTGCCGGAAGCTTGAACGCGGTGAGATTCCTGGTGAAATTCACCAGCGATAGGAGGTTGACCGTTCCTGATCCGTTTATCTCCTTCCAGATCGTGCCGCTGCTGTTTGTTATCTGCACCTTAAGTGACGAGTAGGAGACAATCAGTGCCGAAGTTCCGTTGGGAACCTGCGGCGGGTCGGTCAGGAAAATGCCGACTGTGCCTCCTGGCTGCGAAGCCGAAGCGTTGGTTGCCGGCACATTCCCGATGAATGACGCGACAAGGACTGCAAGTATTATAATGGAAAGTGCGCCTATGGCAAGCTTTGCCGTGCTTGATGCAAATATTGAAGGGTTTTCAATCCTCCTGAAATATTTTATGTTCTTGAAGTGCTCGTCCTGGAACTCCTCAATCCTTCCGGATTCCTTAAGCTCCTTTAGATGCTGGCTTACGGTCGATGGAGAGAGGCTAAGGTATCTGCCGATTTCGGTTGGCGTCTTTGCCCCTTGCCTTAGTATGTCAAGTATCTTGCGCTTCGTTTCAAAAGTCTTTCCCATTTCGTCCACCCTGCGTGTTTAGATGGGCTGGCGAAGATATTTATACCTAATCAGACGTTTCGGTTTGATTTCGGTTTTTGATTTTTTATCTCGGTATTTTGGATTTGCACGCTTTGAGCGCGGTTTTGATGCGGCAGTTGTTTTGGACGTGATAAATGCCACGCTGCGGCAGATATTTATTGCTTTAACTGCACAATAGGCGCATGAAAAACAAGGTTGCGATGGCTTTCGGTTCTTTCGATGTGCTGCACCCTGGCCATATAAGGTACCTTAAGGGCGCCAGCAGGTTCGGTAAGCTGATAGTGGTGGTGGCACGCGACAGGAGCATCAAGAGGCTCAAGGGAACTGCGCCGCTGGTGGATGAGAGATCCAGGAGGGAGATAATTGGGTCGCTAAGGTTTGTTGACAGGGCGGTGCTTGGTGACAGGATAGGAAAATGGAATGACATCTATAAGATAGTAGCAAGGATAAGGCCGGATTTCCTCGTTTTCGGATACGACCAGCGGGTGGATTTGGAGTACCTTAGGGGATTCCTCCTGAAGCATAAGCTAAATTGCAAGGTGGTAAGGATTGGTTCTTACAAGGCTGGAAAGTACAAGAGCTCGAAATTGAAGAAGCTTATAGACGCTATTCATTGAAGGTGATGAACCCGGAGACCGTTCCTCCCCAGACTGCCCTGTTCTCCGCTTTAACTCCGTCTTTTGTTGTTTCGTAGGTGATTATGCCGTAGCGTACCTCGCTGACTGGACCTATCCCCTCCACATTCATAGACGTGGCAGAGAAGGTCACTGGGACTGTCTTGGTCTCTCCGATCTTTGAGGATGGCTCTTTGGCCCTTTTATCGATCTCGGCCTGATCGCGCTCCCTACGCACTAGGGAGGCCATCTCCAGATTCTCTGTAGTCTCCGGCGGCCTTAACAGTATTGCAAGCGATAACTTGAGTGCGTCCCTTTCCAGTTTCTGGCTAGCAATATACGCCATCCCCATCAATAGTATAACGTTTTTCTGATATAAAAGCCTTTTCTGCATGTCCGGGAGTGCAGCGGATGGCGGGATGGTATTTATTTCAAAGAAAAATGTGCCGGAGTGTTGCGCCCGCTATTTCTTTGCAACCTTTTCAAGGAGAGGGTCGAGCTTCTCGAAGAATGCTTCCCATGAATATCTCCTCTCTACGACCTTCCTGCCTTCCCTGCCCATCCTCTCGGCAAGCGCCTTGTCTCCTGCAAGAATGGACATCTTTTCAGCCATCTCGGCCGGGGAGTTGATCAGAAAGCCGGTCTTGTTGTTCAGTATGGTCTCCTTCGGTCCCCCTTCGTTGACTGATATTATCGGCTTGGAGCTTGACATCGACTCCAGCGGTATGAACCCGTAGTCTTCGTTTATTGCAGAGAAGAGCACCGCCGTCGACTCCGAGTAGAGCTGCTTGAGCTGCCTGTCATTCACGTTAGTCCTGAAGGAGACGTTTAGGCCCTTTGACATGGCCTTGAGCTTCTCGAAGTACTTCTGGTGCTCCGGGTCCTTTGAAAGGGTTCCGGCTATTATCAGCTTGTGCTTCTTGTCCTTGGTCCTCTTTACGAACTGCCTAAATGCCATTATCACGTAATCCTGCCGCTTGTTGACGACCAGCCTAGACGGGTAGAGGAAGTAGTCTGAGTCGCCGATGTTGCTAAAGCTCTCGTAGTCTATGCCTGGATTTATGACTGTTGATTCCCTTCCATAGTACTTCTTTATCCTCTCGCTTGTGTTCCTGCTGTTTGTGGCTATCTCCTCTATCTTGCTCGTTATTCCCTTGGCTATGACCTTGTAGGTGCCGACAAGCGCTGCGTAAATAAGCTTGTCTTTGTATGACCTGTTCTGCATCCTGGTCTCATAGAGGTCGTAGACCTCCCTTGGCGGAGTGTGACAGTACCAGAGCGTCCTCTCGTTCTTGTTCCTTATCCATTCGCTTGGGGAGATGTGCGGATTGAGCACGTCGTAGTCCTCCTTTATCTTCATGTTGTAGAAGTTGTATCCGTATCTAAAGCCCTGCGAGGCCCTGTATGGGAGCTTGTCTGAGAGGGGAACGTCCCTGCCTATGAGCTTGATGTCAAGGTCGGCGAATTCTGAGAATGTGGCCTGCTTGTCATACTCAAGGGTATATATGCTGGCCTTGTAGTGCTGCGCCACCTTAAGTATTACGCGCTCAACTCCGCCTCTCAGGTTGAGGTACGGCTGCATCAAGATAAGCTTCATAAATATCAGGCAGGCAAGTTTTCAGCCTGGCATTGTGTAGTTGTTTGTGATCCAGCTTGGCTTTGGAACCACGGTGGGGAGCGAGCCGGTGAAGTTTTTGAGCTCAAATATCATTATCTGGTGGGTCCCGTTGATGTAGTTCATGCCGGTGAAGTTGCTCGGGTAGGCTAGCTTGTACCTGCTGCCTAGATTGCCAAGGAAGAAGCCTCGGTAGTACGTGGAGTTGTAGAACTTGGACGGGGCGTTTGAGACGGTGTCGTTTGTGCCGTTGGGCGCGAAAAGCACCATGAAGCTTATGAATGTCTGGCCCGAGATCCTTGCCGATCCTCCGTAGAATGCCGTACTTATTATGGCGTTGGTCTTGGTGCCGTTGGGCGATAGCAGGTAGGTTGGGTTGCCGTTCTGCAGGAATGACTCTGGCACGCAGTAGCTCTGATTCATTGGAGAGTTTCCGAGCAGCGCGAGCCCTTTTAATGCGACAGTGATTGAATTGCCTGGGAAGGTGCAGTACGAGTTTACGCTTATGGAGCCGCTAGATGAGGGCAGAGGGACAAGCAGGTAGATCGGGTCGTGGCTTATCTCGCATTGTGATGTGCCAAGGGCGTAAGGGGAGCCCTGCTGCTTGCCTGCAGCCAGTGCGAACTGAAGCCCGGTCTGATTGACGTAAGTGCATCCCAGGAAGTCCAGCGCTCCCCATTTCGGGACAAGCTGGTCGTCGAAGAGTATATACTTTGCCTGAACGCTGTCCATATACGATGAGAGCGTGCTTGAGTTGAAGCCGTCCTGCCCACCGAAGATGTAGTGCGCTGCGGCCTGGTAGTCTGCGGCAGGGACCGAATTATCTCCTCTTAGTACTGCGTTGCTGTTGCCAAACCAGTTTATCCAGTCGCCGTAATCCCACCAGGAAAGTATCCTTGGCCCGTACGGTCCGACATTTGCGGCCATCCAGTCGGTGGCTGCGATCCAGTATTTTGGTACGGTGTTGCAATAGATCACTGATCCGAGTGCGTTGCTCTGATTCTGTATTGCGTTGCAGTTCGGATTGGCAGCCGCAGTGAGCAGCTGGTATCCGACAGGCACGGCCTCTATTATAAGTATGACTATCCCGGCAATGGCCAGGGCCTTCCTGGTATTTGACGACCAGTCCTTGGCATAGTATGTACCAAGCTCGCCTAGTATGATGCATATAGCAAGTATGTACGCTACACCGAAATGAGGAAGGTACTTGACCTCTATCATTCCAGCTAGAGCGAGAGGAACCACGGCTGCAATGGCAAGTATGCTGGACTTGGAGCTCCTGCGCTGTATCGCTATTATTTCAAGCGCGGCGAAGAGCAGCAGCACTGCCCATACTATCAGGCTCAGGCCCCCTATGCTCTCGCCTATCATGCCAAAGCCCCCTGAGCCGAAATTGAAGCTAAATGGCCCCGTAGGCGCATACTCCTGCACTGTCATGAACAGCGGCGAACTTGGAGTTGTGTAGTGCGCGCTTAGGGCAAGGTATTTCTGGAACGGATGCCCCAGCGGGGTGAATATTGCTGCGAGTATTCCCAATATTATAACCGCTGCTGTCCACGTTATATACGTCGTAATATTGAGCTTCTTTATATAGCCGTTCTGCTTTGCAAGTTTTGGGACGTAGTCTATCACCGCCACTCCAAGCAGGGCAAGGATTGGGAATGAGACTATAACTGGGATCCCAAGTATCGATGGCGTGACCTGTGCGAGGGTGGCGTTGTACGGCCCGTATCCGGCATAGAAGACAACTATAACCGCAAGCATAACGATGTTCATCTTGTAGAAGTCTGTATTGTCCTCCGACTTGAAGACGTTGACCAGGCCCTGCAGCAGCAGATAGACCGAAAGCACGGCTGCTGGCACAGTGAAGTAGTGGGCGCCGAGGAAGTTTGATGCGAATGCTATGCCTGCAAGTATTGCAAACCTCTTCTCCTTTGGATTGTTTACCGCAAGTATGTATGCGGCGTAGAAGAAGAACAGGGCAAATATGCCCCACGGCTCGAGCAGCTGCTCGCCGGCTATGAACGTGGTAAGAAGGACAGGCATGACCGCTGCCAGGCCTGCGCCTATTATTGCAGGGTATTCTCCGTATTCGTGGTAAAGGAACATGAAGACAACAAAGACAAGCAATGCGGCAGTTATGGGAGGGTACCAGCTGCTCACATTTGATAGGAGCGTTGTGTTTATAGTGGATGAATTTGGATTTGCTCCGGCAAGGTTGTACCAGTACCCCTCAAGGTAGGGAATCAGGGGCTGTATCCTGTGGAACGTGCCTGCCGCAAGGGACGGCCAGGCCGCGTGGTCGTAGAGCAGCTGATGGCCGTATGTGAGTATGTACTGGGTGCTGATCATGTCGAAGTATGGATCGAACTCGAAATAGGTTGGCGCGTTTGATATGCTAAGCATCCTAGATGCGAACACAAGGATCATTATTGCGAGCAGGGCGAACCATATCACGTTGCTCTTGGGCTGATCCACCAAAGTGGACGTGACGCCGCTGCTTAGCAGTTTCCTCTCCTCGGCCTCGTGCTGCTCGAAGAGCCTCCTCTCCTGCTCCCTGTGCGACTCTATTATCTTCTGCTTCTCCTCCTCGCCGGCATTGTCCAGCATCTCCAGCTCGTCGGCGTGCTTCTTCTGAAGGCTAAGCTCCTCCCTCTCATGCGTCTCAACCAGCTTTACATCCGTGCCCAGCTCCGCGATTGCGCTCCTGAGCGTGCTTATCCTCTTCCTGTAGTCCTTCTCTATCTCCTTCCTTACGCCCAGGCCGCTTTTGCTCATGAAATCGAACTGGCCAAGCGAGAATGCGCCCTGCTGGTATGACAGGGCTATGCCTATTATGGTGAGTATTATGACGTTTGCATTGTAGAGGTTGTTTGAGAAGGCGAACACAGACGAGAAAGGTATCAGGTATGACTCGAGCCAGATTGCGGTCGCAGGGAATATCATGCCGAAGATGAAGCCTATGACTGCTATCTCGAACATGGGTATGTTCGTCCTCTTCAGTAACGCTAGGGAGAGGAAAAATCCAGGCACGAATATCGAGAGTGCACCTATTATTAGTGGAATTATCAAAGACATTATAATCATTACAAGAAGTAATTAATATATTTTAGATTATTGAATAGTCTATAATTAATAAGGATTATTAACGTTGTGTTTTGATGCGGTATTCGATATCTGTAATAGGCGCGGGGACCTCAGGATTGATAGCGGCAAGGAGGCTTGGGGAGCTTGGATTTGCGTCGACAGTCTACGACCAGAAGCCTGTGCTCGGAGTCCCTGTTCGCGCATCAGGCATACTGTCGATAGCAGGTATGCAGGGGCTTGGGATGGACTACGCAGGATGCGTGACCAACACCCTCTACGGGGCCAACATACACGCAGGAGGCAGGACGATGCGCATTGAGTCTAAGGAGCCTGTGGCCAGAGTGCTTGACAGGAAGAGGCTCAACGAAGTATGCCATGATGATGCTGTAAGGAGCGGGGCCAAGGTCCTCACAAGAAGGAGGATAACCGGAGGCGAGCTTGACTCGATGGCCGAAAAAGGCACGGTGATAGGCGCAGATGGCGCAGTATCCTCGGTTGCGAAGCATTTTGGATTCGGGGAGATAGGCAAGTTTGCGCTCACTTACAAGGCGGAGTTCGAGGTCGAGGCCGAGGAGAGCGGGATGGTGGATCTCTTCTTCGACAGCAACGAATACCGGGGCTTATTCGCCTGGATGTGCCCCAACAGGAAGGACCTGCTTGAGGTGGGGCTTGGGCTCCATTCTGGAGCGGGTAACGCGAAGGTGGCATTTGACAGGTTCATACGCAAAAGCCCCGTAGCTGATCTGATCGGAGGCAGAAGGCCGGTAAGCGAGGGCGCATCGATAATACCTATGGCGATGAGAAGGAGCATTGTGGATGAGAAGAGGAGGGTTGTGCTCGTTGGAGACGCCGCGGGCCAGGTGAAGCCCACCACTGGCGGAGGCATAATATTCGGCGGTAATGGAGCGCTTCTCGCAGCGAAGGCCATAGCGGGCAACCTTACTGTGGGATCCGCACTGTCCAATTATGAGACGGAATTCAAGAAGGCGTACGGCCTTGACCTTAGGTTGCACTCCGTGATTAACCATATTTACAGCAGGACAGGACCGTCTTCAATGGGCAGGATGATATCGGCCATGAACGCGCTTGGAGTGGACAGGTTCCTGTCAACCTATGGCGACATGGACAGGCCGACGCTGGTGCTAAAGAGGTTTTTCCTCAGGAGCCTTGCCTGAGGCGCCTTGCATTGCCTTCTTTCCCATCTCCTCCCTTATCCTTAGCTCCTTGTTGACCCTGTCAATGTCTTCGGGCTTGAGCACCTTAGTCAGTATGTACTTTGAGTATTCCATTGACATCTGGGATAGGCTCACAAGGACCGCGTGGAGCTGGCTCGACTTTATCACGAAGTCGCCCTGCGGCCTGATCACTTCTATGCCAACAGGAGAGAAATTGAATATTACCTGTATCAGCGAGCCTATGTCGGTGAAGAGAACGTCCACTATCGCATTGGTCGAGTAGACGTCTTCGAGCTTCATAGGCTCATCTATGCTGCCTGCGGCGTACACTACGCCCGGAGTCTTGAGAAGCCTGGAGTTTATCAGGTCAACCATTAGCGGCTGCAGCTCTTCAGCCTTCTCGCTCTGCATGTCAAAGTAGAGCTTGGTGAGTATGCCTCCCCTGGCTATTGTCTTCTCCGTTACCTCGTTCACTTCGCTCTTTGCCATGGCGTCATCCTTTAAGCGCAGCTATTGCTGCATCAACATCTAAAAGCTCTTCTGTTCCTGCGCGCATGTCCTTGAGCTTGATCTTCCCTACAGCGCGCTCCCTGTCCCCTATTATCGCAACGAACGGCATGCCTGCGGAATTTGCGTACTCGAGCTGCTTTGATATTCCCTTCTCAGTCACGTTTAGGTCCGTATATATGCCGGCCTGGCGCATCTTCTTTGCCACTGTTATCGAATAGTCCAAATTCTCAGATCCGACCTGCGCGATGAAGACCTTGGCGTAGGTTGTTGCACCCTCGCCAGAGTAGAGCATCTCATAAACTCGGCCTATCCCTATTGACGAGCCGACCGCTGGGGCGTTGGACTTTGAGTATATGCCTATGAGGTTGTCGTATCTGCCTCCTGCTGCAATCGTTGGCAGCCTGCCCTCGGTAGTCTGTATCACAACCTCCCATATCAGCCCGGTGTAGTAGTCCAGCCCCCTTGCAAGCGAAAGGTCTACGCTGATCTCGTCGCTCACCCCGAACTTCTCGAGCGCGGCGAGGAGTGAGCGTATCTTGTCCGACTCCTGCTTTGAGTTCTCTATAGTGACCTCTATCTTCTTGAGCTTGTCCTCGTTTGTTATCCTCTCAGTTATGAAGGATATCATCATCTGCGCGTCGTTCTCCTGCATCCCCAGCGCCTTGAGCTGGTTTATGGTCTCCGGAACTCCGACCTTCTCCATCTTGTCAAGGGCCCTTATCGCATTCGGATGGCCCTGCGGCGCAACCTTGAAGTGCGTGAGTATAAGGTCTAGGAGAGGCCTGTTGTTTACAAGTATTAGGCAGTTCTTCACCCCTATCGCGGCGAGGGCGTCCATGGTGGTGGCTATGCACTCTGCATCGCTGGAGATATCTGAGCTGCCAACTATGTCTACGTCGGCCTGCATGAACTCCCTGGACCGCATGCGCTGCGGCTCGTCCTTTCTCCATACCCTGTCTATCTGGTACCTCTTGAAGGGAAATGGGATGTCCTTGTTCATGGCCATGTATCTTGCAAGTGGAACTGTGAAGTCGAATCTCAGGGCGACGTCCTTGCCGTCAAGCAGGTACATCTCCTTTGTGGGTTCGTCGCCGTATGCCTTTGCGTTAAGCACTTGGGTGTTCTCTATGGCCGGAGTGATTAGCGGGGAGAATCCGTGCCTCTTGAAGGCCTCCTCTATTCCAAGCATTATGCTCTTGAGGTGCATGGCCTCCCGTGGGCTGAAGTCCCTGGTGCCCCTAGGGACATCAACAACAGAGCCCTGTGGCGTCTTTATTGCCATCTTTATCAGCAGAATTCAAAGGTTCTTGTCAAGCCACTTCTTGAAGGTGTCCTTGGGCAGGGCGCCGACCGACATTGCCTTTACCTCCCCTTTTTCAAAGACAAGAACGCTAGGTATGCTCATTATGTTGTACTTTCCGGCTATATCATTGTTCTCGTCGGTGTTGAGCTTTCCGAACTTCACCTTCGGTTCGTAAGCCTTAGACACTTCGTCTATTATAGGAGAAAATATCCTGCATGGACCGCACCATTCCGCCCAGAAATCAACTACTACAGGCGTCTTTGACTTCAATACCTCCGCTTCAAAATTCTCAGTCGTGAAATCCATCATAAAATCACAGGTTAGCACAATAATAACGCATCAAAGGAATATAAGCTTTTGGTAGAATAGCGCAGCGTGCCTGAAGGTGGGCATGATGGCATGCAGAGGATCAGATGAGTTCGGAGTCTTTAAGTTCCTTCTCCACACTGAGCGTCTCGTTTCCTGGTCTGCGCGCAGGCCTGCTGTCCCTTCCTGCATTATAGGCCTCGAGCGCGCGCCTGCCCTGATTTAGGGCCTGGCTGATCAGAGCTTGCGAGCCCTCTTTCCAGAAGGGCGAGAGCAATGCGCCGGCATCGGCGAGCATGTCGCTTGCCAGGGACCTGTGCGCTACTACGAAATGCAGATACAGCCAGTCATTTCTGGACTTTTCCTCTATCGCATCGGCCTTCCTTAGCAGTTCCCTTGCTTCGCGCAGAAGAATAAGCGCAGTCTTGTCAGTGTGCCTTCGTATTTCATTGTAATTCTCAATGTCCGACGTTCGGACATTCGGGCGCATCTTCATGTGCTCACTTCCCGTTCTTTACCAGCAGGACGCCCCCGACTATTCCCAGGACTGCTGCGGCATATGCCAGGTAAAAGGATATTGCCGGAACGACTGTGAAGAGGCTTTGCGGATACTGCATGAGGACCGTGTTTACGATGCCAGACGCGGTATGGATAGGGCTTCCGGTCATTGCAAGCGCAAGGAGGTTAGCTATGGAAATCAGTATCGAGAGGTACCCTATTTTGCCAGCAAAATGCGGGACGTGATGGATGGATGCGCTCCATCCGAGGAGTATAAGGCTTGTCACAGCTATAAGGACAAGTTCCGGGACATAGAATACCTGCCCGTTGCTAAACGAGTTGTATATGGAGATTACCGCGGCGCAAAGCCATAGCAGCGCAGCTAGGACCACAAGTATCCTCATATTGGATTGGTTTGCCCTTTTTGCCATGAATTGGATTGGCAGTAAAGGAATAAATATGGATTAGGGCGCGCAAGAGTACCGTGCGGCTTTGAGAGCATTCACAGCAGCATGTTTTCCCTTTTCTGCAAGCTGGCACTGTCTTGCACTGGTGAGGAGTGTTATCTGATGCTTTCTTTGTTTTCCATATGCATGCTGCCTTGCCGGGTGCTTCCTTTACCCCTTGCGAAGCTTGTTAAGGAGAACTGCGATTGTCACGATGAACACGGCAAAGAAGCCCAGCCAGAGCGAATAGGACTGTGTGCTGTTTATCGCGAAGAATATGCCCAGTGACAGGTTGCAGAATGCGAAGAGCGGCGGAATCGCTGGTAGTGCGACCTTGTATCTCTTCAGGAGGTACATGGTGAAGATCATGCCTGCTGCCGAACCGACGATTACCATAATCGCGGCAGAATAGCTAAGGAAGCTTATGTATGCGCTTGTAGCAAGCATTAGGGGAAGCGCTAGGTCTCCGGAGCCCAGCTGCACCTGGGAAACTACAGGGAAGACTCCGCTGCGCATCAGCCTCTTCGTCAACGGATCCTTGCTCTTTGACTCCTGCTTCCTGTATTCTGAGACGTCTGCCTTTGAAAGGTACCTCTGCGGCACTGCCTCAACGTCAGTAGACCCTATCAGGAAGGCCAGGTTCCTTGTCGACATCTCCTTTGCCATCGTCACCATGTGCTTTGTCACGAAGACCGCTATGTAGTCGTAGAGGGAGATAAGGAGCATCAGGAAGTACGCAAGGTAGAAGCCGTTTGAGCCTATTATGACTCCGACGCCTATGCTTGAGGTTATGGCAAGCAGATTCCTTAGCCTGGGCCTTAGGTTCTTGGCTATTATGAGCGCGATGGTTACGGCTGCTGCGCAGAGGAAGATGTATGTTGGATTTGCGCCGGGAAATGCTGTTGCGAGTATGGAGAATAGTATGAACCCTGTTGAAAGGAGCACTACCATGGCCTCCATCAGCGTGAAGAGCTTGGGCTTGCGGTAGAACCTGAATATGACAAGGAGCACTGCGGTGACCGCTATGATGTATATTACATACATCAGCGCGCCCTCGAATGAGTTGACCTGCATCGATCCTGACTGCACGTAGTAGAGAAGCGCAGGGGTTGTGTATATTGCGATTAGGATCCCGCCGAACTGCACTATGAGGAAGAGGACGATTATGTTGACAAGCTGCCTCAACTCTATTTTCCTATCCAGCGAAACGCACCTTATTCCTCCTCACGTTTCACTAATTTAAGTATTCCCGGCTTTGGCGTATAGATGTCTCCGCTTCTCTCCAGCTCGTTGACGTACTTTGTAGTCTCCACCCTGCTTATTCCCTGGGACTCGGCATCTTCGAAGACCTTCTTGTAGTCCGCGCCGGAGCCTTCGTCGAGCTTTTTGATTATAGCGATGATCTGATTCATCTTGCTTATCTTCTCCTTGGGGAATCCGGTCATTATCCTGTCTATGTCTAGATTGCCAGAGCTGTCTACCCCGAGCGTCTTGAACATGTACTGGAAGAGGGATATTGCAAGCTCGGCGTCCCTGAGCTCTATGTTGTTGGAGAGCCTTGACTTTGTGCTGGCCTCTGCCATCCTGACCAGACCCTCTATCTGCCTTGGTGTTATTGGGGTTGATCCGGTGCGCATGCCCCTTGACCTTAGGCCGAGGTAGTAGTCCTCTATCCTCTTGCTCGCCTCGGCGGAGAGCCTTGGGTTTATGTGCCTCTTTGCGTAGGCCACATACTTTCTGAGCGACTCTGCGGATACCGGCGGCTGCTGGGGCTGCTCATAGTTAACCGCACCTGAGACCTTTGCACCTGCAGCCTCGTGCTGGGCCAGTATGTGCCTTGCAATCGACTTGTCCTGCTCCTCGTCCATAATATCCTGTATTGGGAATATGAGATCGAACCTTGAGAGCAGCGCAGGTGAGATGTTGAATTGGTCGGACGGGTATGCGTTCTTGTCGAACCTGCCGAACTTTGGATTTGCAGCCGCAAGAACAGAGGTCTTTGCAGAGAATCTTGCCACTATGCCTGCCTTTGCTACGCTGATGGTCTGTGATTCCAGCGCCTCAAGCAGCGAGGACTTGTCCTCCTCGCTTATCTTGTCGAATTCGTCTATGCTCACCTCTCCTCCGGAGCCCAGGACCAAGGCACCTGCTTTGAGCGTCCAGCCACCTTCGGAGAATTCGTCCCTTTCTGCTGAGGCAGTAAGGCCTGCAGATGTAGTTGACTTTCCACTGACATAAATGCCCTTTGGCACTATAGCTGTAACCGCCTGCAGCAGCCTGGTCTTTGCGCTTCCTGGATCCCCTATCAGCAGAATGTGTATGTCGCTCCTTATCGCACCGCCGTCTATTAGCTTCTTGTCAGAGGTGCCTCCAAAGAGCTGGAGCGCCAGGGCGCTCTTTATCTCATCGTAGCCGTATATGGATGGGGCTATCGATTTGGATATCTTGTCGAATACATTTGGGTCCTTTGCCATCTCTATTATTGCGGCCTCGTCCTCTGTGGTTATGTCAAGCTCGGCGAATTCCTTCTGCTTTGGCCTAAGCGAGAGGGTGTCGAAGAACGGCGTGAAGAGGACCTTGTCCTCCTTGCCCTTGGAGGTCTTCCTGGGCCGTATCCTGAGTATTCCGGTTATAGAGACCCTGTCTCCAGGTATTATGCTGTTTACCAGGTCGTCGTCTATAACCACCTCTAGATGCCATGTTGGGGTGCTTCCCCTGAGTCGTTCAAGCGGATCCTGGACCGCAAGCCTCTGCATGTTTATGAACTTTGATTCGTTGTTTAGCTGCTTGAGCGCCCTCCTCCTGCACTGCGGGCAGACCTCAGGGACATCCTCGCGGTCTATCTTGGTCTCTATCGTGCTCCCGCAGAAGGTGCACTTGAACTTTGCTACCTGCACCCGCGGTATTATCTCAGAGCGCTTCACGACAAGCGAGTCTAGTGTGAGGAGCTTGTTTATGTGCTCCGAGCCGACGTCCTGGATGAGCGGCATGTGCGCCTCGGATCCGAAGAACCTCGCATAGACCGGCTCCTTTATCTCCGATGGGCTTAGCTTTGTTAGCGCCGTATTTGCTATAGGTATTATCATGTCTGGATTGGCCGAGAGCTCGGTTACAAGATCTACATCGTACCTCTCAAGATCCTTAAGGTCTATCAGTATGCTCCTCTTCTTAGGATAGCTTATGTACATCTCGTTTATCTGGTCGATGTAGTACGAGTTGAAGAATTCGGTGAATTTGTCCTCTATCTGGCTAGAGGTTACGGCATCCAGGTTATCCATGAGTATCACTATAAGTAGACCCTTATACCCTCGCTGCGAACAATATAAAAATTATCCCTATATAATAGAATAGTGGAAGTGAGCTTTTACAGGTG
>VFSW01008459.1_pt1 | contig 14774 bp, 13 predicted proteins | sample 5358111 | NCBI WGS metagenome assembly VFSW01 (sample SAMN11554181, study PRJNA540505) | mine drainage metagenome | isolation source: sediment from site ElyBrook_90M | place: USA: Ely Copper Mine, Vershire, VT | collected 2017 | reverse complement strand
GCCCACTGCACGTGTTCCACCAATTCGCGACGACGACCCTCGGCCATCTCCGCCCAGCGATACATCACCTGACCGCGGTTGTACGCGGTGGCGCTCCACCACTTGGCCTGCGCGGCACGCGCTGCCACTACCGCGTCGCGCAGGTCCTTGCGCGACGCCTGGGCCACGTTGGCCAGGAATGTCCCGTCCGTGGTCGTGACTTCATAACTTCGTCCAGATTCTGATCGTGGGAATGCACCATTCACCACCAATTTGTAGGTCTTCTTGACGTCCAGTCGTTCAGACATCGAGGTACGCCTCCAGTCCGTGTCGGCCGCCTTCACGTCCGAATCCCGATTCGCGCACGCCGCCGAAGGGACTCGTCGGGTCAAACTTGTTGTACGTATTGGCCCACACCACCCCGGCCCGCAGTCGCTGCGCCACCCACAGCGTGCGGCTGCCCTTCTCGCTCCACACCCCACAGGCCAGACCGTATTTGGAATTATTCGCCTTAGCCACGGCCTCGTCAGGCGTGCGAAAAGTGAGCACGGAGAGTACCGGCCCGAAGATCTCCTCGCGTGCGATCCGGTGACTCTGGGCCACGTTGGTGAACACCGTCGGCGCGAACCAGTACCCGACCTCGGGAAGGGCGCACGAACTGGTGTAGCGCGTCGCGCCCTCCTCCTCGCCCCAGTGCGAGAGCGCCCGGATTCGCTCGAGTTGAGCGGCGGAATTGATGGCCCCCACGTCGGTGTTCTTGTCCATGGGATCACCGACGCGCAGCTGGTCCACGCGACGAAGCAGTCGACGCAGAACCTCATCAGCCACTGATTCTTGTACGAGGAGTCGCGACCCCGCACAACAGACGTGACCCTGATTGTAGAAGATGCCGTCGATGATTCCCTCGATGACTTCATCGAGGGGGGCGTCTTCGAACACGATGTTGGCACCCTTGCCACCCAACTCCAAGGTCAGTCGTTTGGACGTCGCCGCCACCCGCTCTTGGATGAGGCGCCCCACCTCGGTGGATCCCGTGAAGGCGATTTTGTCGACACCGGGATGCTCCACCAACGCGGCGCCGGTGGCCCCGTCGCCCGTCACGATGTTGACGACCCCTTCGGGAAGACCCGCTTGTTGGAGAATCTCACCCAGGATGAGCGCCGAGAGCGGTGTGGTCTCCGCCGGCTTCAGCACGCACGTGTTCCCCGCCGCGAGGGCCGGCGCCAGTTTCCATGCGGCCATCAAGAGTGGGAAGTTCCAGGGGATGATCTGTCCCACCACGCCGAGGGGCTGAGGATTCACACCGAAACCGGCGTAGTCGAGCTTGTCAGCCCAACCCGCGTAATAGAAGAAATACGCCGCCGCGAGGGGGACGTCGATGTCGCGCGACTCTCGGATGGGCTTGCCATTGTCGAGTGTCTCCACTACGGCGAGCTCTCGCGATCGCTCCAGGATGAGTCGCGCAATTCGATAGAGGTACTTCGCCCGCTGGGCGCCCGACGTCGAGGACCAGACCTGGGTGTACGCCCGTCGCGCCGAGGCAACCGCGGCGTCGACGTCGGTCGCGCTCGCCTGGGCCACCGTCGCGAGTGTCTCCTCGGTCGCCGGGTTGATCGTAGCGAAGTGCTCGTGGCGCGAGGGTTCGGTGAACACCCCGTCGATAAAGAGCCCGTAGTTCGGTTGCAGCCGGGCGAGGGAAGCCGACTCCGGGGCCGGGTCGTAACCGAGTGCGCCGAGCCCGGACGTGAGTGCGTGATTGGTCATGTCAGTCCCCTGAGAATTCGTCGGGTCGCACGTACGCGCCGGTGCGTTGCTTACGTCGCTGCATCAACAAGTCATTGAGCAGCGATGAGGCGCCGAAGCGGAAATAGTCCGGCGTGAGCCACGACGCCCCCGCCGTCTCGTTGACGACCACGAGATACTTGAGCGCGTCCTTGGTGGTGCGAATGCCGCCGGCCACCTTGACTCCCACGAGTTGGCCCGTCTGTTCGGCGAAGTCACGTGCGGCCTCGAGCATGACGAGAGCAACCGGCAACGTGGCGTTGACCCCCACCTTGCCCGTCGACGTCTTGATGAAATCGGCACCGGCCAACATGGCGATCCAACTGGCCCGTTTGACGTTGTCGTAGGTCACCAATTCGCCGGTCTCCAAGATGACCTTCAGGTGGGCCCCCGCGCACGCGGCCTTCACCGCAACGATCTCGTCGAAGACCTGTCCCCAGCGCCCCGCCAGGAACGCCCCGCGGTCGATGACCATGTCGATCTCGTGCGCCCCCGCCGCCACCGCGTCGGCCACGTCGAGGAGCTTGACGCCGAGCGACGCGCGCCCCGAGGGGAAGGCCGTCGCGACCGAAGCGACCGCGACCGGCGAGTCGCGAAGGACGTGACGCGCGTGCGCCACCAGGTCCGGGTAGACGCACACCGCGGCCACGCTCGGAACAGCGAGGTCGTTGGGGTCGGGTCGGCGAGCCTTCGTACACAGCGACGTCACGCGTCCCAGGGTGTCCGAACCTTCCAGCGTGGTGAGGTCCACCATGGAAATAGCCAGGTCGATAGCGGACATCTTGGTCGACTTCTTCAAAGAACGCGTCCCCAGTTTGTTGACACGACTCTCGACGCCGACCGCGTCCACCCCGCTGAGCGATCCGACGTAACGACGCAACTCGTCCTCGTTGTGAATGGACGGGACCGCGATGATCGCCGGGACCACGACCCCGCGATCAGCGGCGTCGACCAACCGAAGGGGTGCCGTACTCACTTCACTCAGGCTAGCAATGTGAACCCGACCGGGCCCAGCCCCATCAGGAATACGTCGGAAGCTCTCCGGCGGCGAGGCGTTGCGCCAGCGAGGGGGCCGCCGCGTCCTTCTCGCTCAAAATGGCCTCGCCCGTGAGCGCCCAAGGAACTGCGATCTCGGGGTCGAGTGGGTTGATCTCGAGCTCGTGGGGCGCGTCGTAGGGCGACGACAGCAGGTAGGACAGGGCCGCAGTGTCGGAGGTGACGCAAAAACCGTGCGCCACGCCCGCGGGCAAGACCACGGTGGTGCCTTGATCAGCCGCCAGCGAAACGGTCACCACCGCCCCGAAGGTGGGTGAACCGACTCGGATGTCGACGATAACGTCGTCGAGGCTTCCGTAGACACAGGTGACGACCTTGCTCTGACCACGCGGGGCCATCGAGTAGTGAAGTCCGCGAACGACGTTGCGCGTCGACATCGACAGGTTGGATTGCTCCGTGGAGAAGTCCACTCCGGCTGAGGCGAAGTCTCCCAACTTGAACCACTCGCGAAAGAATCCCCGATCATCACCGAAGACGCGAGATTGCGCCACGTAGAGGCCAGCGATGTCGAGTTCGCGCAGGTTCATAGCGCCTCCTTGAGGGGGCGCCACCACGCCTCGTTGTCGAAGTACCACTGCACGACCGCGGCGAGACCCTCCTCGAAGGGGACCTGCGGGCTGTAGCCGAGTTCGTTACTGATCTTGGAGCAATCAACTGAGTAGCGCCGGTCGTGACCCAGGCGATCGGCCACGGTCTCGACACTGGCGTCGGTCTTGTCGCAGAGTTGCAAGAGCCGAAAGGTGAGATCGCGATTGGTCAACTCCGTGCCGCCGCCAATGTTGTAAATCTCGCCCGCGCGACCTCCTTCGAGAACCAGCAAGATACCCCGACAATGGTCGTCCACGTGTAACCAGTCGCGAACGTTGAGGCCGTCACCGTAGAGGGGTACCTTGTGACCGTCCATCAAGTTGGTGACGAACAGGGGAATGACCTTCTCGGGGAACTGGCGCGGGCCGTAGTTGTTCGAGCAGCGGGTCACGCACACGTGCACTCCGTAGGTTCGGTGATAGGCCAGGGCCGCCAGGTCCGATCCCGCCTTCGAGGAAGAGTAGGGCGAATTGGGCTCGAGGATATGGTCCTCGCGCCACGAACCTTCGGCGATCGATCCGTAGACCTCGTCGGTGGAGACGTGAACGAAGCGATCGATTTGGTGGCGTCGCGCACTCTCGAGCAGCGATTGGGTGCCCACGACGTTGGTCTCGAAAAAGGTCCGGGCTCCGGTGATGGAACGGTCGACGTGGCTCTCGGCGGCGAAGTGGACGATCGCCTGAGCCCCACGTAGCACCTCGTCGGTCACCTCAGGGTCAGTGATATCACCCTGCACGAAACTCACGCGAGAGTCGCGCAGGGCGCTCTCGATATTCTCCCGGCGACCCGAATACGTCAGGGCGTCGAGAATCACAATGTCGTCGTAACCCAGGTGCGGTGCCTCGAGCAGCATTTCGACGAAGCGCGAACCGATGAATCCAGCCGCTCCGGTAATCACAATACGCATGGCGATACCTCGGCCTTAACTAGGGGTGAACGGACTTCTATACTAATAGAGTGAAGGGAATCATTCTGGCCGGCGGTAGCGGCACGCGTCTCTACCCCATCACCCGTGCCACGTCGAAGCAATTGCTTCCGGTGTACGACAAGCCGATGATCTACTACCCCCTCAGCACTCTGATGCTGACCGGACTGCGCGAGATCTTGCTGATCACCACTCCCCACGACCAGGCTGCCTTCCAGCGCCTTCTGGGCGATGGTTCTCACCTGGGACTTGATATTTCCTGGATCGTGCAGGAACAGCCCAACGGACTGGCCCAAGCACTGACATTGGGTGAGGAGTTCCTCGACGGGGACAAGTGCGCACTCATCCTCGGAGACAACTTGTTCTACGGTCCGGGTCTCGGCTCTCACCTGAGTGAGAACACCAACATCGAGGGTGCGCTGATCTTCGCCTACGAGGTCTCGGACCCGAAGTCGTACGGTGTCGTGGAGTTCGCCGACGACGGCACCGTCATCTCCATCGAGGAGAAACCCGCCGAACCCAAGAGCCGTTACGCGATTCCGGGGCTGTACTTCTACGACGAAAAGGCCCCCTCCCTCGCCAAGACCCTTTCGCCGAGCGCCCGAGGCGAACTCGAGATCACCGCTCTCAACAACGCATACCTCGAACGCGGTGAACTGCACGTGCAGACCCTGTCGCGCGCCACCACGTGGCTCGACACAGGCACCCACGAGTCGCTCTACGAGGCGGGCGGCCTGATCAGAACCTTGCAGCACCGCACCGGTCTGCGCATCGGTGACCCCGAGGAGATTGCGCGCGACCACGGCTGGATCGTTACCCCGCAGTAACGCCGACGCCGGTCACGAACCTTGGCCTACAGTGGGGCCACGACGTTGCCAAAGGAGTCATCATGTCCACCCTCGTTCTGCCCACGCGCCGTTCCGCCCTCGCTGACGTGGTGCCCCAGTCGTTCCTCACCGACACCCTCTTGGCCATCGGCGGCGCCGCCTTCGTCGGTCTCATGGCCCAGATCTCGTTCTACATTCACCCCTTCGTCGTCCCCTTCACCGGCCAGACCCTCGCCGTCTTGTTGGTGGGTAGCACCCTCGGCGTGCGCCGCGCCGTCAGTGCCATGGTGCTCTACGTGGTGATCGGCCTCGCGGGGATGCCGTGGTTCGCTGGTCACACCAGTGGCTACTCGTCGCTCCTCTTTGGCTACCTCCTCGGCTTCGTCGTGTCCGTCACCCTCATGAGTTGGCTCGCGAGCAAGGGCAACGACCGCAATGTCGTGAGTGCACTCGGTCTGTTCATCATTGGTGAACTCGCCATCTACGCCATCGGCGTGCCGTGGCTCGCCCTCGACTTGCACATGTCCATCGCGAAGGCCATCACCATTGGCATGACGCCGTACCTGATCTTCGATCTCTCTAAGGCCGTGGTGGCCGGCGTGGCTTTGCCGGGTGCCTGGCGGTTCGTCGAGCGCGCGACCAAGAACTGAGCCCACGCCGACTCTGTGGCGTTGCACCGGTAAGTTGGATGCCATGAGTGACGCCCACCAGCCCGAACCCGACGTTTCTGAGGACCACCCGGTCTCCGAGCACTGGGTGTGGGCCGGTTATCACCGTCCGCCCATTCCGCGGGCCCTCGTCGAGCACATGACCTCACAGTGGGCCCCCTCGAGTCCAAGTCCCGAGGTGCACCCCGCCGCGGCACACTTCGCCGCGCGCCGCAGTGAAATCAGTCGCTACTTCAGCGACTGCACCCTGGTCGTAGCGACCGGCAACCCCAAGGTGCGTGCCAACGATACGGACTTTCGCTTCCGTGCCGGCACCGATTTCTTCTACCTCACCGGGTGCCAAGAACCCGACGCGGTTTTGGTCATCGCCCCGAGCGCGGCCGGCGCACGCGCCACGCTGTACGTCGCAGCGCGCCGCGACTCCTCCACGCACGACTTCTTCACCGACGCGCGCTACGGCGAACTCTGGGTCGGGGCCCGCCGCGGGGTCAGTGAGTGCGCCACGTACTACGGCGTCGCCACCGCTCCACTCGAGCAGCTCGAACGCGACTTGACCTCGCTCTCGTCCACCCGCGTGCTCAGCGTGCGTGGCTACGACGCCCGGGTCGACGCCCTCATCACCAGTGACCCCGACGACGAACGACTCGCGGCGCAGCTCTCCGAAATGCGTTTGGTCAAGGACGACTACGAAGTCGGGCAGCTTCGCGAGGCCATCAGCCACACGGTGAAGGGATTCGAAGACGTGGTGCGCGCGTTGCCCCAGGCGCTCGGGCGCGGCGAGCGTGTCATTGAAGGTGTCTTCAATCTTCGTGCTCGCGTCGAGGGAAATGACGTGGGCTACGACACCATCGCGGCCACTGGTGCGCACGCGACCATCCTTCACTGGACGCGCAACAATGGCCAAGTACGCAATGGCGACCTACTGCTACTCGACGCGGGCGTCGAATGCCACCAGCTCTACACCGCCGACGTGACGCGCACCATGCCCGTCAATGGGAAGTTCAGCGCGGCGCAACGACGGGTCTATGAATTGGTTTTGTCAGCCCAACGCGCTGCCCTCGACGCGGTTCGCCCCGGCGTCGAATTCCGTGAACCCCACAACGTCGCGATGCGGGTGCTGACTGAGGGCCTCCACGACCTCGGGATCTTGCGCGAGTCCCCCGACGAGGCCTTGCGCCCCGATCGACAACTCTTTCGTCGCTACACCCTGCACGGTACGAGCCACATGCTGGGAATCGACGTACACGACTGCGCCCAGGCGCGCAACGAGAAGTACCAGGGCGAGCTGTTCGAGGGTTACGTCTTGACCATTGAACCCGGGCTCTACTTTCAGTCCAACGACCTCACCGTGCCCGAGGAGTATCGCGGGATCGGGGTACGCATCGAGGACGACGTGCTGGTCACCGCTGACGGCCACGAGAATTTGTCCGCGGCGCTGCCGCGCGATCCCGACGAGATCGAAACGTGGATGGCCAACCTGTGGGCGGGTGGGGCAACGGACCTCACCAGCACCGTGCAGCGCTAGTCGCCGGTCATCGTCATATCGACGTCGATCGAACGACGGGGGCTCGAACCACTGACCGGATCTCCTACGCGCTCGGGGGCGCCGCGCACTCTTTAAACACGGCCGCAACTGAATCACGACCCCCCGTGAAGTCCTCGGGGCTCCCGCGCCCGACGGTGACGTCCGCAGTGGACGCGCGGCTATTCGGTCTCAATCTCCTCGCGACTAATGCCGAGGAAATAGAGGACCGCGTCGAGATAGGGCACCGAGAGCGCCGCATCGGCGTGTTCACGAACGACGGCTTTGGCGTTGAAGGCGATTCCCAGTCCCGCCACCGAAATCATGTCAATGTCGTTAGCACCGTCACCCACCGCCACCGTCTGAGCGAGGGGCACGCCCACCTCCGCCGCGAATCGTTCCAACGCTCGCGCCTTGCCGGCACGGTCCACGATGGGCCCGTCGAGGCGGCCGGTAATCGTGCCGTCCACAATCTCCAGTCGATTGGCCTCGAGGTAATCCACGTGCAGTTGCGCCAGGAGCGGCGCGAGCACCTCGACGAATCCACCCGAGACCACGGCGGGGACGTACCCGAGACGATGCAGGGTGTGAAGCAGGGTGCGCGCTCCGGGGGTGAGACGAAGTTTCTCTCGCACGCGGTCGAGCACGCTGGCGTCCAGTCCCGCCAGGAGCGCCACTCGACGGCGCAACGACTCAGCGAAGTCCAGCTCGCCCGCCATCGCCAATTCGGTGATCGTGGCCACCTCGTCGGCGCAGTCAGCCTCCTCGGCCAGTAGATCGATCACTTCGTCCTGGAGCAACGTCGAATCAGCGTCCATGACAACGAGATGCTTGGCGCGCCGGTGCAGTCCGGCGCGTTGGACCGCGAGGTCGACGCCGCGCGCTTGGGCCACTGCGGTGAGCACCTCGCGCAACGCCGTGTGATCCTGACCCCGGACGACGAGCTCGTAGCAGTCCACCGGGTAGCTCGCCAGGTGCACAATGCGCTCACAGGTGGCGTGCACCGAAGCAATGGCCCGAAAGATCCCCTCGAGCTGGTCCGCGTCGATTCGCTGGGCCAGCAACGTCACCAGAAGTCGGCCACCCGATTGAATCGGATCGGGCGTCACGCGCTCGATCGTCGCGACGATACCGTCACGGTTGATATCGCGAGAGGTGATGGCGACGCGAAGGTCGTCTTCGCTCACTGAATCTCCCACGCTCACCTCAGCGCAGAGCACGAGGGCACCGCGGATCGTGATCTGGGCGACGTCCGAGAGCTGGCCACCCTCACTACTCACCTTCGCGAGCGCGGCGAAGAGTTCAGCCCCCACCCCGACGCGGTCGGGTCCGGACACGGTGACGAGGTACGTAGTGTGAGGCACGGCTAAATGCTAATGGGGCGCCCAGACCGCGTCCGGTGAGCGCCGCTGGGCGTCGACACGTCAGTTCGACGGGTCCTCATCGAGTCCGTGCGACCCCTGGGTCGAACGCAGCTCTCGCACCATGGCCACATTGGGGTCGCTACGCGAATCGAAGCGCCACAGTGACGGTAGGGCCGATGCGACCACCGCGACCGAGCCTGCACACGCCAGCCCACCAAAAGTCAGCGAGAACCTGAGGCTCGTCCACGCCGCCATCACGCCCGCTCGAAACTGACCAGCGGTCGGGCCGAGAGAATACGAAATCATTTCCATTCCGGCCATACGACCACGGATATCGGGCGGAATCGACTCGTTCCACATGGTCGAACGAAAGATCCCACTGAGCGAATCCGCTCCCCCCGCGAGAGCGAGTCCCACCAGTACCAGCCACAGTGAAGATGAGAAGCCGAAGAGCGCGATACCGAGTCCCCAGACAACCGCCGAGAAAACCACGCCTCGTCCATAGTGGTGAACCTTCGACGTCCAGCCCGAGAGAACCGTGAAGATCAATGCCCCGGAGGGCAGCCCGCAATAGAGCAGGGACAAGGCGTAACTCGAGTGAAAACGCGCCGCAACGAATGGCAACATGGCGACGGGAAAGGCGAACGTCATCGCCAACAAGTCAATGATGTACGTCCCGACGATGTCGGGACGCGAATGCAGGAAGGACAGCCCCGCTCGCAGCGCCGTGCGGTCGTTGCCACCACGCGCGATTGGCGCCAATTGCTGCGCGAGGCCCGACAGCAAGAACAGTGAGAGTGCGAAGGTGATCAGATTGGCGCCGTACACGAAACGTGGCCCGGCGCCGACCGCGACGAGCCCGCCCACGGCGGGGCCGATAATCGATGCGGTGGTGTAGCGAATGTTGGCCAGAGTCGAGGCGGCACGTTGCAGTTCGTGGGGAACGAAGGTCTGATTAAGCGCCTCAATACTCGGACGTTGCAGGCTCGACGCACCCGCCGCTACCACGGCGTCGGCGTAGAGCAACCACACGTAGGGGTGGGGCAATAGGGCATTGACGAGCACCACCGACGTGGCGATCATCAAGGAGACCTCCATCGTGATGATGAGGCGACGACGATTCATCCGGTCCGCCAAGACACCCCCGTAGAGTCCGAAGAGGACCAGCGGCACGAGCTCGAACAGGCCCAGGGCGCCCACGTCAAGGGGTGAATGAGTGAGTTCCTTGAGCTGGAAGGGAATCGTGACGTAGGTCGCTTGGGAACCTAAAGCGGTGATGAACCCCGCCACGTACAGTTTGCGGTACTCGCGCGAGAGACGCAGAGGAGTGAGGTCAACACCGAGGTACTGCCTCACGCCGGCGAGCCCGATTGCCAGCCCGATTCCAGCGTGTAGTGGCGAAGGATCCGGGCGGGAACGCCGCCGAGTACCACGTGATCGGGGAACGTGCCACGAACGACGGCGCCCGCGGCGACCGTGGTGTTGCGCCCCAGATGCGTACCCGGCAGGATGACGACATTGGCTCCCAACCAACTGCCCGACCCGATCGACACCGCGGCCTCCTCGGGTGCCTGCCAGCCCACGGGTTCGTCTGGATCGAGATAGGTATGGTTCTGATCCGTGATGTACACGTAGGGGCCGGTCTGAATCTCGTCACCCAAAACAATGGACCAGTGTCCGACGATGTGCGAACCACGTCCGATGACGCACTTGCGACCAATGGTCACCACGGGGGCGTGCAACATTGCCTGGTCTCCATTGATACCCGCGGTCAGGCACACGTTGGGTCCCACGAGCGTCTCGTCACCAATTGACAGGTAGCGCTCGTTGTAAATGACACCCTGGGGCGCCATGAGTCCGGCGCCTCGACCGAAGTAGAAGAACTGGCTCGCGTATCGGTCGTGCGGGGCCACGGTGGCGACCTCGTTCGTGTAGCGGCGAACGGCACGAACGCGTTCACCCAGCCACTGACGGTAGAGGAGCCTGACGTTCACCGAGGTAACGCTAGTGGTCTGGTCAGCCCCAGGAGGGACCAGACCACTCGACGCTGGGGGCATCAACTCCGGCGCCGGTGCTGAGTGGCGAGCACTGGGTGCTCATCATTCTCGCCAACGGATTTGACCCTCGACCAGTGTCGAGGACGCTCTAATCGAGCGTCAGCGGGGCGTCGATATCCACCTCGGCACCGACCACGTCAGGGAGCAACGAGTTGGCCATGTGCTCGCGCACCCGACCGTCGATCTCCGCCATGGTCTGAGGATTCTCTCGCAAGAAGGTCTTCACATTCTCACGGCCCTGTCCCATCTGTTCACCCTCGTAGGTAAACCAAGCACCGGCCTTCTTCACGAAACCGAGTTCCACGGCAACATCCAGCACGGAGCCTTCACGACTGATGCCCTGACCGTACATGATGTCGAATTCGGCCTGTTTGAAGGGGGCGGCGCACTTATTCTTCACGACCTTGACACGGGTGCGGTTACCCACCACCTCGGTGCCGTCCTTGATCGACTCAATGCGTCGGATGTCGAGTCGAACGCTCGAGTAGAACTTCAGGGCGCGACCGCCGGGAGTCACCTCGGGTGATCCGTACATGACGCCGATCTTCTCGCGCAGTTGGTTGATGAAGACCGCCACGGTGTTGGACTTCGAGAGACCACCTGTCAGTTTCCGTAATGCCTGACTCATCAATCGCGCCTGCAGGCCGACGTGAGAGTCACCCATGTCGCCTTCGATCTCGGCACGTGGCGTGAGGGCTGCTACCGAGTCGATAACGATGACGTCGAGAGCGCCCGAGCGAATCAGCATGTCGCAAATCTCAAGGGCCTGCTCACCCGTGTCGGGCTGGGAGATCAGCAAGTCGTCCACGTTCACCCCAATGGCGCGGGCGTAGACCGGGTCCATGGCGTGTTCGGCGTCAATGTAGGCACACACCCCGCCATTGCGCTGGGCTTCCGCGACCACGTGCATGGCGAGTGTCGACTTACCCGACGACTCGGGACCGTAGAGTTCAACGATGCGCCCGCGCGGCAGACCACCAATTCCCAATGCCATGTCGAGAGCCAAGGCGCCCGTGGGAATCGATTCGATATTCATGTGCAGGTTCTCGCCCATGCGCATGATCGAACCTTTACCAAACTGCTTCTCGATCTGACCGAGGGCAGATTCGAGGGCTTTCGCGCGATCGTCGGTTGCCATTGATTTCTCCTTGTTCTTTGTCACTCGGGGCACGTTATCGACCCCTAGTCACATCGGTCGCTCTCCGCTAGAAAGTACCGTACTACGAACAAGTGTTCGTTTCGTGGATATTTTGAAAGAATCAATCCAACTGATCGAGGCCACGACGCAACGCGTCGAGGGCCCCGATTGCACTGAAAGAACGCACGCGGGCTCGATCCCCCGGCACGCGCAATTGCACGTGCGTGACGTCATCACCAATCGCGAGGCCCACGAACACCGTCCCCGGACTCTGAGCGTCCTGTTCGTCAGGACCAGCCACCCCCGTCACCGCCAGCGCCACGTCAGACCCCAAGAGATCCCTCGCCCCGCGAGCCATCTCCTCGGCGGCCGTGGCGCTCACGACCGCCCCCGGCGTGACGCCCAATAGGTCGAATTTCACCTGCGAGGCATAGCTCACCAGTCCCCCACGGAACCACTGCGAGGCACCGGCTACGTTCACCAGTCGACTGGCAATCAACCCGCCCGTCAAAGACTCGGCCAACCCCAGACTCAGCCCGCGCGCCAGTAGTCGCTGCGCAACGGCGTACTCCATGGTCTCATCGTCGATCCCGAAGATAATATCGCCGAAGGCGGCTTCGATGAGTGCCCGCACCAACTGCTCCTCCTCGTCGAGAAGTGCGAGGGCGTGTTCACGGTCGTTACCCCGCGCAGTGATGCGCACCTTGATGCCCTCGATGCCCGAGGCCAGGAAGGCAATGGTCACACGTTCGGAGTCAATGAGCGCGTCGAACCGATCGGCGACCGCCTCGGCGAGACCGGATTCGCTCGCACCCCACGTGCGAAGGATCCGCGACACGATCACCGCGGTCTGACCCTGGGCGCGCTGACGCTCGAGTAGATCCGGCAAGATGGCCCGCTCGAACATGTCACTCATTTCGTAGGGCACACCTGGTACCGCGTAGACGATTTGGGCGCCGACCGGACAGATCAGTCCCGGAGCGGTCCCGCGTACCTGTTCAATGATGCTGGCCCCGACGGGCACGTCGGCCTGGAGCAGGTTGTTCTGCGACATCGTGCGTCCACGAGCGTCAAAGAATGAACGAATCTTCTCGACGATTTCGTCGTGGCGCACCAGGGCAACTCCCATGACTTCCGCCAACGCCGCGCGAGTGATGTCGTCTTGCGTGGGTCCGAGACCGCCGCAAACGATAACCGCGTCGCTGCGACTTAGCGCGATTCGAAATGCCGCGACGATTCGCTCATGATTGTCGCCGACGTGCTGATGATAATGCGACGCAATGCCGTTGGCGGCCAGGCGTTCGCCGAGCCACTGGGAGTTGGTATCGGGAATCTGGCCGAGGAGTAACTCCGTGCCCACCGCAACAATCTCAACGCGCACGAGCAAACATCTCTTTCCCGTCAACGAAGTAGCGCCAGCCGGTGTACACCGTCATCACCACCGCTACCCAGATTGTCACGTCGGCGATCCAGAGGTGCCGTGCCGTCAAGGGGATGACGCAGAAGGCAATCGCCCAGTCCTGCACGAAGGTCTTCCACTTAGCGATCTTGACTGCGGGAATCGAGAAACCCAGTTTGGCCGCCCGGGAGCGGTGAACACTCATCCACACCTCACGCAACGTGATGATGAGAGAGGGAAGGATGAAACTCGCCACGCCGTGGGGGCGCGAGATGATGATGGCGTAAAGACCCCCGAGCACCACGACCTTGTCCGCCAAGGGATCTAAAAAGGCACCCGACGTGGTCGTGCCGTGGCGTCGCGCCACGATGCCGTCGAAATAATCCGAAGCCGCGGCGAGGGTACCCACGCCCGTTGTCCACCACGAAATTCGATGAGTGACAATCATGTACATGAACACCGGCGCGACCGCCAGGCGAAAGATCGTCATCAGATTGGCCGGAGTCAGCAGAGCCGACTCGCCATAAATTCTTTCGCGCGTCGTCACAGCGTCACCCCCTCCACATCCGTGCCGTGGCTCGCCACGATTTCCACCTCCGCAAACGACCCAACGCGCAACGCCGGGTCGACCATCACGACGCCGTCAATCTCTGGGCACTCTCGTACACTACGACCGACGCCGGGAGCGTCAATCAACACCTGTTGACGAGTGCCCACGAGGGCGTCTCGGCGCGCGGCCGTGATCCGGTCCTGTAACTGCGAGACCTCGCGCAATCGCTCCAGCGCTAGTTCGTGAGGTACGTGCTCCGCGAGACCATGGGCGTAGGTGCCGTCTTCGTCGGAGAACGTGAAGAACCCGGCCCAGTCGAGTTGCGCCTCTTCAATGAACTCCAAGAGATTCGCCTGGTCGTCTTCGGTCTCACCGGGATAGCCGAGAATGAACGAGGAGCGAAACGTCGCGTCGTGGTCCGCCGCGCGGATGGCGGCGATGCGCTCCAAGAAGCGATCACCGTCGCCCCAACGACGCATGGCGCGCAACATTGAGCGCGAGGAATGTTGCAGCGACAAATCGAAGTACGGCACACCGGTCGCGAGGATCGTATCAATCAGTCCCGAGGTGAGACCCGACGGGTAAAGATACAGCAAGCGCACGCGCTCGACTTCGCGCGATAAGGTTCTCGTCAGTTCGATGAGTGGCTGATTGCCGCCCTCGTCGAGTACTTCGACAGCCTCGCCCAGTGACGCACGACGACGGTCGTTGCCCCACGACGCCAGGTCCTGAGCTATCAAGACGATCTCTTGGACTCCACCGGCGACCAGGTCGCGCACTTCGCCGAGAATCTCCGTGGTCGAACGCGAGCGCTGATCTCCTCGGAAACTGGGAATGGCACAGACGCCGCACCGACGGTCACAACCCGCGGCGATCTTCACGTAGGCCCACGGTGCACTGGGGGCGGGGCGGGGCAGGG
>VFSW01008458.1_pt1 | contig 14775 bp, 15 predicted proteins | sample 5358111 | NCBI WGS metagenome assembly VFSW01 (sample SAMN11554181, study PRJNA540505) | mine drainage metagenome | isolation source: sediment from site ElyBrook_90M | place: USA: Ely Copper Mine, Vershire, VT | collected 2017 | reverse complement strand
CCGCCGCCAACGCCGGCGGACCGCCGAGCCTGCTGGCTCCGATGATCGCGCATTGGCTGCCAACCAAAACGGCGCAGATCGACTTCAGCGCCTCGGGCGACACGCGCAAGCTGACCATCGCCGGCATCACCGAGGTAACCGTGCAGGGTGTGGCGGGACGCGACGGCACGACGGTATGGCTCGACAACGTGACGCATCCCTACTCCGGGCGGCTGGCCGCCGCGCGCGGCACGACGAGCCACTACAAGGATCATTCGCTCAGCTTCGAGAACAGCGGACGCAACGGCCACTTCTCAGCCATCAACTGGTCCAACCCGTAGCGCTGCGGCTCGGGGCGCAAGTGTAGCTCTGCTCAAAAGTCGCGATGGCTTCCGCATTACCCACGACGGATGCGCGTAGAGTTGCGCGCACACTCGGGCTGCCCGACCAGCTCGCAATTTGGGGCGGCCTCGGCGCGCTCTCGGCGCTCGCGTGGCTGTACCTGTGGCAGATGCCGGCCACCGGCGGCAGCGCGGCGATGGATGGCATGGCGGGAATGGCAGGCATGGCCGGGATGCCTGGAATGTCGATGGCCTCGCCCTGGTCACCCGCCGTGCTATGGCTGACCTTCCTGATGTGGGCGGTGATGATGGTGGCGATGATGCTGCCGAGCGCGGCGCCGATGGTCGCGACGTACGCGCTGGTTGCCGCGGGCCGCGGCTCCTCGTCACGGATCCATGTGTGGCTGTTCGCCGGCGGCTACGTCGCGGTGTGGATCGCGTTTAGCGCCGTCGTCACCGTGCTGCAGACCGCGATGGATCAGGCCGCGATGCTGACCGGTGCGATGCGGGTCGCGCCGCTGATGGGCGGTGTGATCCTGGCGCTCGCCGGGGCCTATCAACTCTCGCCGCTCAAGCGCAAATGCCTGCGGTACTGCCAGTCACCGCTGGGCTTTCTGATGACGCACTGGCGCGACGGCGGCGACGGCGCGATCGCGATGGGGCTCGACCATGGCGCATTCTGCGTGGGATGTTGCTGGATGCTGATGGCGTTGCTGTTCGTGGCGGGTGTGATGAACCTGCTGTGGGTGGCCGTGCTAACCGGCTTCGTGCTGATCGAGCGGGCGACGCGATGGGGCGAGACCCTGGCTACGGTCTCCGGCTTCGCGCTTATCGCGGGCGGCCTCGCGCTGGCAGCGCTCAGCTAAAGTGGGGAGTCTCGAGTTCGCTAAATAAAACTTCCCGTCGGTCGTCGCCCTCCGATTCTGTCCGCTTTGCCCCCTTGCGCTTCTTCCGTCATCCTGAGCGAGCGTTGCGCGAGTCGAAGGATCTCGCGCGGTCCTCCGCGCGTAATCCTCGCCACCCAGGCGCGCGGAGGATCGCGCGAGTTCCTTCACTTTGTTCAGGATGGCGAATACAGGATGTCGAACGTCGCAAAATCCCCGCGCGCGCCATCGCGCCCGACGCTTTATACGGTTGGCCATTCGACGCATCCGATCGAACGCTTCCTCGAACTGCTCGGCGAGCATCGAATTGCGATCCTCGCCGACGTCCGCTCCTTTCCCGGCTCGCGCCGATGGCCTCAGTTCAACCAGGAGCCGTTCGCCGAAGCGCTCGGCCGCGCCGGCGTCGAATATCGATGGCTCAAGCGCCTGGGCGGGCGTCGTCACAGCAAGCGTTCCGATTCGCCGCACGTGGCATGGACGGTCGCCGCGTTTCGATCATACGCGGACTACACTGAGAGCGCCGAATTCGCGGAGGGCCTCGACGAACTTGTAGCGATCGCGTCCGCCGCGCGCACGGCGATCATGTGCTCGGAGGGGCTGTGGTGGCGATGCCACCGGCGAATCGTCTCCGATCAGATGACGCTGCGCGGATGGGACGTCGAGCACATCATGCCCGACGGCAAATTGACGGCGCATCGGCTGCCCGATTTCGCCTCGGTCGTTGATGGCCGGATTATCTACGACGGCGGCCAACCGCCGCTGCTCAAGTAGCGCGCGCTACTGCTTGCCGGCGTTGCTGCTCAGGTACTCCAGGATGGTCTTCCGCTCGGCCGGCGTGAGCGGCGCCAATCCCGTCTGCTTCATCCGCTCCTGCATCAAATCCACCTGGACCGCCCACATCGCCGCCGTCATCTGGCTCGGATTGTATGCCTGATGACATTGCCCGCATCTATTTAGATATAACCGCGCGGCATCGCTGCTCTCGTCCGGCAGCTTGGCGCTCTGACATGACGCGAACAAAACCATCGCCCCCAAGAGCGTGACAGCGATCAATCGACGAAATACTGAAGTGATTGTTGTAGTTCGAGCCAAAGGCCGCGCCGGATCCTTTCCACATCCACCTGCCCGCCCCTTGCCCTCGGCGAGGCGACCCTGCGGATCTATTTATTCGACCGCCACGCGCGCGGCTGAGATTTGCCGGTGCAATTCGGCTCCAAGGGTCTGAATCAGCGCGCGCCGATCGGAATCCTCGAGGGCTACTTTGCGTTCGGCCTCAGGCCGCATCCACACCGGCGCCGCGCGCATCGCGTCCGTCTCGACGCGCGGGAAGACGTGCCAGTGGACGTGCGGTTCCAGGTTGCCGAGGCACTCGTAGTTGAGCTTCAGCGGCCGCGTGGCGAACGCGATTGCGCGGCCTACCGCGACCGTCTCGTCGAACAGCGCGCGCGCCTCGTCGGCGGGCATCAGATGGACTTCGTTGACGTGACGCCTGGCGAGCACCACGCAGTAGCCGCGATAGAACTGCGCGTCGCCCAGGATTACGAACGAGTGCGGCAGCTCGGCGACCAAATCCGCGAAGTTGCCCGCGCGGCATCGCTCGATGAGCGCGCAGATTCCGCAGGGCCGCGCCGTGGCGCCGCCGCCTGCGCCCGCGCCGCTCTCATGCGGAGGCATCCGCGTTCTCCGGCGCGACCTGCACCAGCTTTACCGCCGAATGCTTGAGCACTTCGCTCACCGTATGCAGTTTGTACTCGCGGCCGTAGTAGACCGTGCGGATACCGGTATTGATGAGCACCTTCAGGCAGTGGATGCAGGGCGTGTGCGTGACATAAATGTCGGCGTCGCGGATTGCCGCGCCGTTCTTGGCCGCCTGCGTGATCGCGTTAATCTCGGCGTGGATTGTGCGCCAGCAATTCTGCTCGATTTCGCCGTCGGGCGTGCGCGATTCGTAGATGAGGCATCCGACCTCGGTGCAATGCGGCATCCCGGCCGGCGATCCGTTGTAGCCGGTGGCCAGGATGCTGCGGTCGCGTACGATCACCGCGCCCACCTTGGCTCGCAGGCAGGTCGAGCGCTCGGCGACCTGCCGCGTGATGGTCATGAAGTACTGGTCCCAGCTCGGCCGCTTCCCCCCATCGCTCATCTCAGAGTCCCTTCAGCCGCACGGTGGCGGGCAGCCGCGGCGGCGCCGGCCGATACACGACGCTGTAGGTATTGTCCTTGGGCGGCTGCTCCGGCTGGTTCTGATTCCCCGGGGCGTACCATGCCGGCACCGGGCTGAAGGTCACGAGGAACAGCACGATCGTCGCCCACGCAAAGGCCCTGCGCCGCGGATCGAGCGGCGTATCCGCATCGACCGTGGCCGGATGCCCCAGGCCAAGGAAGAAAAGAAACACCACCCAGAACAGCCATCCGCCCCAGTATGCCGAGCCCATGAACAGCGGTATCACCACCATCAATATGCAGGCCACGATGAACAGCCGCGCGATGGTCCGATGCCAGCGGCCGAACAGCGCGTAAACCACGTGACCGCCGTCAAGCTGGCCGACCGGCAACAGGTTGAGCGTGGTCACCAGCAGCCCGATCCATCCGGCGAACGCGATCGGATGAAGGTTGACATTGACCGAGTTGGGATCCACTCCCAACGTTCCGTACGAAAGCGCCCAGAACAGGATCGAATTGCCGAGCTGAAGTCCGCCACCGGACGCGTCGATCGGCGCCACGTCGGAGAGCTTCAGACCGATCACGACCGCAAGCACCGCCAGCACCACTCCGGCCCACGGACCCGCCGCCCCGATGTCGAACATCACGCGCCGCGTGCGCGCCGGCGATCGCATCCGGATAAACGCGCCGAAAGTGCCGATGAAAAAAATCGACGGCAACGGCGCCGGAATGAAGTATGGCGGGCTCACGTCGACGCCGTTGCGCCGCGCCACCAGGTAGTGCCCCATCTCATGCGAAAACAGGATCAGCATCAACGGGATCGAAAACGACAGTCCCGCGGCGAGGTTGCCAAAGGTCGCAAACGGATGGGCCAGCGACACGAACGCGCCCGCCATGTCCGCCCCGGCCATCGTGGTGGTCAGCAGCGTCAGCAGGAAAAGCCCCACGTGAAGCCGGGTGACACCGGATGGCCGCGTGCGCGGTGGCGCAACCACCTCCGGCTCGTAGACCGGCACGGGCGTGACGCGCGGGATGTCGGTCAGGACCTGCGATTCGTCGTGTGCGGTGGAATCATCCATTATTTTTTATGCCGGAGGTTCATTGCCGGAGCTTGAGTCCATGCCGGGGTGTACGCCGCAGCGGCCGGACGGTTACCATCGCGCCCGGCCCGGCGGTGAAATGCCGCGCGGCACTGCCGTCGCGCACGGCAATTTCCAGCAGCTCGAAACTTCCAAACGTAGCGAGAGGAGCACCTTTGCGGGCGTCGCCATAAGCCTGAACTATCTCCATCGGCGCGCCAGCGTCGATCTTAACGGAAAGCCGCATAGCGGGAAAGCGCGCCTCGAACTGCGCCAGCGCATCGCGCCCGATGTTGCTCACGAGATTGCCGAAGCCGTCGGCGTAGAGCACCTCGCCGCGCAGCTCCTCGAGCCCCTCGCGCGGCTCTGCCAGCTCCAGATGCGTCAGGCCGTCGCGCATCGGCGGCCCCAACGACTCGAGCTTTACGCCGCGCCACAGATGCGCCGCGGCTGGCGCGAAAATGTCGCGGCCGTGAAAGGTCGCGCTCACGGGCGCGAGCCGGTAGCGCGGCGTGCGCAGCTCGACCGCGCGCGCCGGGCCCGCCTCCTGCAGCGCCAGCGCGAGCACCCCGTTGTCGGGGCCGACGAAGCGCGCTCCGGCGCGCGTCTCGACCGCCACCGGGAGCCGCGTCGTACCCACGCCGGGGTCGACCACCACCAGGAAAACCGTCCGCGGCGGGAACAGCCGCCAGCTCTGCGCAAGCGCGATCGCTCCCGCCACAATCGATTGCGCCGGCACGCCGTGCGTGATGTCGATTAGCGGAGCGCCGGGCGCGATCGAGGCGATCACGCCCTTCATCGCGCCCACGTAATGGTCGCGGTAGCCAAAGTCGGTAAGCATCGCGATCGGAGCGGCGCCGCCCAGGCGCTTCCTCGTGCGCGGCGCCATCGTCAACCTCGCCGCCGCACGGGCCGCGCGAGTTCCTCGCGGACCGCCGCGGCGAGCAGCGGAAACATGATCTCGTGATGGCCGGTGAGCGCGATTCCGCGCCCGCCCTTGCCGCCGGCGGTCGGCCGCTCGACCACGTTGAGCCGCGCCCGGTACTGGCGGAGGAAATCCATGTCGGCGGCGCACAGGCCATCGACTCGTCGCCCCAGGTTGCGCGCGAGGTTGAGCGCCTTGAGGAAAACCTCCGGCATCACCACGGCCGAACCCAGATTGAGCACCACTCCGCGCCCCAGGGTCGCCACCACGGCGACCAGGCGATGGAAGTCCGCCATCGTGGCCTTGCCGATCGCGGCGCCGTCGGCCGCGGGATGCATATGAATAATGTCGGCGCCAACCGCCACGTGCACGGTCGCCACCGCGCCCGCTCGGTACGCTGCGGCAAAGATGCTGGCGTCGCGGTAGCGCAGGCGTGCGCGGACGATTTCGCGGCCCACCACCTCGCCCAGTCCCCTGCCCTCCTCGGCGGCCAGGCGCGCCGCGCGATTGAGGAACGCCCCGGTCTCCTCGGCCATCCCGAAACTGCCGTCGCCAAGACCGGCGCCAACGTCCTCCGAAGTGCGCCCGGCGAAGGCGAGTTCGAAGTCGTGGATAATCACCGCGCCGTTGGTCGCAATCGCGCTCAGCACGCCGTCGCGCAGCATTCCGCAGATGAGCGGGCTCAGGCCGACCTTCAGCGGATGCGCCCCGGTGAGCATCAGGAAGGTCCGCCCGGCGCGGCGCGCCGCCGCGATTCGTCGCGCCAACTCGCGGAGCTCGGCCGCCGCCAGAGTTTCCGGCAACGCGGCGATGAACTCGCGCATCGTCGCGCCGGCGCCAAGCTCCCGCGCGAACTGGCCGCGCTCGACCTTGCGCGATAGCGAGGCGAGCGGCCGGGTGCGCGCGCGAGCCGGATTTATCGGCTTTATTGGCTGGATGCGGGGCGGTTTCATCGGCGCCGGAAGCGGGTCGGGCGCTGTGGCGCCGCCTACTTGGAGAGTGTAAAGTTACCCGATGCTCCGGCGGACTCCAACCGCGCGCCGCGCCGGGGAGCGGGCTGCGAAGCGGGCTGGCCGGATGGGGAACGAGCAGTACGGGGGACGGGAAATGGGAGAAATTAAGCCATCGACCGTAAGTAACGACGGCGCCTTGGAGATTGGCCGTCCCGCTTCCTCGATCGCGCCGGCCCCGTCGACGATCGGCCGCCGCGGCTTCATGCGGATAGCGGGGATCGCTGCGGCGACCGCGACCCTCGCGCCGGCCAGCGCGCTCGCGATGCTGACCGCGCCGGCAACGCCGCGCCGCCTGAAGTTCTACAACCTGCATACGAGCGAGCAACTCGACATAGTCTACTTCGAGAAGGGCCGCTATATCCCGCAGGCGCTCGCCGAGATCAACCACATCCTGCGCGACTATCGCCAGAACGTGGTCAAGCCGATCGCGCCTGGCCTCCTCGACCTCGTGGTCGCAATCCGGCACAAGCTTCATACCGACGCCGAAGTGGCGATTATCTCCGGCTATCGCACGCCGCAGACCAACGCGATGCTGGCGGCGCGCAGCGACGGCGTCGCGCATCACAGCCTGCACATGGACGGACTGGCGCTCGACTGGCGCGTGCCGGGACGCACGCTCGAGGAGTTGCATCGGGTGGCGCTCGCGATGCGCGGCGGCGGCGTCGGCTACTATCCGGCTTCCGACTTCGTACACACAGATGTCGGCCGCGTCCGCTACTGGTAAGCTTTCCCCTTTTCACTTTTTCGACTTTTTACTGACCCTCGCGCCGCGCTCCGAGAGCGTCGCGCCGTGCTCCGAGGCCTCACCTCGCGCGGGCGCGCGAGGTACTGATTTGACACGCCGCGGCTGCGACCCTAAACTTCAGGGCGCGCGGGCGTAATTCAGTGGTAGAATGCCAGCTTCCCAAGCTGGACGTCGCCGGTTCGACCCCGGCCGCCCGCTCCACGATTTCCCCTTGTAGAATCAGCGGTTTGCGACGATCGGCGGCTTGCGCCGCGGACGCTGGGAGCATCCGCGGCAGCCATTTTCAGGCTAAATTCAGGCTTTTTTGACGAGGAGCAGCGAGCGCGCACGCAGATGCGCGGCGAGCTCGTTTTCCTGAACGATGCAACTTCGAGAGGCCAATCCTCGGAAATTCGCAGAACAGTCCGACGCACTGGCGCGGCTGTTGGGCTGAGTGCAAAAAGGTGAATTCCGCCACGAGGCGATCGATCTTTGGATACCGTAAACCTCGCCCCCGCCGTTCAGGTCGCAGGTCTTATTTAAGGCGATTATCCGGTAGTTGACTACCACTCAAGGCAAGGTTATACTTCCGGTCCGACAGGCCGGTGTTCTCGTGGTTCGGTTATATTAGCTCTGCTGTTGGGCGTGCTGCTCGGCTTGAGCAGCGTCTTTGGTCTTCAGTCGCTTCGCTTTCCGGCGCTTCATCGCGCGGTAATGCGGATGGATCTTTTCGTGGTAGTCGCCGCAAGGACGGCAGAAAAAGAACAAAATTGGTTGGGCGTATTTGCTCATGGATGGTTTCCCACGACAATCAACACGCGAGTTTCATACGGATCGGTTGAATGTTGCGAATTGGCGGTAGCGAAACTCGGGAAATACTTCGTCAATGGCTCAGCAAAAGCCGCAACACGTTCAGATAGCAACGCTTTAAATAGTTCTACGGACACCTTTTGGCTTCTGTCGTTCGGCATTGTGAAAATCGCTACGCCTATTACGGTAGGCATGCCGTTTTCCCCTGCGGGGAAAGGGCTATTGAAAACTTTCCAATGTGCTGCATTTAGCGCTGATTCGATATCTGCGGCGAATTTCCCCGCTTCCCCATCGTTTGGATACCAGGTGAGATCGGCGCGTTCTCCCGCGAAGGCAGAAAGCTTCTCCGCTATAAACGCTTGCTGCTTTGGGTCGAGATGCCGTTGTGCGGTTCTCGCTCCTAATTGGCCCGGCCCCAGTGGCACCGTCGTCGCCCCCCTTTCTGTGGTCGGGGCGTGGTCAAGCGCATTTACAGCAACCGCTCCAGCGACGATGAGCACGCCACAAAACACAGACAAGACCTTCGGCAAACGCTTAAGCATCAAAAAGCTCGGTAGTCCACTCATAGCTGATTACGTCCAATCGCAGTATAACCCATCCTTGGGGCGGGGAAGCAATCTCGACCTAAGGGGGCATATATGGATGAGTCCGGTTCACACCTTGGACATATTTTCCTGCGAGCGACGGCAATCACAGTGGCGGAAGCGCTAGTGTGGAACCAAGTGACGTTCCTTCCACATTGGCTATCAACCGCCACCGAGATATTGGCAGTCCTTTCTCTTTTTGTGTCTAGTTTCAAATCGCAGCTCGAACAGTACTCTATCAAGTTGGCCCGTCTCACTCCGGGGATATATGTAGCATTCGCCGCTTCTGTGGGATATGCGTTTCTAGGTAATCTCCAACCGGCTCCATTCAGCGGCAGAATTGCGGCAACAACAGATTACGTCGGAACAAACCCCATCAGTCTATTTATGGTGCTCTATGATTCTAAGCATGGAGCCACCGCTTCTCCGGTAAACTATCTGATGTATATTGAACTGGTAAATCAAGCAAACTATCCGATCAGAATTGATATGTATTCAGTCTCAATTAGTCGCAGTTATTATATCCCTTGGTGGCATAAACTACCGCCCATTCCTTTAACTGAGCGTCCTGTCTACGCCCTAGGTGTACCGGAGGGAGGTAAGCCAAATCCAAATCCCATATGGTTTCCGAAGGGCACCTATCTTATGGGCGAATACCCAGAAGGCACAAGACAACTTCATTACGCTAGAATGATAACTTTTTCACCGCAGTTTGATGCTGAAATCCGAAAGCCGATTGACGCTCATCAGACTATCGAAGGGTGGGCGGCATTCGACCGCGCTGATGATATCGTCCAGTTAAAAGATAAATACTTGAACATAACTATTCGTGACAGCACTGGTGCAATTAGCCAAAGCATAGTAGGGACTCCTCTACCGATTGATTCGGAAGTAGATACCAGTACGGCCATCATGCAACCAACGACAACCGAAACAGACCTTAGCGGTTGTTATATTAAGTTTTATAGCGAACCTTAGAATGAGAACGGAAGGTTCAATTGAATTGGCTTGCTGGCGCGCTCTTGCTTGCTCTGAAGCGCTCGCCAGTCAACACGCTTCAGCTTCAGCATCCCGCTATTGCCTTGCCGAAGATATCGGCTTCGCGGCGGTTATTATGACGGAACTGGAACTCCGCCAGATACAGTGGCAAATATTTTTTGCTGACGTTGTGATAGGTGCCGATGACGCCACGCTTCAAGAGACTCCAAAAATTTTCGATGTTGTTCGTATGGACCTCGCCGCGCACGTACTCGTGCGCCTTGTGATCGACGGTCTTGTGCGGGAAGGCTTGATAGAGCTTTTGGTAGCCCGCGCCTTCGTCGGTCGCGACCAAATCAACCTTCTCCGAAATCGCTTTGCGGACGAACCGGCTCATCGTTTCAATGGAAGTATCTTCAATTATCTGACAAGTGACGTTGCCTTTGCGCGCGATTGCCCCGATGACGGCAATCTTGTGGACTGGCCCGCGCCCTTTCTGCTTCTTGTTCCAGTGGCGATTGCGATTCAAGCCGCCGATATAGGTTTCATCAACCTCGACAATTCCCATGAGCTTGCGAAACTCTGGATCTTTCATTCCGGCGCGCAACCGCATGCAGATATACCACGCAGTCTGATAAGAGCCGGTTCCGATGAGTCGGTGAATTTGCAGAGCGCTGATGCCCTTCTTGCTGGTCAGCATGAGCAGCAAGACTTTGAACCAAGTGAGCAGCGGATATTTGGTTTCTTCAAAGATCGTTCCGGTCTTGAGCGAGAACCGATAAGGCGAGCGATTGTCTTTACCGCATTTCTTACATTGCCAGTGCCACGGGCGCTTCTTGCTCGCGTAAACGTGATCATTCCCGCAGCGCACGCATTTAACGATGGCATCAGGCCAGCGGCGCGCGTGAAGGTACGTCCAGCACGCTTCCTCGTTCGGAAACATGCGGTCGAAATCAGCCAGCGTCATCTGACGAACGAATCGGGGTTTGGTCTCGTTTGCCATGCTTCAGATATTAGCGCGAAACTGTGCGGTAGTCAAGAGCCGGATAATCGCCCAACATTTTCGCGGGGACCTCTCAAGCCGAACTGGAGGTCCCTGCGCAGATTTCTAGATGCGCGAGCGGAGCGGGCGGCAGGACGTGCAAGAGCGAAAGCGGCCCGAAGGGCTGGCGCGGCTTGCTAGCGCAGCGAACGCCACCAATGAGAGCGGCGGCGAAACGGAGATCGCAGGCAAGGTTGGGTTGCGGCGTGGGGCCGCGACGCGAAGTTTACGGAGCGCTCGCGGGGCGGCTCACAGCGGAGCGCCGCGAGAGGGATGCGAGAGCGATAGGAGGTGGGAACGGATCAGGCGGCGGACTAAGCGATGGCGGGACTGCCCGTGGGGAGTCCATATCTCCGGGGGGGGGCGGATTTGCTTGACGCGAGTGGTGCTACGCTGGGACGATATGGCTGAAAATGGTGATGGGGTTCACCCGTTAACCGCTCTCTGTTTCAGAGGGCTGATGACCCCTACGGAAAAACCGTAGGGGTTTGTGTTTTTTTGGGCAAGCGACCTTCAGCTGAGGATGCAACATCATGCAGGAAAATCTTAGAAGCAAGACGATTACTGAGGGCGTTCAACGTTCGCCGAACCGGTCGATGCTGCGCGCCGTTGGCTTCACGGACACGGATTTTCAGAAGCCAATCGTTGGTGTCGCCAACGCGTACAGCACCATCACTCCATGCAACATCAGTCTGAACGTGCTCGCGCAGCGTGCGGAGGACGCACTGAAATCGGCGGGGGCGATGCCGCAGGTGTTCGGGACCATCACGGTGAGTGACGGCATCGCGATGGGCACCGAGGGAATGAAATATTCGCTGGTGTCGCGCGAGGTAATCGCAGATTCGATCGAGACCGCATGCAGCGCTCAGTCTATGGACGGCGTGGTGGCGAGCGGTGGCTGCGCAAAGAACATGCCGGGCGCCATGATGGCGATCGCTCGGATGAACATCCCGGCGATCTTCGTTTACGGCGGGACGATTAAGCCGGGACATTACAACGGCCGCGACCTGACGATCGTGAGCGCCTTTGAAGCAGTTGGGGAGTTCAGCGCGCACAAGATCGGCGAGACGGAATTGCTCGAGGTCGAGCGCCGCGCGTGTCCCGGTGCAGGTTCGTGCGGCGGGATGTACACCGCCAACACGATGTCGTCGGCGATCGAAGCGATGGGCATGAGCCTGCCGTATTCGTCGACGATGGCGGCCGAGGATGCCGAGAAGGCTGACAGCGCCGCGAAATCGGCGGAGGCCGTCGTGCAAGCGGTCCGCACGCAATTGTTGCCGCGACAGATCATGACGCGCAAGGCATTCGAGAATGCTATCTCGGTCGTGATGGCGGTTGGAGGATCGACCAACGCCGTACTCCATCTGCTCGCGATGGCCCACGCGGCTGAGGTACCGCTGACCATCGACGACTTCGAGACGATTCGTCTGCGGGTGCCGGTGCTGTGCGATATGAAGCCGTCGGGACCGTACGCGACGACGGATCTGCATCGCGCCGGCGGGATCCCGCAGGTCATGAAGATGCTCTTGAATCGCGGACTCCTTCACGGTGACGCGATTACGATTACCGGGAAAACGGTTGCGGAGAATCTGGCTGAAGTGCCTGATGCGCCGCGCACGGATCAGGCGGTAATCCATCAGTGGAATAAGCCGGTCTATCCGCAGGGCCATCTTGCTATCATGAGAGGCAACTTGGCGACCGAGGGCGCCGTCGCCAAAATCACCGGGATAAAGAGCCATCACATCACCGGACCGGCGCGAGTCTTCGAATGCGAGGAGGACTGTCTGAGTTCGATCCTCGCCGGGAAGATCAAAGCCGGGGACGTGCTCGTAATTCGTTACGAAGGGCCGAAGGGTGGACCGGGAATGCGCGAGATGTTGTCACCAACATCGGCGATTATCGGCGCTGGGCTGGGCGACGCGGTCGGCCTTATCACGGACGGCCGTTTCTCGGGAGGCACCTACGGCCTTGTGGTCGGCCATGTAGCGCCCGAGGCACAGGTCGGCGGACTGATCGCGCTAGTGCACGAAGGTGATTCGATCACGATCGATGCGAACAAACACCTTCTTACTCTGAACGTACCCGAAGTGGAGATCGCGCGGCGCCGATCTGTATGGCGTGCGCCCGCGCCTCGATACAGGCGAGGCGTACTGGCGAAGTATGCCGCTCAGGTCTCATCGAGCAGCGTTGGGGCAGTAACGGACTAGCGGCTCGCCCGTCACCTCAGCCTGCGTCGGCGAAGAAGTGCCTTCCGATGACCTTCCGGAGCATACTCTTCCAAAGCTCGACCCCCGATGTTCCGGAAGAGCGGCGCATCGCGCCCGATTTCTTTGTCGATCTCAATCTCGATCAGGTCGTTGCGGCTATCACGGCTGGCAAAGAGGAATATGACCTGAAGCCTTTCTTCCATAGCTCGCCGCATGACGTCGACGCGATTAGCTATCGACATGAGGTTATGCAGGCGCTCGAAGATCTCCACCTGGCGGACAGCATCAAGGCTTTTGCGACAAAGATGCGCGCGATGCGGCAGTATCTTGCACAATCGGAGCAGCTCGCGGTTCACCAGAAGGAGCGTTGGTTCCTCGATGCTGTGAATATCTATTGCGACGCGGTGACAGGCCTGGTGCATGACCTAACGATCACCGAACTCACGTCGCGCGGTCTGTGGGCTTTCCGGCAATATGCAAGCGAGTATGCCGCATCGGAGCGTTTCGCTTCGCTTTTGAAGGAAACGAAAGAGCTTGAGGCCGAGATCTCCTCAATCGACTACTGCGTGCTCATCAACAGTCCCTATGTCCAGGTCCGCAAATATGAAGGTGAGTCCGACTACAGAGCGGATGTCCAAACGACGTTCGCGAGGTTCAAGCAGGGCGCAGTTAAAGATTACAACTTCAAGTTCATCGATTCACCGAAAATGGACCACATCGAGGAAAAGATCCTCGAGCTGGTCACCCGGCTGTATCCGGATATATTTAACAGATTGCAAACCTACTGCACGGGAAACAAAGACTATCCAGACTCTGTGATCTTCAACTTCGACAGGGAGATCCAATTCTATCTCGCCTACCTTGAGCACATAGCCCAATTCAAAGAGGCCGGACTGAAGTTTTGTTATCCGCGCATCACCAAAGAATCTAAGGAAGTCTATAGCTATCAGGGCTTCGATCTCGCCCTGGCCGGCATGCTAATAGGTGAGCGCGCCATACCTGTGTGCAATGACTTTCACCTCAAAGGTTGTGAGCGAATGATGGTAGTCTCGGGTCCGAACCAGGGGGGCAAGACCACCTTTGCCCGCACTTTCGGACAGTTGCACTATCTCGCGAGCCTCGGCTGTCCGGTCCCCGGCTCGAAAGCGCAACTCTTTCTCTTCGACGAGCTTCTTACGCACTTTGAGCGAGAGGAAAACATAAACAATCTGCGAGGCAAGCTACAGGATGATCTCGTCAGAGTTCACCACATACTAGCGCGCGCAACGCCTGACAGCATCATCATCATGAATGAAATCTTCACGTCAACCACGCTGCAGGACGCCATTGTTCTCAGCAAGAACATCGCGACCAAGATCGTGGAATTGGACCTATTGTGCGTATGGGTGACGTTTGTCGAGGAGCTTGCGTCTTTGGGTGACCAGACTGTCAGTATGGTCAGCACGGTCGTACCCGAGAGTCCTGCATTGCGCACTTACAAGATCGTGAGACGGCAAGCGGATGGCTTTTCCTATGCGATGTCGATCGCCGAGAAGTACCGGCTCACGTACCGGATGATCAAGGGGCGCATCGGCTCGTGAAGGCGCATTTGTTGTACCGCGATAAGGACTTCGACTTGGGACGGCCGTTGCCGTGGAATGAGGTAGCGCTGGTCAAAGATCTGTCGCTGAACACGCTGTTCGCCGCCATGGCACGAGGCGACACATTCGTTGTTGAGGTGAGCAAGAGGGTTATCCTGCTGGGCTTCGATAACGGCATGGAAACGATCCGGTATCGTCAGAATATTTTGCAAGACTGCCTCAACCAGCCGGATGTCATCCGGCAGCTTTACGCCGTCGCCGTCGATGCGATGGAGAAGCAAAAGAAGCACTACCTTGGCGTCTTCGCGCGCTACCCTGACTCGGTCCTGCGCCACTCGATCGAACTGATGGGAACCTTCCTCGGGATGCTTAAGACGCTGAGGAAGATCACGGCCTCGCACGCAGATAAGTTTGCCTCGGAGGGATGGAGCGCACTTTATGCGATGTTGAGGCGCGAGCTTGATGA
>VFSW01008457.1_pt1 | contig 14776 bp, 11 predicted proteins | sample 5358111 | NCBI WGS metagenome assembly VFSW01 (sample SAMN11554181, study PRJNA540505) | mine drainage metagenome | isolation source: sediment from site ElyBrook_90M | place: USA: Ely Copper Mine, Vershire, VT | collected 2017 | reverse complement strand
GCCGGGGCTCGAGTGGCCAAGCGCCTGACACTCGATGTTGCAGGTCGCGCTGCCGTCGGTGACCTGCACGGACAACCCGTCGGTCGCGCTGCCGACGTCCAGGGTCACCGCCAGGTGCACCATCTGCGAGGCGCCCGAGGAGTTGGCGTATTCGACGACCAGCGGGGGATTCGCCTGGCCGCTCGCGACGGCCAACGGCTGCAGTGAATCGTCCAGCAAGTAGGCGCTCAACGCGTGATTGGCCGCACCATGGGGCGGATCGTTCCAATTGAGGATCAATTTGAGTTGCTTGCCGGCCGGCAGTGAGATCGAATTGTAAGGATCGCTCGCACCCCCGCTGGCCACGCCGAAGTCGAGCGTCGTGCGCATCACTCCGCCAACGGATGCCTGAACCGCGGCGAATGGTCCCCGCCAATAGCCGCCCGACTGCTCGTTGCCCGCGAGATGAATGAACACCAGCCGCGGATTCGCAGCCTCCAACTGGGCGACGATATCGGCTGTGGGGTCCGGGTAGAACTGTCCGGAGAAGAGAATGTCATCGACGATCACATCGGCCTGGAAATTCGTTGCCAGATCCTTGATGCAGCCATAGAAATCCAGGTCCCTGCCGTCGCAAAAGCCAAGCACCGCGTCGGGCGCGTGCTGATGCACGAGTTCGAGCATCCAACTGCCCTCATCGAGACTGCCCTGCGCACCATGGCTGAGATAGATGGATGCGGGTAGAACACCGGCCTGCTGATACGAGGCCAGGTAGGCGACGCCCGTGCTGATCACGCCGACGCGCACGCCGGCGCCGCGAAACCCCGCCGCACGCAATTTATCCATGTGCAAGATTGCATCGGCTTCGCTGGTCACGGGAGGTGCGCCGGCTCCCGGCCCGCCCGCGCCGCCGCAGGCCGCGATGGCGAGCGCCGTGGCGCCCACCAGCAGGCGAGTTGCGCGCGCTCTCGTTCGCAGGGCGGCATTCCCCATGTAATGAGTCATCGCACTTGCGAGTACAATTTTCAGTATACGAGCCGAACGTCGGCTTTGTCACAGCGAGCACGGCGAGGCAATTGCAATGCAACGACATGTGATCATTCGCGGGCACCGGGCGCGCCCGGCCCGCGCGCGGGCTTGCGCTCCGCTGGCGCTGAGCGTGGTTCTCGGCGCGTGCGCCGCGTCACCGCCTGCACCGCCGGCGGGGGTACCCGACGCGCTGCGGGTCCCTCCGGATTCGCAGCTCCTGTCGCAGGTCTTGCACGGCTCGGGCGTTCAGATCTACGAATGTGAGCGCAGCCCGAAGGAGGCCGCGCGCTTTGCCTGGGTCTTCAAGGCGCCGGCGGCCGAGCTGTCCGACCCGCGAGGCAAGGCGGTCGGGAAACATTACGCGGGCCCCACCTGGGAGGCGAACGACGGCAGCAAGGTGATCGGCGAGGTGGTTGCGAGCGGCCCTGCCCCGACGGCTGATGCCATTCCCTGGCTGCTGCTGCGTGCCAAATCCACGGCAGGCACGGGCGCGTTCGGCGGCACCACGTTCATTCAGCGCCTGCACACGCTCGGCGGCCGAGCGCCGGCCGACGGCTGTGATGAGGCACATCTGGGACAAGGCGCCCGCATACCCTACGAGGCCGACTACTATTTCTACGCGCCGCAGCGGTAGCGGTGTGGACCCGAGGATTGCGGGTCCACACCGCCGCGCCGCTTGCCGGGCATCCCGCCCGTGCGCCAGTGCTCTCCTCAGCGGTCGAACTGGAACAGATCGAACAGATCGCCGATCGCCGGCGAGTTCACCGGTACGTACGGATTGTCGGCCGTGACCGGGTTCGGCAGGTTGTCGCGGCTGCGCCGAGTCACCGGCTGAAGGCGCCAGTTGCGCTCGATGAACTTGAGCGTGGAGACGTGATCCGCGTAGCTGTGCGAGATGTGCCCTCTCTGCGCGTGGGGCGAGACCACGATCATCGGCACCCGTGTGCCGTCCCCGAAGAAGTCGAGCGGCTGCACGTAGCCCGAATCCCAGTAGCCGCCGCCTTCGTCGAAGGTGACGAAGATCGCCGTCTCGGCCCAGAGTTTCGGGTTCGCCTGCACGGATTGCACGATCTTCTTCACGAAGCCTTCGTACAGGCCGAGCTTCGAGGAGCCCGGGTGGCCGTCGACCAGGCCGCTCGGCTTCACGTACGACACCGCCGGCAGCGTGCCCGCCGCGATTGCCGAGTACAGATCGGTGGTGTCCTTGAGGTGCGCCGCGCGCGCACCGGCATCGGTCATGATCGAGGTGGAGTACTGCGCCCAGTTGCAGATGTTGCAGTACACGTCCTCGGGGTTCTTCTGGTACTTGTCCGCAAGGTACCGATCGAACTGATCGCCGTAGTAGGCCCAGGAGATGCGCTTCGCCGAGAGCTCGTCGCCGATCGTGCGCAGCGTCGAGGGCGGAATCGTGAAGACGTAATTGCCGGCGGTGACATCGGCGTAGGCGTTGGTTCCGTCGCCGAAGTAGCCCGGGTTGTAGTTGTTGAGCAGGTAATAATGCCCCGGCTCGCAGTTGGGCTCGATCGGGCGCCGGAGCGCGCCCAGGTAGTCGCGGATCGCGTCGACGCCGGGCTGGGCCGGATCGGCACAATTGACGTAGGAGCCCCCGCCGAAGCTGCCGCCGATCGGCGAGCCGGTGCCTGCGCCGTAGCCATCCTGGATGTAATAGTTGTTCGTGCCCGGCTGCGGGTTCGGATTCTCGATCTCGTTGAGCGCCGTGATTTCGTGACTGGGGTCGCTCGGCGGCACGGCCGGATTGCCGTTCCCGTCGCTGAACCACACCGCATCGCCGGTGCCGAGCGCCACGTGATTCGCGCCCGTGCCGCCATTGAGGGCCTGGTGGTAGTTGTCGCTCATCGCGTAGGTATCCGCGAGATACCTGAGATACGGCGCATCGCCCTGCTGCATGTTGTAGAAGGCCATCGACGTCGAGCCCTCCCCGGTCGATGCGTCGTTGAACCCGGCGGGTTGCGCCTTGCCGTTCGAGCCGGCGCCGATCGTCACCTCGACCCAGGGGAAGAGGTCCGCGGCACAGCCCGAGGGGTTGCGCAGCGTCGCCGCGGCGGCATTGCAGTCGAGCTGCTGCCACATCTGGAAGAAGCGATGCACGGGGCTCGCCGTGTACGAGTCGTACGGCAGGGTCGCCGAGGTGAGCTGGAAGGGTCCGGGCGGCAAGTGCGCCGCATCATGGCCGTCGTATTGAATTCGCACGTCGGGCACATGGCTCTGCTGTCCGGTGCCGCCGCTGAGCAGATACGGGTAGTAGTCGCTCGATAGCCCGTTCTCCACGGCGAGCGCGGCCGCCTGCGCCTTCGGATCATTGGCGCACGAGGTGCCCGTGTCCCCGACCGCCGCACAGACGTAGGGAGTCGCGGGCCCGCCGGTCAAGGCCGGGGGCAACGCCGGGTAGGGGCTCTTCGGCGGGTCCACTTGGTACCGGCCGACATCCGTCGCCATCGACTGCAACGCCACGGCATAGTTGGGCCCCGGCGTGCCATCGGCATTGACGATCCGTTTGGCGAGGAGGTTGTCGACGTGCTCGTCCGGTCGAGCGGGCGTGTAGGTGGCGAACACGTGATCGAAGCTTCGGTTCTCGCCGATGATGATGATGACGTGCTTGATCGGCGTCGCGGTCGCCCGGTCGAGGCCGTCCCCGCGGTCGCGCGCACCCTCGGCCGCCAGAACCGGCGCAACGATGGCGTTCGCCACCATCGCCGAGACGGCCATACCCGCGACCGCTTTCCTGATCGAGTGAGACTTCATGGCTGATACTCCCTTGAGGCTGCGAGGTTCGCAGCTGCGTGCACGCTAAGGAACGTTCATGTCAGCCGATTGACGTTTGCGTGACGGCCAACGGGCGGCCGGCGGCGGCGCGCCCGCCATCAAACAACTATCCAGTTGACAATCAACCTCTCTATTGATATTAAATACCCATGATGACTATCAGCACGCAGCTGCACGTGGCCGGCGACCCGACGGGGAACCCGGAGGCGGCGCAAAGCCGGCTCGACGCCGTCTTCTTCGCCCTCTCGGACCCCGTCCGCCGCAGGATCCTCGAGCGGCTGGATGGCGAGGCACTGCTCGTCTCCGAACTCGCCGCGCCGTTCGACATTTCGCTCCAGGCGGTCTCGCGGCACATCCAGGTCCTGGTGCGCGCCGGGCTCATTCAGCAGGAACGCAGCGGCCGCATCAGCCGATGCAGTCTGGACGCCGGCCCGCTGCTCGACGCGGCCGTCTGGATGAACCGATACAGCAAGTATTGGCAGCAGCAGTTCGACGTCCTGGCCGCGACCCTGGCGCAAATCGATGCGCGCGCGCCGAAGCGGACCGCGCCGGGATCCCCACGCAAGGCGACGGCCAAAGGCCGGGCGCGCCGCACATGACCGGCCGTCAAATCGCGACCCGCGACGATCGGCTAGCCGACCTGTCCGGCAGATGCAGCCGTCTCATTGCCGACCAAGATTGACTGGACGGACAACCGGAGGACACAACCATGAAGTATGCGGACGTGAACGACAGACTCGCGGACTATCGCCGGCAGATCGCGGCCATTCGGGAGAACATGAGGGAGACGCTCGCCGCCGTGGAGCCACAGGAGGTCAAGGACTACGGGTTCACGAACACGGAGGGCACCGTGCGGCTGTCCGAACTCTTCGGCGATCGCGAGGACCTCATCGTCATCCACAACATGGGCGCCTCCTGCCCCGCCTGCACCCTGTGGGCCGACGGCTACAATGGCATCCATCAACATGTGGTCACCCGCGCTGCCTTCATCGTGTCGAGTCCCGACCGGCCTGCCGCGCAGAGGCAGCTCGCCGACCGCCGCGGGTGGAAATTCCCGATGGTGAGCCATGCCGGCTCGACCTTTGCGGCGGACATGGGCTACGTTTCCGCGAAGGGCGGATGGATGCCCGGCGTCTCGGTGTTCCGGCGCGCGGGCGACACGCTCCTGCGGATCTCCAGCGCCGGCTTCAGCCCGGGCGACGACTTTTGCTCGCTGTGGCACTTCTTCGACCTGTTGCCGGGCGGCGCCGGCGATTGGCGCCCGGCCTCGGCGAAGCCATCGTGCTGCGCCGGCCCTCGCCAGGCTGACGCCTCCTAGGCCGGGCACCCACGAACGCGCCCGATCCAGACCTGGGCGAGCGGACGGTGCACCCGAGGGCGCGAAGGGGTCAGCGATGGCTGCCCAATAGGTTGTCCGCCCATACCAGGGCGCTGAGGTAGCAACTGGTGACGGTCGGCTCAGCCAACCCGTCGAAGGCGGGCGGCACGGAGCCTCCCGCCTCGAGCGCCAGCGCCACGGCGAGCGCCGCACCCAATTGCCCGCCGCGCGACTGCAGCGCCTGGCGCTGCTCCTCGCTCAAGGAAAACCTTTGCAGCGCTTCGCCCATCGGCAGGTGCAGGATCACGTCGATCGCGGACAGGAGTCCCACGGTGAAGTACACCGCGGAATTCGCACACTGCGCCGATTCGGCCAGCAATTCGCAGGTGCGTGCCCGTACCAGCAGCATCTTCAACAGCTCCGACGGCGTCGTGCCCATGCGTGCCAGGGTGAGCAGGGACGCCCAGCTGCGCAGCGTCTGCATGCCGAGCACCACGATGGCCCGTTCGACCGACTCCACCGGATGGCGCAATCCGAACATCGCGCCGTTCGCCCAGCGAAGCACCGTGATGGACATCGCGACGTCGCCGCGGATGATCGCCGCGAGCTCCCCGGAAGTGGTCGCCGGATCGTTGATCCGCGCGAGCAGCTGCAGCAGCACCATCTGGTTGTGCGGCACGCGCTGACTCGCGTACAGCTGCGGCCTGGCGAAATGGTAGCCCTGGAACAGATCGAAGCCGAGGCCGAGGGTTCGCACATGCATCTCGGGAAGGTCGACTTTCTCCGCGAGCAGCCGAAGCCCTCTTGCCTTGAGGACCGCCACATGCCGATCCAGGTCGGCCGGCTCCAGGGCGGCGACGTCGAGCTTGACGAGGTCGGCGAGGTCGAGCAGCGCTTCGCGTTCGGGCAGCAGGACGTAGTCGTCGAGCGCGATCGTGTAGCCACGCTGCCGCAGCGAGGCGAGTCGCGCGAGCAGGGCGGAATCCACCGGCACGTCCTCCAGCACCTCGATGACGATCCCCTCCGTGGGCAGCCCGTCCAGCGCGCTGCTCATCAGCAGGGCATGGGTCATGTTGATGAACGCGCGGTGTGGGCCTGCGAGCTGCGCGATGCCGATGTCCCAAACGGCCTTCAGCAGCATGTCCGCGGACACGCGATCTCCGTCGAACGCCTCGGAAGGCCGGCCAGACCGCGCTTCGGTCTGCAGCCGCGATGACCGGTGCAGCAGCTCGTACCCGTAGAGGCGGCCGGTTCGATCGAGAATCGGCTGCCGGCCGACGAATATCTGCTCCATGCCATTCACCCGGTTCAGGCGGCCGTCTCGACCCTCGAGTGGGGAATCGGCCGTGGACATCAGTGCTTTAGACCGATGCCACCCCGCCGCCGAGCGCCGGGACCGTGCGCTCAGGCGCCACGCTCGCGCAGCCTGTCGGCGAGGACGATCTTGACTCCGTACCGACCGGTTGGTATGTTTGGACATGGACGGCGGAATCGCGGCACGATCGGGCCAGGCGGGAGCGCGGCAACGGCTGCTGCAGGCGGCCCTCTCGTTGATTCGCGAGAAGGGCTATGCCTCGACCTCGGTCGAGAATCTCTGCGCCCATGCCGGCGTCACCAAGGGCGCGTTCTTTCATCACTTCAAGAGCAAGGACGCGCTGGCGGTCGCCGCGGCGAATCACTGGTCCGAGATCACCGGAGCCTTTTTCGAGACCGCGCCGTACCACGAGCACAGCGACCCGCTCGACCGGGTGCTCGGGTACCTCGATTTCCGCAAGGCGATCCTCAAGGGGAAAGTCGCCGAGTTCACCTGCCTGGTCGGAACGATGGTGCAGGAGATCTACGACACCCGCCCGCAGGTGCGCGCGGCCTGCGAGGCGAGCATCAGCCGCCATGCCGCCAAGGTTGAAGCGGATATCGCGGCAGCGATGAAGCTTTATCGGGTTCGCGCCCACTGGACCGCCGAGAGCCTGGCGCTGCATACCCAAGCGGTTCTGCAAGGCGCCTTCATTCTGGCGAAGGCCAAGGGCGACGCGGCCATCGCCGCCGCGAGCATCGATCATTTGCGTCGCTACATCGAGATGTTGTTCGAACCCGCAAGACCCACAAATTGAGGCGACATCATGAGCACGAACAATACCTATCTAGCCGTGTTCCTCGGCAGCAAACACAGTCCGCGACGAGCCGCCTGGGATGCCCTTCCCGAAGGCGAGCGCCGCGCGAAGGAACGAGACGGCATAGCCGCCTGGAAAGCCTGGGTCGAGAAGCATCATGCGGCCATTGTCGCCATGGGCGGACCATTGGGGAAGACCAAGCGGGTCTCCCAAGGCGGAATCGCCGACACGAGCAATGAGATGGGCGCCTATACGGTGGTGCGCGCGGAATCTCACGAAGCCGCCGCCAAGCTCTTCGAGAGACATCCGCACTTTGCAATCTTCCCCGGCGATTCCGTCGAGGTCATGCCCGTGCTCCCCATACCCGGCGGTTAGCGGGTGCGGCGCGTCGACGTGCAACCGCTAGCGATGATTCGAACCCGCAGGAGCACCGACCATGCCCAACACCGTGCGACTCCATCGAGTACTGGCCACGAAGCCCGAGAAGGTCTATCGCGCGTTCCTCGAGCCCGACGCGATGGCCAAGTGGCTGCCGCCGAACGGCTTCACCTGCACCGTGCATCACATGGATCCAAGGGCCGGCGGCTCCTACCGGATGTCCTTTCGGAACTTCACCACCGGCCAGACCCACTCCTTCGGCGGCCGGTATGTCGAACTCGTTCCCAACGAGCGCCTGCACTACACCGACCGGTTCGAGGACCCGAATTTGCCGGGAGAAATTCGCGTGACGCTGACGCTCCGGAAGGTGTCGGTCGGCACGGAGGTCAGCATCGTGCAAGAGGGGCTGCCGGACGCGATTCCCGTCGAAGCCTGCTACCTGGGCTGGCAGCAGTCGCTGCGCAATCTGGCGAAGCTGGTCGAACCCGAAATCACTCAATGAGAAGTTAGGGGTCAACTCGCGGCGGCCAGGTGCCCGGGAGTCGCGCCCTGCGGTCGGGCGGGCGCATGCGCCTCGAGGATGCGCTCGAACTGCTCCGCCGGCACCGCCGCACTGAACAGGAAGCCCTGATACTCGTCGCAGTGATGGCGCCGCAGGATCTCGAGCTGCGTGCCCGTCTCCACTCCCTCCGCGACCACCCGCAGGTCGAGCGAATGCCCGAGCGCGATGATCGCCCGGGTTATCGCCAGGTCGTTGGCATCGGTCGCGATGTCGCGCACGAAAGTACGATCGATCTTCACGATATCCACCGGAAAGCGCTTCAGATGCGCGAGCGAGGAATGGCCGGTGCCGAAATCGTCGATGGCGAGGGTGATGCCGCGGCTCTTGATCTGCTCGAGCAGGTGCAAAGCCCGGTCCGGATGGGTCATGACCACGCTTTCGGTGATCTCGAATTCGAGCGACTGCGGATCGCAGCCCGTTTCGAGGAGAACGTGGTTTAGATCGTCGATCAGTCTCGAGTCGGCGAACTGCCGCGCCGAGAGGTTGATCGCGATGCGCACGGCCGGCAGGCGGCGATCGCGCCAGCGCGCCACGTCGGTGCACACCGCCTGAAGAACGAAGTTGCCGATGGCGCCGATGAATCCGACCTCCTCGGCCATGACGATGAAGTCGCGCGGCAGCAACAGGCCGCGCTGCGGGTGGCGCCATCGAACCAGCGCCTCCGCCCCGGCCACCAGGCCGGTCTGCACATCGACCTTCGGCTGGTAGTGGACTTCGATCTCGCCGCGTGCCACGGCCTGGCGCAGCTCATTTTCGAGCGCGAGCCGCTCGACGCTATGGCCGTCGATGTCGTCCGAGTAGAACTGATAGGTGTTCCTGCCGACGGTCTTCGCGCGATACATTGCGATGTCGGCGTTCTTCAGGAGCGTGGAGCTGTCGACGCCGTCCTTCGGATAGATCGAGATGCCGATGCTGCCGGAGAGGTGATATTCCTCGCCATGGACCGTCACGGGCCTGTTCATGGCCGCGAGCAGCTTCTGGGCAATGCTGCCGAGCTCGGACGGGCCGGCGTACTGCTCGACGATGAGCGTGAATTCGTCCCCGCCCACCCGCGCGAGCACGTCGGTCGCGCGCACGCATTCCTTCAGGTGGCGCGCGACCTGACGCAGCACCGTGTCGCCCGAATCGTGGCCGAGCGTGTCATTGATGATCTTGAAGCGATCGAGATCGAGGAACAGCACGCTGAGCGCGGAGCCGGCGCGCTGTGCACGCGCGATCGCCAGGGGCAGCTGGTCCCCGAACAGCAGGCGGTTCGGCAGCCCGGTGAGTTCATCGTGATGCGCGAGGTGCTTGATGCGATCGGCCGCACGACAGCTCTCGATCGCGATGCCGGCGAGGTTGGTGCAGATGCCGATCACGCGCTCCTCGAACGGCCGACGCTCGGCGCCGTCGCGCTCGTAGAGCGACAGCGCGCCGAGGGCAAGTCCCGTGCTGCCGACGATCGGCCAGGCGATCACCGATGCGAGGCCGGCACGGCTCAGTTGAACGCGAAAGGGCTCGTCCGAGAGCGGCGACTCGGAGGCACGAATCGCCACGGCATTGCCGCTGCGTACGGCCTCCGCGCACGGCGCGGCGCCGGATTCGCTGCAGGCCGCATCGAGTGCGGCGCGTAGATCCGCGGGCATGGACGGCGCCACCATGAGGCCGCCCGGCGAGCCGTCGGCGCCGAGCGCCATCACGGCACACAGGCCGCCGTCGGATTGCACCTCGACGAACTGCGCCAGGGTGGTGAGAATGGCCGGCAGCCCCGCGCCCGACGCGATCAGGCTGAGGATGCGGTTCTGGTCGGCGAGGACCGCCGCCTGGCGCCGCCGTTCAGCCTCGCGATGCAGGCCGTCCAGGGCGAAGGAGGCTTCCATCGCGAGCTGCTCCAGCAGCTCGACGATGTCCTTGCGAAAATATCCATACTCGCGCGAGAACACGCACAGCACGCCCACGATCTCCTGCTGGCAACGCAGGGGAAAGGTGGCGACCGATGGGAAGATGCTGCGCGAGGGATGCTCGGCGTGAGACACCACCGTGCGGCCTGCGCGCAGAATCTGGCGCAAGCCCTCGCCGCCATCCTCGCCCTCAGCCGACGCGGCGAGGCAGTCGAGGTACTCGCGGTGCTCGCCCTGAGTGGCGCAGAATTCGAGGGCTGCTCGGTCGCGCTTGAGCAGGCCCACCGCGGCCAGCGTCAGGCCGCTGGTGCCGACGCAGATGCGACAGAGCTCGTCGAACAGCTGGCTGCGGTCGCTCACCCGGGAAATGAGCTGGCTCGTCTGGCTCAAGGCCGCGTACAGCTCGGTGAGCCGCGCGAGGCCCCGCTCCTTCGCATCGCGCTCGCGCACGCGGGCCCGGGTGATGTGGATGCACATCAGTCCCGTGATCACCGTGCCGATGGTCAGGGATGCGATCAGCAGACTACGGGTGAGCCGCGCCAGCCGACCGAGGGTCGCCGAAAATCGCGCCGATAGCGGGGTCAGGTCGGCGTTGATGCGGCTGAGCGCGACGCGTATCTCGGCGAGGTCGGCCGGCGGCAGCGGCGCCCCCTGCTGCGGATGCAGCCGGGCGGCAATGTCGCATAGGCGCATGGTATAGGCATCACCCTCGGTCCAGACCTCGATCGCCTCGTGGACCTGGGGCACGCCGCCGAGCAGCCGGAACAGCAGGATGATGCTGTCGATGTCCGCCGGGTCGCTGCCGCCCATCAGGAAGCCCGCGCGAGCGGCCTCGAGGTCCCGCGGATGGTGCAGCAGGGCGAGGCGCGCCTGGCGATCGCCAAGGGGAAAGGCGATGGCGGTCAGGTACCGCCGATAGTCGCCTTCCGAGTGCGACAGCGCGTACTGCGCCAGGTAGTACGTGGCGTTCTTCTGGCCCTTCGAATACAGGCTCTCGCCGCCCACCCACGCGCGCATCGTCGAGAGCACCTCCATGCTGATCACCGCGGCGACCAGCATCACCGTCAGCGACAGGAGCACGGGCGCCACGAACCGGATCGCCGAGCGGGACTCCCCGTGAGGTGCGGCGGGATTGCGGCGACCGGATGGCATGATTCCTCGAGAGCACCTGCCCAGCGATTGACGATGCGAGCAGGGTATTCGGCCACCGCCGTCCATACCGAGAGGGGGGTCACGGCTCGCGGCGTCCACGCGGCTGCGCCGGCACCCCCGAAGTTCGGGCCCGATGGCCGGGCACGCCCGCATCACCTTCGCCGGTTCTGCCTATGGCCAGGCTGCGAGTTGCACCGCTTGGAGGGGTCCCGTAGACTGGACATAATCCGTACTCGGCTGCAAAGCGTTCGGAAAAACAGCCAGTTAGGCGTTAACCGCCATGCAGAGTATGAACAGCGATGTGCGCGTGCACATCGGGGATGTCCCGGCCATCGAGCGATGCCATGGGCACGCAGAGCGAGACACCCCGGGCGACGAGTGATCGACATCACCGGAGTGCGAATGGACAACCGAAGCGAGAACCGGCGCGACGAGGCATGGTTGAGCGATCTCAAGGGCTACCTCCAGCCCGAGTGGGATGCGCTCGTGGCGGGCGAATTCGCCACCGGGGTCATCAACGGCACGTGGCCGATCGGGGCCATGCGCGGCTGGCTGCTGCAACTCTACCCGTTCATTCACGCGTTCCCGAAGTATCTGGCCGAGGCGCTCATCAAGACCGAGGACGAGCATGCGCGCTCCTTCCTCATCGACAACATCCGGGTCGAGAAGGCGCACGCCGAGCACTGGATCTGGATGGGCGAGGGCTTCGGCCTGCACCGGGAGGAGATGATCGCACTCGCCGAGGGCGAACGCCCGCTGCTGCGCGACGTGCAGTCGCTGAGCGACTGGATAGGCTACATCAATGCCAAGGGTTCGCTCGCCGAGGCGGTCGCCGCGACCAGCTTCGCGATCGAGGGCGCGACCGGCGACCTCAGCAGGGCGTTGCTCGCGGGCTTCGAAGCCTACGGCTCCCGCGAAGGCGTCACCATGAATCCGCGAACCACCAAGTGGTTCCGCAATCACGCGAAGTATGACGATGATCATCCGCGCATCGCGCTGCAGGTCGTCGCGCGCTACGCCACCACGGGGCGCGAGCGGATGCGGGTGATGGCCGCCGCACGCCGCAGCCTGCAGCTGCTCAATCTGGCGCTGCTCACCGCGAGCCGTGAATATCTGGCGGACGCCGCCCTGAAGGCCGAACGACGCCCGCCGGCCACGGGCGAGCGCCGGCGCTCGCAGGAGCCGATAGCCTTCCCGGACCGCCGCCTGGTCGGCCGGCGCACCGCCGCCCTTCCGGAGGATGCTGCCCGGCGCACCGCCTGATCGGCGCCGGAATCGTGCGAACTGCGTCACAGTAGGGGCCGCAGTCGAGCCGCGCCCGAAATTCCGCTAAAGCTTGCGCCGCCCGGCCCGACAAGACGGGGGTTGCGGTACGCCGCGATTCATCGGGTCGAGCTCTTGAACTTCGTACGGAGTCTCCATGACCGCGGCGTATGACCCGTGGCTCGTGCTCTTGTCCATCGTGGTGGCGATGACGGTCTCGTACACGGCGCTGCGGCTGGCCGCGCGTGTCGCGACCAACGCGGGTCGGCAGGCGAGAATCTGGCTGGCGACCGGCGCCTTCGCGATGGGCGTCGGCATCTGGTCCATGCATTTCATCGGCATGCTCGCGTACTCGCTGCCCATCAGGCTCGCCTACGACGTGCCGCGAACCCTGGCCTCGCTCGCGATCGCCATCGTCACGTCGGGGTTCGCGCTCGCGATCTCGAGCGGAACCCGCCTGACCGCATCGCGCCTGGCGGCGAGCGCGCTGATCATGGGCGCCGGGATCGCCTCGATGCACTACATGGGCATGGCGGCCATCGCGATCGTTCCGGCCATCGGCTACGACCCGGCGCTGGTCGCCCTGTCGGTGCTCATCGCCGTCGCCGCCTCGTGCGCCGCGCTCTGGCTGTTCCATCGGCTGCGCGACCACCGTCACGCGCATCAACGGCTGATCCGCCTGGCCGCGGCGGGCATCATGGGATTTGCGATCAGCGGCATGCACTACATCGGCATGGCCGCGGCCCGGGTCGCGCCCGGGTCGTTCTGCCGCGGCGGCATCACCCTCGACACGGGCTGGCTGGCGATGACCATCGGGCTGTTCACGCTCGGCCTGCTGTTCATGGCCCTGATCACGGCGATCTACGACGCGCACCTGCAGTCGAGCACGCTCCGGCATGCGGAGCGTCTGCAACAGGCGAACGCTGAGCTGGAACATCAGACCTCGCACGATGGGCTCACGGGCCTGCCGAACCGCGTGCTGTTCCTCGACCGCCTCGGCGAAGCCATCGAACGAGCCCGCCGCAACCAGACTCCGTTCGCGGTGCTGATGGTGGACCTGGATCGCTTCAAGGTCATCAACGACACGCTGGGTCACGGCATCGGCGATCGGCTGCTCGCCGAGGTCGGAGAGCGCCTCACGGGCGCGGTCCGCCCGAGCGACGCCGTCGCCCGGCTGAGCGGCGACGAATTCCTGATACTCGTCGAGGGAATCGCCGAGCCGACCGACGCGGCCTGCGCCGCGCGCGGCGTCATCGCCGCGCTCGAGCGGCCCTTCTCGCTGAATTCGGGCGACCTGCACACTTCCGCGAGCATCGGCATCAGTCTGTTCCCGGACGACGGCGCCGACCCCGATACGCTGATCGCTCATGCGGACGAGGCGATGTATCACGCCAAGTCCATCGGACGGAACACGTATCAGTTCTTCAATGCCGACCGCAGCGCCGTCTCCCAGAGACGACTCGATCTCGAAAACGATCTGCGCCGGGCGTTGTCGCAGCGGCAATTCGAGCTGCACTACCAGCCGAAATTCGACGTGCCGAGCGACCGCATGATCGGTGTCGAGGCGCTGCTGCGCTGGCACCATCCGGTGCGCGGCATGGTGCCCCCGGGCGAGTTCATCGAGCTCGCGGAGGAGACCGGCATGGTGATCGCGATCGGCGAGTGGGTGCTGCGGGAAGCCTGCCGGCAGGCCAGGCGCTGGCGACTGGACGGGCTGCCGTTCATGCGCATCGCCGTGAACATTTCGCCCGTACACTTCCGGCGTGCGGATTTCCTCGACAACGTCCGCACCGCGCTGCGCGACAACGACCTCGACCCGCAGTACCTGGAGATCGAGCTCACCGAGTCGACGGTCATGGACGACGCGCAGGGATCCGTCGCCATCCTGGAGGAGCTGAGCCGGATGGGCGTCGTCGTGTCGATCGACGACTTCGGCACCGGCTACTCGAGCATGGGGTATCTGCGCCGCTTCCCGATCGACAAGCTCAAGATCGATCGCAGCTTCATCTGCGATCTGACCACCAGCCCCGATGCGCAGTCGATCGTTCGCGCGATCATCTCGCTCGCCCATGGGCTGCGCCTGCGGGTGATCGCCGAAGGCGTCGAGAACCCCCAGCAACTCGAGCGGCTGCGCGCCCTGGGCTGCGATCAATACCAGGGATTTCTGCGCAGCGCCGCGGTGCCGCCGGCCACGATCGCTCTGTACGCCCGGATGGGGCAGTCGACCGCGCCGGCGCGCGATCAGGATCAGTTCCTGCGGCCGCACAGCAAGCTCGCGGCCTACCGCGGGCGATAGCCCGCGCCCGCGATCCCAGTGGGA
>VFSW01008456.1_pt1 | contig 14782 bp, 11 predicted proteins | sample 5358111 | NCBI WGS metagenome assembly VFSW01 (sample SAMN11554181, study PRJNA540505) | mine drainage metagenome | isolation source: sediment from site ElyBrook_90M | place: USA: Ely Copper Mine, Vershire, VT | collected 2017 | reverse complement strand
CGTCAACTGCACGTTCTGGCTGATGGGACCGGGGATTTTCTTTCTGGCGCTGCCTATGGGGACGTCGCCCGCGGCCCTGCAACGCATTTTCCCGAATCAGGTGCGCGGACAGGTTTCGGCGTTCTTTTTGTTTTTGCTGAATCTGGGGGGATTGAGCCTGGGTCCGCTGATGCCGGGGTTGCTGAATGACCGGCTTTTTCATAACGGGAAGATGATTGGAGCTTCGCTGGCGATTACGATCGGGGTGGCGGCGGTGCTGATGGCGGTGGCGTTTCGGGCTACTTACGGGGTTTATAAGACGGATTCCAGGATGTTGCCAGGGGTTGGATAAGTTGGCCCCGACTTTGCCGAGCCGTGCGAAAATAGGGCCGTGGATAAGTATGCCATCGTGATTCATGAGGATCCCCAAGGCGGGTTTTGGGCCGAGGTACCGGCTCTCCCGGGCTGCTATTCGCAGGGCGAGACCATGGATGAGTTGATGGGGAACGTCAGCGAAGCAATCGCGGGTGTGCTGGAGGTCATGAAGGCACGCGGCACAGAGCCCGAGGCGAATATCCGGATTCTGGATCTGGTGGTTTGAAGCCGATTACCGGACCGGAGATTTGCCGTTTGCTGGAGGCCGAGGGTTGGCGGCTTGAACGCATTAAAGGCAGTCACCACATCTATTCGAAATCCGGTGAGCGCCGCATCGTTACGGTTCCGGTGCATGGGAACCGGAGCCTGAAGCCGGGTCTGGCGAGCCGCATCGGGCGCGACGCGGGGATCACGTGGCAGATGGGAGGGTGCGCGGCCTGGTAAGGGCGCGACTCCGCGGATTGGACGGTATTTGGCCTTAAGTGCGATCGCGAATCGCGGGTGAGCCCCGGTCCTTTCGGTCGGGGCTCGGTTCGAAACAAGAAAAGTTGGAGCGCTCCACCCGCCTGGTAACTGTCAGGCGGAACAGCCGTTTTGGTCTCTCGGACGGGACCGAGGCCGCATGATAACCGGCAGCGCCTACCGGCCATTGTTTCGACGTTATGCCGCTCAGAGCCTTGGCCACGGGCACAGGTCCATGGTCACCTTATCGGAGGACAAGTCGACCAGCACGGCTGCGCACCACGTCAACTGTGCGGTTTAGTGCCCCTGTACGCCAATGGGTGCGACCGGGTTCTTTCGATTTGGAATGTAGCACGGGGTTGTACCGGCATGACTCTGCGGGATGGGGCGCGCACCCGCAAACCGCAGAAATAACGGCAGATGGAAGAAGTCGATTTATTTCCCGAAGACGTGATTGTACTTGCAGCTTCCGAGGCGTGAGGGCATGCCAGTAATGGCCAACAACGACGGTCCCTAAAATCCGGAATGAGAGTCCCGCCTTACTTCGCGCCGTCGTCCCCTTTGCACAGCGTGGTCAGGCAAATCGAACTGCCGAAGTTCGCCGGTACCGCAAGGCCCTGAGCCTTCATCAGCTTTGCCAGCAGAGCCTCCGCGTCGGGGTGGCTGATGGCGGATTGCACGCCCACGCGAACCAGTCCGCGCGTGTAGTCGATCGGAATCCAGGTGTGGCCCAGGAGTGCGCCGTTGATGGTGTCGCGGCTGCCCTTGTCGTGCGCGTCCAGTTTGGCTCCATGGTCGGCCAGCATCTGGATCACGTCGAGCCGCCCTTTATGCGCCGCGCCATGCAGTGCCGTCCGGCCCGTGTCGTCCGCGATATTCGGGTCGATGCCCAGATCGAGGCACATTTTGACCGCTTCCAGATTTTCGGCCGGCGACCACTCATAAGTCACGCCGTCCACCCAGCCGATGCCCGCGGCCACCGCGAGCGGCGTCACGCCCTGGGCCGTATTGATTTTCGGGTCCGCGCCATGCGCCAGCAATAGCTTCATCAGTGTCACATCGCCCGACTGGGCGGCCCGCAGGAACGGCGTCGCGCCGTCCTCGAACAGCCACTGCATGGTGAAGATGGTGCGGGTCTCGGTGCTGTCGCCCTTGCATTCCTTCGCGGTCGAAGCCTTGCCGCAAATGCGGGCGTTCACGTTCGCGCCTTTATCGAGCAGCAGCTTGATGTAATCGAGGTGGTCCATGTCCGGGTTGCGAACCGGATAATCTCCGCCCTCGATGTTACGGTTATCCGTGGCCAGATAGAGCGGCGTCCAGCCGCCGTTGTTGGCGATGTTCGGGTCTGCCCCGTGCGCCAGCAGATAGGCCGCCAGTTGATAATGGCGGTTCTGGGTAGCCGTCAGCAGTGGAGTCCAGCCGTAATGCGTGGTCTGGTTCACATCGGCTTTCGCCTCCACCAGCATCCGGGCGCACTCCATGCAATTCTCGCGCGCGGCGAAGACCAGCGGCGTCAAACCGCCGCCATCCTTATCGGTCTGGCGCCCGAAGGAGGCGAATGCCGCGGCTTCGTCGGCCGCTGCCTGAGCGTCCTCTGTGGAACCGCCGGCAACCGGCGCACGCGGAGCCCCGCGGCCCGGTCCACGGCGGTTCGCCCCGAAACTACCGGCCAGCCTTTGCGTCACCGTGGGCGCGAGATACGCCCTGTTTCCCTTGGTGTCGATTGCGGAGGCGGCCGCGACGTCCGCACCGCGGTCGATCAGAACCTTTACGGCCTCCGGATGCCTTTGCTCCGTGGCCCACATGAGAGCCGTCGTGCCGCGCAGTTTATCCTTCGCGTTGATGTCCGCTTTGCGGTCGAGCAGCACCTTGATCGCATCCACCCGGCCATTGCGGGATGCCAGCATCAGCGGCGTCTCGCCTTCGGGACCGAGTTCGTTCGGATCCGCCCCGGCCTTCAACAACTTCTCGAGCATCGGCGCGCTTCCCGCGATGGACGCCAGATAGAGCGCCGTTGCGCCCTCGTGGTTGGCGGCCTTCACGTTGGCTCCCGCGCCAATCAGCAGATCGGCCATCGCCAGATCGTTCCTGTAGGCGGCCCACTGGATGGCAGTCGCTCCGTCCGCCTGCGGCGCATTCACGTCCGCCTTTTTTTGCAGCAGCGATCGCACTGCCGGGGCATCGCCGGCCATCGCCGCATCGGCAACCGGACTGCTCGCCGCGCCAAACCCCATCGGCGGGAGCAGCAGCGTAAACACGAGAATTGCAGGTCTAAAGCACATGAGATTCTTCTCCAGACAGAGAGATTCGTACACACCCAGCATACTCAAAACAAAGCGTCATCGCGCGCAATGACGCTCGGGAACTGGCGCCGCGCCTTACTGCGAGCCCTTGTCGCCGCACAGCGTAGTCAGACAGATGGAACTACCGAAATTCGGCGGCACCGTCAGCCCCTGGGCCTTCATCAACTTTTCCAGAAGAGCCTCGGCGTCCGGGTGAGGAAGGGCGGACTGCACGCCCACCCGAACCAGCCCGCGCGTATAGTCGATCGGAATCCAGGTGTGGCCCAGCATGGCGCCGTTGATGGTGTCGCGGCTGCCCTTGTCGTGCGCGTCCAGTTTGGCGCCATGATCGGCCAGCATCTGGATCACGTCGACGCGTCCCTTGTGCGCCGCGCCATGCAGCGCCGTGCGCCCCTGGTCGTCGGCGGCATTCGGGTCGATGCCCAGATCGAGGCACATCTTCACCGCTTCCAGATTCTCGGCGGGGGACCACTCGTAAGTCACGCCTTCCACCCACCCGATGCCCGCGGCCGCCGCGAGCGCCGTCACGCCCTGCGCGGTGGCGATCTTCGGGTCCGCGCCATGCGCCAGCAATAGTTTCATCAGCGTCACATCGCCCGACTGGGCGGCCCGCAGGAACGGCGTCGCGCCGTCCTCGAACAGCCACTGCATGGTGAAGATGGTGCGGGTCTCGGTGCTGTCGCCCTTGCATTCCTTCGCGGTCGAAGCCTTGCCGCAAATGCGGGCGTTCACGTTCGCGCCTTTATCGAGCAGCAGCTTGATGTAATCGAGGTGGTCCATGTCCGGGTTGCGAACCGGATAATCTCCGCCCTCGATGTTACGGTTATCCGTGGCCAGATAGAGCGGCGTCCAGCCGCCGTTGTTGGCGATGTTCGGGTCTGCCCCATGCGCCAGCAGATACGCGGCCAGCAGGTAATGGCGATTCTGGGTAGCCGTCAGCAATGGGGTCCAGCCGTAATGTGTGGTCTGGTTCACATCGGCTTTCGCCTCCACCAGCAACCGCGCGCACTCCATGCAGTTCTCACGCGCCGCGAAGACCAGCGGCGTCAAACCGCCGCCATTCTTGTCCGTCTGGCGTCCGAACGACGCGAATGCGGCTGCCGCGTCGGCAGCTGCCTGCGCATCTTCGGCCGCGTCGGGCGCCGCGCCCTGGGCCGGCTGCTTGCCCCGGACCGGTGCATGCTGGCCCTTCGCTCCCAGGTACGAATTCAGTCTCGCGTTAATCGTGTCGGCAAGATACGCCCTGCCTCCCTTGGTATCGAACGCAGTGGCGGCCGAAACACTGGCGCCGCGGTCGATCAACACCTTTACGGCGTCCGGATGCCTCTGCTCCACGGCCCACATCAAAGCCGTGGTCCCGCGCAGTTTGTCCTTCGCGTTGACATCCGCTTTACGATCGAGCAGAACCTTGATCGCATCCACTCTGCCGTTGCGCGACGCCAGCATCAGGGGCGTTTCTCCCTCAGGCCCGATCTCATTCGGGTCCGCCCCGGCTTTCAACAATTTGTCGAGCATGGGCGCGCTTCCCGCGATGGAGGCCAGATAGAGCGCCGTCGCGCCTTCGCGATTGGGGGTCTTCACATTGGCGCCCGCCGCTATCAGCACATCGGCCATGGCCAGGTCGTTCCGGTAGGCGGCCCACTGGATGGCCGTCGCTCCGTCCGCCTGCGGCGCGTTCACATCCGCCTTCTTCGCGACGAGCGATCGCACCAGCGGGACATCGCCCGCCATTGCCGCGTCGGCCACCGGGCTGCTTCCCGCGCCGGACGCAGCCACGCTCAAACCGGACAACAAGGAAATGACAACCGCGAATCTGAAGCGCATTCCCAGCCCTTTAGACCAGACCCGGGAGTTGACCCGTGCTGTCGCCGATACTCTCCTGGTGAATGCCGTACATGCTGAGAATGCTCAGCAGCAGGTTCCCGGTCGTGACGGTCTTGCTCGGGAAAGCAAGGTGGCGGTCGCCCTTCAGCTGGCCGCCCGCGCCGCCCACCAGAATGTGCGGTACGTCGTAGTGCAGATGCTGGTTGGAATCGCCCATGTTCGTCCCGTAGAGAATCAGGGTGTGATCGAGCAGTGTGCCGTCGCCGTCGTTGGTCTTCTTCAGCTTGTCGACGAAATAGGCCAGGCACTTGACGTGGTACTGGTTGATGTGGGAATACCGCTCGATATTCTGCGGATTTTCCGCGTGATGCGAAGCCCCGTGGAAACCGGAGCTGACGCCGCTTTCCGGGTAGGCCCGCGCCGTCAGATCCCGGGCATAGAGAACCGTCGAAACGCGCGTAATATCGCCCCGGAACGCCAGTGCCTGCAGGTCGAAGTGCAGCTTCACGTGCTCGTCGAACGATTCCGGCACGCCGGCCGGGGCGATGAAGCCATCCGTGTTCGCCTGGCCCGAAGACTTCTTCGCCAGTTCCAGACGCCGTTCGATTTCGCGAATGTCGGTCTCATATTCGTCGAGCCGGGCGCGGTCGCCCGGATCCAGATCCCGCTTGAATCTCGTCAGGCTCTGCGAGACTGAATCGAGAATGCTGCGATCCTGCTCCCGGCGCGCGGCGCGTTCTTCCGAACTGCCGCCGGCCCCGAACAGACGTTCGAACGCCACCTGCGGATCGAGTTCCATCGGCAGCGGCTGCGTGGGAGACGACCACGAAATCGAGTTCGTATAGGCGCAGCTATAGCCTTCGCCGCAGTTGCTCGAATTCGCGCCCGGGTCTTCCAGCGCGAGCTGGAGCGAGGGCAGCAACGTTTCCTGGCCGTTCTTCTGCGCGATCAACTGGTCGATCGTCGTGCCGTCCTGGATGTCCGCGCCCGTGGTTTTCTTGGGTTTATTCGCGCACATGAAGGCGGCGGCAACCCAGTGATCGGCGCCCGTCACGCCCGGAGGCGGCTCGGCCGATTTCGACCACAGCCCGCTCATAATCACCGTCTGATCGCGGAACGGTTCGAGCGGCTTGAAGATCATGGGATATTCGAAGCCCGGGTCCGTGGTCTTGGGCACCCAGTACCCCGGAGCCGCGCCGTGGGGAACAAAGATACCCGTGAAGCGTGTCTTCGGATTGGCCGCCGTCTTGCGCAGCGCTGTCTGCGCGGGCACCATGGATTCCAAAAACGGCAACGCCAGCGCAACTCCGGCGCCGTGCAGGAAAGTCCGCCGGGGGATGTGCTTCCGGGTAATGAACATTGTTCCGATATCTCCTTATCTCTATATTCGATTACTGCCAGCGTTGAAACGATTCCATGCTGGATTGCCCTAACTGGATTGCCCTAACGTGCCGCGCGCGTCTCATTCTGGGCCTGTTTCATATTCATCTGGAAGGGCTCGCTCTTCACGATACCCAGCACGAAAGATGAAAACCGATAGTTATTGCGAGCCGCCTCATGTACGATCGAGCGCATCAGCGGCATGTCGTAGTATTCGGTACCGCGGCCCAAAGCGTAGATCATCAGCTTTTCCGTAATCACCCGGACGAATTCAGGTGAATATTTAATCAGGGCGGTGCGCAGGCCATCCACGCCCGCGAGTTTGGTGCCGTCCACCAGCTGGCCCGAGGGATCGATCGGCTGGCCGTCGTCGGTGGTGCGCCACGTACCGATGGCGTCGAAGTTTTCAAGCGAAAGCCCGATCGGGTCCATGATTTTATGACAACTCGCGCAGGGCTCGTTCTTGCGATGCATTTCCATCTGTTGCCGCATGGTCGGACGCGATCCGTGAGCCTCGTCCGTGGCCTTCAGCGGCGGCACGTTCGGCGGGGGGCTCGGAGGCTCAACCCCGAGGAACATCTGCATAATCATCTTGCCCCGGACGGTTGGCCGGGCGTTGGCGTAGCCCGTGATGGTCTCGATGGCCCCTTTGCCCAGCAAGCCCCGGCGCATTTCGAATTCCGGAGTGAGTTCCACGCGGCGGAAGTTGCTGCCGTAGATATTCGGCATTCCGTAGTGTTTCGCCAGCCGCTCGTTGACAAACGTGTAATTGGCGCTCAACAGATCGAGCACGCTGCGGTCTTCATGCACGATGCTGCCGATGAACAGTTCCATTTCCTTGCGCATGGCCGCCCGCAGGTTGTCGTCGAAGTCCGGGTATAAGGCCGCCACCGGCTCGATGGGCTGCAAAGCGCGCATCCCCAGCCACTGCCCGGCGAAATTGTTGACCAGCGCATCCGATTTCGGGTCCGCCAGCATCCGGCGGACTTCCCTGTCGAGAACCGCGGGCTCCCGCAGCTTGTTCTCCGCCGCCACGGTAATCAATTCATCGTCCGGAATGCTGCTCCAGAGGAAGAACGAGAGCCGCGAAGCCAGTTCCAGATCCGTGATGCGGTATTTCTGCCCCGCCTTGACGTTCTCCGGTACGGTTTCCTTGCGGAAAACGAACTCGGGATCGGCAAGGATGCGTTGCAGCGCCATTTCGATGCCCTGGTCGAAAGATCCCCGATTCATGCCGCGCTGGTAGAAAGTCATCAGCGTTTCGGTGTCCTGCGCCGTCACGGGGCGCCGGAACGCGCGGCGGGCGAGGGTATCGACGATCTTTTTGGCGCAGGCGGTGTCCTGGCTGGGGTTGGCCGGCTGGCAGACGAAAATCTTCGCGCGGCTGGGCGAATCCGCCGCCCCCGCCGCTTTGTACGGCCCGATGATGTCGAGTTTCCCCACGTGAGGATAGAACCGGAATCCGGGCAGTCCACCGGTTTCGATGGTGTCGCGCAGGAAGTGCTGGTCGAGGTCGTTGCCCGGGGCGAGTTGCGTCGCGAGGAACGTCACGCCCACCGTATGCGGACCGGCCGTCACGTGCACGTGCACATCCGCCGTGCCGCTGTGAATCGCCGCGCCGCGCGCGACTTCTTTATCCCAGTCGTATACCTTGACTCTCACGCCATCGATCAGGAGTTCGAGCTTTTCGCCCGGAATGTCCCCGAAGGCCGAGTTGTTGTCCATCAGGCCCTTGTTGATCGGGAAGACTTTGAAAATGTAATCGCCGTCGGCCGGAAACAGGTGCCTCGCGATCAAGCCTCCGCGTGTCCCGAACGGCAAGCCGTCGATATGGTAGTCCTGCGAGGTGTCCGAGGGAACCCGGTAAGTGGTTGACGATGCGTCCTTTATGTCGCCCAGTGCGATGCGGCTGATCTTTCCCGCGGCGGACGTATACCCTTCAAGCAGCGCGGGCGAAAGCGACAGCGCCGCCGCCACATTGTCGAAGCCGCGGGTCGAATCGTCCGACGGAAGATACTTGGCGGGATCGATATCTACCGCCAGCAGATCGCGAATCGCGTTCTTGTATTCGGTCCGGTTCAGGCGGTGCAGGCCGGGAGGGGGAAGATTCGTGACCGCGTGCTTGTCCAGCTCAGTCTCCATGTACGCGATCATGGACTCGAAAGTCGCCGGATTCGGCCGCGGCATCCCGGACGGAGGCATCATCCCGGCGCGGAGCTTGTGGATGACGGTCTCCCACGTTTCCGCGTTGTGCTCCAGATTCGCCGTATCGAGATCGTCGAGGGTCAGCGCCAGCGCTGCGGCGAACCCCGTTTTCTTCATTTTTTCGCTATGGCAGACTACGCAATACTGGTTCAGGAAGGTGCGTTCCGTCGCAGGCGTCACGGGCGCAGCAGTCGCGGGCGCGGCTGTTTGGGTTCCGGAGCCCGAGGTTTGGGCCCAACCGACGGAAACCAGCGGCGCGATCGCGAGACAGGCAACTGCGAGGAGTCGAATCTTCATGAATAATTGACCTTATAGAGTTTATCAGCAGCGTTGCTATATCAGTCCCGCACGGCCGCCGGAATCTTGCGCCCGGTCTAACAGGCGCTGAAAACGCGGGTAAAGTTACAAGAATGAAGCGGGTTGGGAGTGCTATCATCGATACCGTTATTCCCCGATAGAGTCCCATGGATCAGGCCAGCCGGATTATCGCCCGATGGAGCGGTGTTTCCGGCGTAATCAGTCACGAACGGATCGCCTGCACGGCATGGAAAAAGGCCGTCGGGAGGAAGATCGCGCTGCGTACGCGGGCGCTGAAACTGGTCCGCGCCACGCTCGTCGTGGAAGTCGAAGACGAACTCTGGCGGAAGAATCTGTGGAGTTTGCGGTATCAGATTTTGCGGAATCTCGAAAAGGCCATCGGACCGGAGATTGTGCGCGACGTCGAACTGCGCGTGATGCCGCCGCGCTTCGGCCCGCGGCGCGAAGTGGAAGAACGGCCGGCCCCGGGTTTGTTTGGCGGCGATGAAGCGGAAGAGATCGCCGATCCCGGTCTGCGCCGTATCTATAAGGCAGCGCGTCTCCGGGAAACTGCGTAAAGCATAAGGAAAGCCGGATTTGAAGCTCACCGAAACGGAAGTGCGATACGTCGCGAAGCTCGCGAACCTGACCCTCGCCGAAGGCGAAATCGCCGCCATGGTGCGCGATCTGGGCAGCATCCTGGAGCATATGGACCAGCTGGCCGGCATCGATACCGAAGGCGTCGAGCCCATGACCCAGGTGCTCTATCCCGCCGGAGAAGCCGCCACGCTGCGGCCCGACGTGGAGCGCGCCCCGCTGGGCAACGCGCTCGCGCTCGGCAACGCGCCGGTGTTCGGAAACGGCTACTTCAAGGTTCCGAAAGTGATCGAGCGATGACCGCGCATACCGTCGGAACCATCCGCGAGGGCCTGTTGAAGAAGGAATTCAGCGCGGTCGAGATCGCGCGGGAAGCGCTGGCGTACGCAGAGCGCGAAAACCCGAAAACCAACGCTTACCTGCTGTTTTCGTCCGAGCGGGCGCTCGATGCCGCGGAACGCGTCGATGCGAAAATCGCCGCGGGGGAAGATCCGGGGCCGCTCGCCGGCGTGCCGGTTGCCGTCAAGGACGTCATCCTGACGAAAGGCCTGCGAACCACCTGCGCCTCCCGCATGCTGGAGCATTACATCCCGCCCTACGACGCCACGGCCGTGGAGCGGATTGAGGCGGCCGGCGGAGTCATTATCGGCAAGACGAACTGCGATGAGTTCGCGATGGGATCTTCGAACGAGAACAGCGCGTTCGGGCCGGTGCGCAATCCGGTGGCGCTCGACCGCGTGCCCGGCGGATCGAGCGGCGGGTCGGCGGCGGCGGTGGCTCAGAATACGGCAGTAGTTTCGCTCGGTTCCGATACCGGCGGTTCGGTCCGGCAACCTGCGTCATTCTGCGGCGTGGTCGGGGTGACGCCGACCTATGGGCGTGTATCCCGGTACGGACTGGTGGCGTTCGCGAGTTCGCTCGACCATATCGGCCCGTTTGCGCGCAACGTGAAGGACGCAGCGACCGTGCTCGAAGTCATGGCGGGGCGCGATCCCCTCGATTCCACCTCCGCCGACGCGCCGGTACCGAATTACGCGGCGCATCTCAACGGCGATGTGCGCGGCATGAAACTGGGCGTTCCGGTGGAATACATGAAGCATGCTTCCGGCGAAACGGCGGTGCTGATCGAGCGGGCCATCGGGCAACTGCGCGGCCTCGGGTGCGAAGTGCGGGAAATCAGCCTGCCTGCCACGGATTACGCCATCGCCACCTACTACGTTATTTGCACGGCCGAGGCGAGCTCCAATCTGGCGCGTTACGACGGTGCGCGATACACGTTCCGCTCCGGCCATTCCGGGACGCTGAGCGACATGTACCGCAACACGCGCGGCGAGGGTTTCGGCGCCGAAGTGAAACGCCGGATCATGCTCGGCACTTATGTGCTGAGCCACGGCTATTACGACGCGTATTACCTGAAAGCGCAGAAAGTGCGCGCCCTGATTACGCGGGATTTCACCAGGGCGTTTGCCTCGGTGGACGCCATCGTCGCGCCCGTCTCGCCTTTCCCGGCATTCCGGATCGGCGAGAAATCGAACGACCCCATGGAGATGTATCTCTCGGACATTTACACGATTACCGGGAGCCTCGCCGGCATTCCCTGCATGAGCGTGCCCTGCGGCTCAACCGCCGGGGGACTTCCCGTCGGCCTGCAGATTCTCTGCGATCATTTCCACGAGCAGGACATGTTCCGTCTCGCGGATGCATTCGAAAGAAGGTAGCATCAAAGACATGGCTTTCACACTTCCTCCGTTACCCTACGCTCCCGATGCGCTGGAGCCCTATATCGACAAGATGACCATGGAAATCCACCATGGCAAGCACCACAATGCATATGTCACGAATTTGAATAAAGCGCTGGAGTCGGCGCCCGAACTGGCCGGCAAATCGCTCGAGGAACTGCTCGCCGGCAATTGCGCGATCGTGCCGGAGGGTATCCGCACCGCCGTCCGCAACAATGGCGGCGGGCACGCGAACCATTCCATGTTCTGGACGATTATGGGTCCGGGGCAGGGCGGCGCGCCGGGCGGCGCCCTGGCCGAAGCCATCGGCAGTTCGTTCGGCGGTTTCGAGCCGTTCAAAGAGAAATTCAACGCCGCCGCCACCACCCGTTTCGGCTCCGGCTGGGCCTGGCTGCTGGACAATGGCGGCAAGCTTGAGATCGTTTCCACCGCCAACCAGGACAGCCCGCTGATGGAAGGCAAAGCTCCGGTGATGGGGCTCGATGTCTGGGAACATGCCTACTATCTGAAATATCAGAACCGGCGGCCGGAGTATATCGGGGCCTGGTGGAGCGTGGTGAACTGGAAGGAAGTCGAGAAGCGGTTCGGGAAATAGCCGCTTACCGGGTTTCGCCCATCCGGTAGAGATAAATCATGTGGGGCCGGCCTGCGACGACCATCCGGTCGACGCTGACCGGCTTCCACCCGCGAATTTCGAAATCGTGAGAGACAACCCGGGCCGCCGGCCTGAGTTCCTTCAAAAGGATGGGCTTCAGGCGGTCGTTCGAGCTCGTCAGCAGGTATAACGTGACGACGTCCGCCGGGCTCAGGTCGTACCGAAGGGCGTTGCCATGCACGATCTGCACGCGGTCGCTTAACCCGAGCGCCGCCACCTTCGCCAGTGTCCGTTCGTAAATATCCCGCCGGATTTCGATCCCGATGGCGTGCGCTTTGAACTTGCGCGCCGCGGCAATCACGATTCTTCCGTCGCCGCAGCCGAGATCGTAGACCGTTTCGCCCGGCCGCACCTGGGCGACGGTCAGCATCCGGTCGACCACCGATTCCGGACTGGGGTAGGCCGGGGCCAGAGTGTCGGGATCGGTAAAACGCTGCGCGCGGGCGCTCGTCGACCCAATGCTCAGCAGCGCAAACACCAGGGCCGACAGGGAACACGCGCCACCGAAGCTGAATTTCATGTCTATTGTGAGGACGTTGCCCCGACCGGAACGAGTTTCAACTTTACAATACGGGACATGATATCAGACCAGGAGGTCCAGAGGTCGCGCGGCCGGCTGATGGTGTATTCGGACCCGCGGAGGTGCTTGACCACGTTCCCGATCGGGTCCCTCCAGGGGTTCTGCTGCGGCGACAGATTGTAATTCATGTAAAAAACAGGGTAGGAAACGCTCGAAAGCTCCTTCAGACTGTCGATCGGAACGTTCTCGTTCAGCGACACTTTGGGGCCGGCGAAGATGACGGCGTCGGCGTCGTTGGCGCCGAGCTCGTCCACGATCAGCTTTGTGAGAAAAGCGCTTTCGCTGTGCGGATCGGCCAGTTTCTTATAATCGACGATGCCCAGTTTGAGGGACGACAGGGCTTTTCCGAGACCGGGGAAGTCGATCCGGTCGGAATTGTCTTCCCGGTAGACGATCCGCTGTTCGTTCAGGTTGAAAGCGACGACCGAGAATCGGCAGATGCTCGGTTCGCGCGAGATATTGCGAAGGATCGATATGAGAGCGCTCGTATCGATCGGCTGCATGCTGGAGGCATACCCCTGCTGGGGCGCGAAATTGAGCAGGATTTTGACTTTGAGCGGGCTATCCGCGATCCGGGTAACACTGGGCTCTTCCTTGAAGAAACTCTGATCCGAAGTCTCGATGCTGTTGCGCGCGATCGCGAGCTTCATGTTCTGGTCGCGGGACGAGAGGGACGCCGAGATATCCCAGCTCGACGCGCAGATGCGCTCGATCCGGTCGCGCATCATCCAGTCGACGTGGTAATCGCCTTCTCCCACGTCGAAACCGCCGCCCAGGTACGCGTCTCCCGAGGCGTCGGCTTCGAGATCCGGAACGGTATATTTCTGGGAAAAGTAAGCGGGAGAGGCGAGATCCGGGCCGCCCTTCGCGGAGGCGGAAGTTACCCGGAAAATCACGGTCAGGATGTCGCCATCGCCCGCCAGTTCCCGCAAAGGGATCGCGATGTCATAACCGGAATGGAACCGGAGGTCGAAACCGATGGCCGGTTTGACCGGAGTGACGGTGCAGGGAAGGTCTTTCCGGGTTTCGCCGGCATCGAGCACGGCGCCATCGTTGCCGATCAACTGGACTGTACCCCCGGCTGTGGACGCGCGCATCAGTACTTGCGGGAAGAGTCTGCCTGGGTTCGCCATCAGACCGCCCAGAATCACGCACGAAAAGAACTTCGCCCTCGACACGCCAAGTGTCCTCCGAGCCGGGAATCGTTTACCATCGTACACCCGAGAGAGTGGGTGGCGATCGTCTTTGTCTCAGAGCGCATCGAGCACTCCCACAAACTGGTTCAGGTTCAAGGGGTCCGGCAACAAGGGGTGTTCGAGCGGCCGATTCTGTAAACGCGCTTCGATTGCGCGGGAGAAGAAATCCGTCGCGGCGCTCCCTTTAACGATCTGCTCCCATACGGGAAGGGCGGCTTCGCGTTTTCCATCCAGCAGCAAGGCATATCCGAGCGCCAGGCGCCGCAGAGTGCCCATCGACGGGGGGATCAGGCGATCGGCGCGTGTCTCCCATTCGGCCGCGGGAGCCGAAGGCAAAGCGGCGAAGCGCGCAATCAGCATGGGCGCGTCCGACAATTGGGGGCCGATGGCCAGGGCATCCTTTCCCGCCTGCCCGCGGTCATGCGCGATCAGATCCCATATCGTCAACTGCGAATAACCGTTGCCGCGAACCGGAGCCGATTCCGCGGCGGCAGCGGTGGCCCGCAGCGCGGAAATGGCTTCGTCTTTGCGGCCAGTGCGGTAGAGCCAGTCCGCCGCCAGCAGAGGCACCAGTCCGTCGGCGGTCTTCTCGCGTTCGGCGCGGAACCGCGCAAACAGCGCGTCGGCGCCCGCTCGATCGCCGGCGCTGAATTTCGCCCAGGCCGCCTTGTAAAGGTCGCCGTGCCCTTCGAAGTCCGGCTGGGTGGCGTGCGCCTGCAGATAACTGGCGGCGGCATCCCTGAACTTGCGGTACGAGTAGTTCAGGTCGCCGATGGAATCGTACGGATTGGCTTCGCTTGGGCGCAGCCGCGCGTATTCCCGAAGGGCCGCGAGCGCGCCCGCGTAATCGCCGGCCCAGGAGCGGGCGTAGCCGAGACTGTTCCAGACAAGGGGGTCTTCCGGGCGCAGGACGGCGAGCTTTTTCCAGTCGGCCGCGGATGCCGCGAACTGGCCGGCCGCCGTCTCCGCATTCGCGAGATTGAGCAACTGCAGGTCGTCGCCCGGATTCGCCCGCTCGTAAAACGACGAAATTTTCCGCATGGCGGCTATCCTGGCGGATTGGTCGGAACTCAGATTGGCCGCTTCCAGATCGAGCGTGGCCCGGCTCAACGGATCGAGCTTGTGCCCCCGAGCCAGGCGGATGACGTCTTCGGCGGCGGCGCGGTTGGCGCGGGCCGACCCCGCCGCGA
>VFSW01008455.1_pt1 | contig 14784 bp, 6 predicted proteins | sample 5358111 | NCBI WGS metagenome assembly VFSW01 (sample SAMN11554181, study PRJNA540505) | mine drainage metagenome | isolation source: sediment from site ElyBrook_90M | place: USA: Ely Copper Mine, Vershire, VT | collected 2017 | reverse complement strand
CCTCGCGATGGATCGTCTCTTCCTTCACTCCCAGCTCGTGCGACGCCTGCTTGATGAACGATGCCCGCTGCCTTGCCAACTCCATCTTCAGCGTGTCATACCCCACCAGCAGCCAACGGCGGCTAAAAAAATCGGCGGCTAAAAATGAAAGTTTCCTCCGGAACTCAGTACCTAAAGAGCAGGGAGGATTTCCATGAACTCATGAATGCTCCCCGAACTTGAGTATTAGAAAGCAGGAGGTTCTTTGTGACTCAAAAATCAGAAAAGAACGAAAAGCCGTTACACCCAACCGTTGCCTGTCAACGTCAACAGCTCGCCAAGGATAAGATTCTTGCCGAGATTGAAACCCTCAACACCGAAGCCGACCAACTCCCGGACGGTGAGGCCCGCCGTGATCTGGTGGACCGCATCGCCGACCTGAGTGTCGAGTATCAGGCCGAGGACTAAACCAACAACAAGGGCCGTGCCCCAACCCGGCACGGCCCCATTTCACCCCGCCCTAAACATTACGAACCACGGGTGTTTAGGATGAGAAATAGCGACAGGACCAATGTAATAGCGGCTGCTATGGTTCCAAAACGAAAACCAATTCCAAGCCTGCTTCCAGCCATCGAGCCACGGTAGCCGACATATCCCCCAACCAGCGATGCCATTGCAACACCCACGCTCAGTGCCAGCGGCAGATACGCCCCCAAGGTAGGGCCGGGGAAGAAGCGTGGGAGCACGAACCCGTACACAACGGCTGTCAGAGTGCCGAAAATGGCTGCGATAGCCAGGAGCAAAATTAACTTTTTAGCGGTCATGCTATTCAAGCCCCGCTAATTTATGGGCAAGGTCATGAAGCTTTTTAGTTTCCGTCTTGCAGTTTCTACCCACTAATCCATTCCGGTGCTCATTCGCTTTTTTGTTCAGCTGAACAAATGCTTGCCTGTAATACTCGTCCATCGAACCAGGGTCCTGCAGCATCGCATCTCCGTTCTGGAGCGCCTCGTATGCTGCTTCCATGTCCTCTGGCTGGTTCAAATTCCAACCCCTCGTATTTGCTGTATTGCCCCAGCTATAGGTAGCAGCAATCGTTCCATCTGGATTCGTGGAAAACGTAAATGTGTGTGTACCCGGATCCCACCAAGGCCCAGCAGCATCCCCGTTTAGTTGTCGGTTGGTAGTGTAGGTTGCCAGTCCCGTTGGGTCAGTGAAATTGACCGGATCGTTTCGGACATACCTGTACAGGTTCACATCACCGCCGTAAAACCCCAGCGGGTCTTCGGAGATGAACCTTCCGATGGTTGGATCGTAGTATCTGGCGCGATAGTAAGCCGTGCTGCCTTAACTATCTGGCTCGAATCATAGTTGAAGCTCATCGCGAGAACTGCCCCACTCGATCCGAAGGAAGGCTTGAATTGGCCACCCTCCATCGTCAGTCGCTCTTAGTGCCCAGGGCTATCCTCTTGTTACCTCTTTCCGCATAACATCTCGTTTGCAAGAACCAACATTGCGAGCAGAATAATTGGCCATACAACCCACTTGTTCATCTGTTTCAACTTTGTTCGCGGAAGGTCGGGTTCGCAGACGCGAAGGATAAAGGCCACTCCATTGAGCACGACCAAACTGACGCCTCCAACCGCAAATAGTGAGTACCTGTCAACATTGTAATTTCGATAGCCCAGCACCATACCGAGGAGCACACCTATGTTAATAAACAACAGAATTAGCTTACGGCTTACTTTATGTGGCGCCATTTACAATCTCCTAACTTAACAGCGCAATCGTCATCACTTCTGTTTCCAGTTTGAGGATCCGGGAGTGGGAGGCATTGGTGGAGCAGGGGGACTTATCAAATTCTGGATCGTGTTGTAGGTTGATTGCACTCCTCCAGTTACCAAGCCGACAATCGTAGAGATCTCGGCAACCACGCCCGCTGCACTTGCTGGTTTTTGTACGAGACTGGCCACATCCCCGCTAGCCGTCGCGACCTGCGCTAAGCTGGGGTTGCCGCCAGTCGCTGCCCCAACGACAAGGCCTTGCGGGGAACCATAGGCATCCACCGTTTCAGTCGCCGTTGTCGTATTCGTATTAGTTGCTTGTCCAATTATTTGCGTACTTCCTGACACAAACGAGGCCGAACCGCTAATTCCACCGGCGAGCGCACCGAACACACCGACTTCAGGATTCGTCGCCACCACAAACACGGCTGCGGCGCCTCCGACAACCTTAAGCGCTCCCTTTGCGTACTCGGATAGAGGGCATAATCCCAAGGGGTCAATACGGCTAGTCGGGCGATTGCCGACGTAAGCATAGAAGTCGGCTCCGCCGTCAAACCCAATGGGGTCTTCGGAGATGAACCTGCCGATGCTGGGATCGTAATATCTGGCGCGGTAATAGTAGAGCCCAGTTTCCGGATCCTGCTCACGTCCGGTGTAGCGGTATGAATTGAAGATACCTTCGGTCGGAGTCGTATTGCCAAAGCTGTCGTATACATACGTCGCAATGGTCTTGGCATTGATATCTTTAAGTGAGGTTATCGAGCCCAGTCCGTCAGCATGGTAGTAACCGATGTAGCCTCCACGTTGCATGGCCAAGGGTTCGTCAACGCCCGCTCCTTGCGTGTAGCTGGCCACCACTCCGCCCGAGGCGCTCACTTCCGCCGCAATGTTTGCGCCATCGTAGAGGTAATTCGTCACTCCGCTAGCTGAGGTTTTCTGGATGCGTCGCCCGAGGGGATCGTAGCGGAAGCTGACCGTTCCGCCGTTGTTGGGCAAGGCAATAGACGAGAGCCGGTTCTCGAAATCCCACGTGTAGCCGGTAACATTCGTGCCGCTCGTTTTGCTCAGCATGTTGCCGTTCGCATCGTATGTATAACTATTGGCCGCGAGCGCTGTCAGCTCATTCGAGTTGTTAAGCGAATACTGGCCCAGCAGCGAGGACAGCCGGTTACCAACCGGATCGTAGCTGTAGCTCTCTGTGGTCTTCGCCGTTGCCGCTTGGATCACCTGCGTCAGCTCGTAGATTGTATCGTAGCTGTAATTCTCGGTGATGCCCGTCAACTGATTCTGCTTTGAAGTGCGATTGCCAGCGGCGTCGTAGCTGTAATTGGCGCCATCGTTCGCTCCGTTATGCAGGATACTGAGCAGCCGCGACAACGTATCGTATTGGTACGTGGTACTGATGTTGTTGGGCCGCGTCAACTGCGTCCTGCGACTCAAAGCATCATAGCTGAATCCGAAATTCCCGGCCCAGGAGTTCGATAGGTTGCTCAACCGGTTTAGGGTGTCGTATGTGTACTGGTCGGTGCTGCCATCCGGAGCGTTGAAGGACGCGCGGTTGGAGGCGGCATCGTAGCTATAGCTGTTGTTGAAGGTCTGGCCCGCGAGGAATGCGTACGAAGTAGTAGTGCCGATCAACCGGCCCATATTGTCGTAGGCGAACCCATAGCTGCCCGATGGATCGTTCACCTGCTGCACCCTGCCCACAAGATCATATACATATTCAACCGAGGTGGAGTCGGGATATTGCTTCTGCAACAGCCGCTGAAGGCCATCATAGGCGTACGTGATTGTCTGGCCATTTCGGTCAGTTTTCGACATCAGGTTCCCGACAGCATCGTGCGCGTAATTCTCAGCCAAACCTGAGGGGAAGCTCGTTTGGTCCACGCGGTTGTTCGCATCATATGTAAACGAGGTGATGTACCCGTTCGCATCCGTGACGCTCACAAGGTTGCTCTCGGTGTCATACGCGTACTGAGTTGTGTTTCCGCCCGCATCCGTGACAGAGGTCAGACGGTCAGCATCATCGTAGGCATAGGTGGCTGTTTTGCCATTTTGATCGGTGGCGGAGGTTCTTCGGCCACGATAATCGTAGCCGAAGCCGGACGACGTGCCATCAGGGTAGGTGATGCTGGTCAGCCGGTTTTCCAGATCATAGGTGAACGAGGTGACGTTCTTCATCGGATCGGTAACGAAAGTCCGGTTGCCGCGTGCGTCATATTGGTAGCTGGTCACATTTTGCTGTGCGTCTGTGATGCTCTGGACGAGGCCAACGGAATTGTAGGTCATGGTCGTAACCCGTCTCAGGGGATCGGTGATTGTCAGTAGATGTCCATTCGAGTCGTAGGTGAACTGGGTCACACTTGGCGCGGTACTACCGTCGGGCGACGGCGAAGCAACTGAAGTCAGATTTCCATTTGCGTCGTATGCGTTGGTAGTCACATTCCCAAGTGGATCGGTAGAGGTGAGCACCTGCGAATTGCTGTTGTAACTGTACTGAGTGGTGGCAGAGGTCGACGAATTTACTTGTACGGTTATCGCCGTTGCGTTCCCGAAGGAATCATACTGGTAGCTGGTTTGATATCCGAGTGCATTCGAAGTAGCACTGACCCGTCCATTTCCGTCGATCTCTCTGGAGACAGCTTCGTTGCCCATGCAGCTCGAGCACCCAGGGCCGCTGACAGCAATCACTGCTCCGTTGGACGCTGTAAATGTAGTCTGCGCACCGCGCGAATTGGTAAGGACCTCGACAGTGGACGTGGAGGGTAGCGGCACAACAGCGAACGTTTGAGACAAGCCCGTGAGTCCATTCGCATTGACAACGACAGGGCCCGTGGTGGCGTTATTCGGTACAGGTACCACGATCTCAGTGTCACTCCAGTAGGTTGGTGGCGAGACGATCCCATTGAAAAGAACTGTACCGCTGCCTTGAGTTGCCCCGAACCCGCTGCCAATAATCGTGACCAGCGTACCGATGGTTCCGTAATAGGGGTTCAGAGAGCTGATCGCAGGTGGAATATTCGTACCGGTAACCGTGAATGTAAGTGAATCGGTACTCACCCCTCCGACCGTCACCTGTACTGGGCCGGTGGTGACGCCCGTTGGAGCAATCGCCGCGATCGCCGAATTACTCCAGCTCAAGATAGACGCGCTAACTCCATTGAAGGTGACTGTACTGCTGGGTTGGCTTGAAAGGAAACCAAGCCCATTAAGCAAGACGACATTTCCAGCCCCGCCGACATTTGGACTGATGCTATCAAGACGAGCAGGCGTCACAGTGAATGGTATGCCGCTGCTTACTACGCCGCCGATAGTTATCGTAATAACTTCGTTTGTCGCCCCCAGCGGTACCGGAACTACAATTTGCGTGTTATTCCAGCTCGATGGAGATACTACGGTTCCGTTGAAAGTTACTGTGCTGGACTTCTGAGCAACGCCAAATCCGCTGCCCGTTAGGGTCACAGCCGTACCAACCGGTCCAGCCGTCGGCGTCACATTATTGATGACAAGCGGAACTGCGAAAAGTGCGACATTGCTTGCCACGCCATTAACCGTCACGATCACACTACCCGTCGATGCTCCCAAAGGCGCCGGAACCACAATTTGCATGTTATTCCAGCTCGTCGGTGTCGCCACCGCACCGGCGAAGACCACCGTGCTCGTACCCTGAGTCGATCCGAATCCACTCCCCGTGATCGTCACCTGCGTTCCAGCGGGCCCTGCCGTGGGCGACAAGTTCGTGATCCCAGGGTACACCGTAACCGGAATCGGGACGAGGCCGGCGTAGATCGTCGCGGCCCCTGGAGTGACTGCGGTAATCAGAGGGGGATCATCGCTCGATAGGGTCACAACGCCGGGGTTCGTGGATGTCCAACCCAAGCGAGCGACAGGCTGCCCATTGTCCGTGACTGAAACAGTCTGCGAAGCGCCAACAGCCATATTCAGGTACGTTGGCGAGACCTGATAGGGGGCTATGGAACCGCCTCCGACGGTATAAACGGTAAACACGGGACCCTTTGCCACGTTGGAGCCTTCTTGCACACGCAGCACCCCGGTTGACGTTCCGGCTCCGATGGTTGCAACGATTGCGCCGTCGTTCCAGTTGACGATGTTCATTGGAGTGGCACCGATGGTCACAGTACCAGGCGCTGCTCCGAATCCGGTTCCAGTAATCGACACCAGATCTCCAACCGCCCCACTCGCTGGATCGACATTGGAAATCTCCATGGGGGCTTGGACTGGAGGGCCGCTTAACGCGGCCGCGTAGAGCTCGAGCGCACCACTGGTGGTAAACGGCTCATCCATGAGCCAACGCACGGTAAGTGTTTGTCCAGCGGTGGCGGTGCTGAAGTTGATGGTGTAGACAAAGCTGCCATAGCCACAATTACTGACGCCATCACCGCAGCCGGGCACCTGTAGAGACCTGTCATCGATCACCGGGGCACTGCCATCGCTCATAAACGCGACGAGCCTGCCTTGGCCGGTTGTCACGCCGAGGTAAACAAGAAGTGTCCGCGGAGTAGTGTCTGCTTTAACCGTGAACTCGAATCCACTTTCCGGGACCGATGCCGAAGCAACAGAACAATCGACCGAGGCTTCTTGTGGATCTGGCAGGCCGTCTTCAAACGAGAACGACAACGCTGAGCCGCATATTGTTGAGGCAACCCGGTCAACTGGCCTGAATCCAGAGATCATCTGCGGTATGCCTGCCTTGCGGACGATTCCAGAATAATCGTCGTCATTCGGAAGATCGCTCCAATTTTGCCGGAGCGGGAACACGATCCAGTCGACGGTTCCTTCACCTGTAAGGTCGGTAGCCGTCGTCGGATTATAAGCAACGCCAGAGCCCGAGAGAGTCCCGCCACTCCCAATCACGTCTAGCTCAACATCAGGCGCGGTGCCTGTGAGCCCGGTGGAATCCGTGGCTTTTCCCTGGAGAACATAGTGGCCAGGAGTTGGGCTCCAGGGCCAAGTATATGGCGATGCCTGCAGTGGGGATAGCGAATTGCCCGCACCTGTGATCTGGACTCCTGAAATTAGAGAGTCATACTGCGCGGCCGCGGCGCCGACGGTAAGATTCACCGGTGAGGAGAACGCCTGTTGGTCCTGAGGCGACAGCACTTGCACCTCCGGCAAATGCGGTTGCAACACAGCTGCTTGCAAAGAGATAGGGCAGAAGGAATACGCAGAAAGCAACTGCACCGTCAAAGTTTGCCCGGCAGAGGCTGCCCGGAAGTCGATGGAGTATACCTGTTCCACACTGGATACCGGGTACAGAGTATAAGGGGAGATACTAATGGCTGGACTGCTGCCATCACTGATCGATGCGATCAGCTGCGCGCCATAGATATAACCAGCGTACAGTTTCAGCGTCTTGACGTTGGTGTCGGCTGGGACTGTGATCTGGAAGCCACCGTTTTGGGTAGAGCTGGTTATCTCTGCCGCGAGGCCGTTTCCGATAGCAATGGGGGCTCCTCCGCTCCAGTTATAGAGAATGAAACCATTCAGGTCTCCAGATACTTGCGTAGTATTGATGGGACTGAAATCGCTGATCAGGTTTGCGCCGGATTTCCTGGTCGCAGTGGTTGTGAAACCATCTGCACCCCATACAATCCAGTCCAGGTTCACTGGGTCGGTGAGGTTCACCCATACGGAAGGCGTGTCGGTCCGAAGTTGATGGACTGGCGCCGACGAACCTGTTCCCCCAGCTGCCGCCCAGGTAACCGTAAAGTTTGGCGCATTACTTAAGACCGTCCCCTGCAACATTTGCAGTTGTACGCTACCAGTCGTAGCGCCAGCCGGTACTTGTACGACGATCTGTGTGTCGCTCCAATAACTGGGAATCGCAGGCGTACCGTTAAAGCTAATTATGTTTGTACCCTGCGAAGCTCCAAAGCCGCTGCCGCTCAGGGTGACGTTCGTCCCAACCGGCCCGAGGCTCGGATCCATCGTGATAACACTTGGAGCCACAGTGAAGGTTACGTTGCTGTTGCTTGCACCTCCGTCCGTAACCACTGTAGCAGGTCCGCTACTGACTCCAGCGGGAACGATTGCGCCAATACTTCCTGGTGACCAGAATGTCGTCCCTGCGGGAGTCCCGTTGAAGAGAACGGTTCCGTCGCCCTGGCTCGCGCCAAATCCAGACCCGGCGATGATGACCCTATCGCCAGCAACCCCACTGCTGGGAGAAATCGAGGAAACCTGGGGCACCGCGAGCTTCGATGGGCCGGTCAATGTCGCGGCATAGATTTGCAGTTCACCCCAGTCGTACTCGCTTGCCAAAGTCAGGCGGATTGTGAGCGACTGATTTGCTGATGCCGCGTTGTAATTTATGGTGTAGACATTCTGCTGGTACCAGTTGGGATTGTTAAGCGATTGATCCACCACAACTGGCGCGCTGCCGTCGCTCAAGAAGGCTTGCAGCTGTGCTACGGCGTATTCGGCGCTTGCGTAGAGCCGTAGAGTCCGCGGTGTCGTATCGGCTGCAACGGTCAGTTGGAAGCCGTTACCAACACCATCCACGGAAACGTAGGGGCTAACATCAATCTCCTGAGTGTCGGGAGCACCATCCGTGAACGAGAATTGCTCTGTTCCGTAGCTCCAAGAGGTATAAGACGGATGGTCTCCAAGAGTCTGGTATGCCGATATAAGTGAGCTAACATCGCTCTTCCAAGGGTCGGTGACTCCACAGTTCGAGCAGACCCCCGATGTGAACAGCCTCCAATCCGCAGTTCCTTCGGCGGTGAGATCGACCGTAGTGGAGGGGGCAACTTGTCCTAGCGCAACATTGAGGTTACCTCCGGCACCAATCGCGTCGAATTCCACTGGAGCGGAGATCCCGACCAGGCCTGTGCTGTCGGTTGCTTGCGCACTGAGCTGATGGTGGCCACCGGCAACACTTGACCAGGTCGCGGAATACGGAGTGTTTGTCCAACTGAAAAGCTGGGTACTGTCTCCAGTGATCGATACACTTCCAATGTTGGCATTAAATTGTGTGGCGCTCACGTTGAGCGGGACATCTCCTCCCGCCGTGAACGACTGACCTGCCGTTGGCGAGGTGATCGCCACTTGAGGAAGATGCGGCGTCAACGCTGCCGCCTGTAGAGCAACATAGCCGGAGGCGCTCGTGAGAGTAAAGGTAACCGTGAGGGTTTGCCCGCTACTAGCCGCCTGAAAATCGATCGAGTAAGTCTTATCGTCTTCACCGCCAGCAGTAACAGAGGAATCGCTGATCGCGGGGCTGCTACCATCACTGATCGAAGCAGACAACGCGGCGTTTCCATTTACGCCAGCATAGATCTTGAGTGTCTTTACTGTAGTGTCGGCAGGAACTGTTATCTGGAACCCTGAGTTGGGATCGAAGGCTTGCGCCTCTGCGGCCGCCCCGCTTCCACTCGCGATTGGGGTCCCGTTGCTCCAGCTATACAGAATGTAGCCCCAGACATTCCCTTGGACGTTTGTGGTATTGATTGGAGTGAAGTCCGAAATCAATGGAGTCCCCGCGCTGCGCGTCGCAGCCGGGGTGCTCCCATCGGCTCCCCAAACGATCCAGTCAATGTTAACCGGATCGGATAAGTTAACCGAAGCTGGCGTATCGTCAATACGTAGTTGTAGAACACTAGACTGGACGGAAAATGGCGCATTCTGAGCAATGAGCCCCGCCACTTGAATGGAAATGTCCCCAGAAACTGCCCCGCTCGGCACCGAAACAACGATCTGAGTGTCGCTCCAACTCGTTGGCGTTGCCGCCACTCCATTGAAACTCACCGTGCTCGTCCCCTGCGTTGCGCCAAAGTTTTTGCCAGTGATCGTCACTGCCGTACCAACTGAACCAGATGTCGGAGAGAACGCGCTAAGCGAGGGCGGGAGCAGAACCGTATAGCTCACTCCACCGCTTGCCAAACCGTTGACCATAACCACTACATTGCCTGTTGTTGCTACGCTCGGCACAGGAACAACAATCTGACTGTTGTTCCAACTCGTCGGCGTGGCCGCCAATCCGTTGAAGCTCACCGTGCTTGTGCCCTGCGTTGGACCGAAGTTCGCGCCCGTGATCGTCACCGCCGCTGCAACAGGACCTGACATTGGAGAAATCGTGCTAACAGAGGGCGGCACCAAAATTGTGAAGTTCACCGCGTTACTCGCCAGACCACTGACCGTCACCACCACGTTTCCGGTGGTCGCTCCGCTCGGTACAGGAAGCACAATTTGACTGGTGCTCCAACTTGTCGGTATCACCGAAACACCGTTGAAGCTCACCGTGCTAGAGCCCTGCGTGACACCATAGTTCGTGCCGGTGATCGTCACCGACGTACCAGGGGCTCCGGTCGTTGGACTTAATGACGTAATCCATGCTTCCCCAATCCCAATCGCCGCCGATCCCCTACAACTGGCCGGACTGCTGCCGTTGTTGCAGGCTACGATGTAATAGGTTCCGGAGATGCCAGCGGGCAGGGTCAGTGTCGTCGTCGCCGTTGAGTTACTGCCGGCCGCAATCTGTCCAATCCCGCGGTCACTCAGGCTCGTCCCACCTGTCGCCGTCGCGCTCGTCGCCAGATAGAACCACGTCACTGAACTCAACGACGCTCCCGCGCCCGTGTTGCTCACCGTGTCCGTCACCTGCAGCGTGCTGCCCGCTCCATACGGCCCCGACCCAACTAATGAAACGCTCGTTTCCGAAAGGCTCGGTCCACCCACCGTGATCGCAGCCGAACTCACCAGGATGGAAGATGCCGCGTTGTTGGAGGCCACCACGTAGTAGGTGCCCGAGATTCCTGCCGGAAGGGTCAGCGTCGTCGTCCCCGTCGAGCTGCCGCCTCCCGCTAGACCGGCAATATTCCGGCTGCCCAGATAGGTTCCCGTCGTCGTCGCACTTGTCGACAGGTAGAAGTACGTCGACGAACTCACCGACACGCCACTGCCCGTGTTACTCACCGTGTCCATCACCTGGATCGTGCCGCCCGCCGCATACGGCCCCGACCCAACTAATGAAACGCTCGTTTCCACCAGAACTGATGACTGCGCCAGTGATAGGGTCGAAAGGAAAGATACAGACAATGTCAGCAAAAAAATGAGGACACGGGGCCGAAATAACACGAGACTTTCCTCCGTTACGGCGCAATCCTGGCAATGTCCCGGTCCAATGGAACAAAAAGTAGGCACATGGGGGCACAGTCACGGCGAAGCCATGCTCATCTGCCTTGCTGGCTTGAACGGGGGATTAAGCCGTCAGCTTTGCGGAATGAGATGGTTTACTGCACAATTCAGTGCACAACTATGTTAGATTGTCGATTCTTTGAATCAGGCGAAACCCTAACAGAGTTCCTCGCTAACTGCCAAATAAATTCACGATGAACTTTGAGCCGGTGAAGCTGCGTAATACTCGTATCGATCCTGCTCACGTGACACACAAGTAAAGAGCGGATTGGCTCAGAGAACTATTTAGTTAACGCTCTGCACTTACCCGCTAATTATTTGTAGCGCTTGTTAAAGGCTTGCTGAATCAGCACCTGATCGACTTTCGTCGCTACTCTGTCGTCTATAGGAGATAGCAGCGGTGATGTAGAAATTGAAAAGTTTGCGAGCTCCTCGGTTGTTGCCGTGTCTTGCAGAAATTCGTTACTAAAGTCACAGTCACATGACTCCCTGGAAATCAATTGAGCATGACCGCCTTGAAGATCGGCCCGGGCACCTCACTCTGGCTGGCCAGCAGGCCCGAGATGCGGACGGTGCTGCATCCTGCGCTGGAGTTACCCCGGACATGACCTTTGGAAGCGAGATTTCACCGGCTCGTCAGGATTGATTTCGTTGGTGATGAAGCCGGAGTTCACGGGCGCGCAGAGGAGGGCCTTCGTAGACGCGCTGGAGTTGTTCAAGATCGGCTATAGCTGGGGAGGCGTGGCCAACCTGGCTGTGGCTTACGATATGCGCACTGCACACGAATTACGGCGACCGTATTGTGATCTCGGATGACCGCAGGGGGGAAACAGAACTCAACTCAAAGAGAGTGTTGGCGCGCCAGTTCTCCCGCGAGGATTGGAGTACGCCCGGCCCTCGCGATCAGGGTTGGAGTGCGGTGGAGGACACACTGCGGCTTGCCGGCTGGGATAAGTCACGCCGGGTAGTGATCCTGCGTCGACTTACAAAGTCCGACTTAGCGCTGAGTCGAAAGACAAAGGATGAACAGATCGAGCTACTGCTGCCTGACGAGGACGTGCAGCTCTGGGAATACGCAGTGCTGGTGACCAACAGCAGCTACCCGCTGGATGCGATGGCGCAGTTATATCGCGACCGGGCCGATGCGGAGAACGGCTTCGATGAGTTGAAGAACCAGTGGGGCTGGGGCGGCTTTACGACTCAGGACATGGAACGCTGCCAGACCAGCGCTCGCGCCGTAGCGTTGGTTTACAACTGGTGGAGTTGGTACTGCCGTGCGGCCAAACCGGGGGCGAGGATGGAAGCCATCACCAGTCGCGCGCTTTTACTGGCAGCCGTGGGCAGGGCGACCAAACATGCCGGAAAGACAACGCTCTACCTGACGCCCATGCACGCTGCCAGAAAATCTCTGATGCGATGATCGCCAATATCCATAAGGCTCTGAGTCATGTGAGAACAGTTGCGGAGCAGTTTCCTGCAACCGACCGATGGAAGACACTGCTGGACTATGTTGTGGCTAAAATTACCCCAGCTCTACCACCAAGGCTCCTCGAAGCAAATGGCATTTCGCAAGGTAACTGCCGTTTTTAGGATGATTGGTCTTCAGCCATGTGCAAAGCGGCTAGCCCGGAAAATTCGTGAACATCAGAGAAACGGGAAGCCTGTTGTGCTACAAAACTGGACTGCCGAACCTACAATCGCGACTCCCGACGCGTCCACCAGGACAGCCTTCAGTGCCTGCGAAGTGCTAACGAGATCCGGCCCCACAACCGATGGGGTAAGGGTGAGAGTCGTTCCGCCGCCGGCGGGATTTACAACAATAGTCACGTTGCTGCTACCTTGGGCTTGGGTATTGTTGGCAGTAAGTTGCAGAACGTAGGTGCCCGCCTGAGTGAATGCCGCGTTTGTCGCCGCCATGTTCGGATTGGCAAATGAAACCAAAGACGGGCCGCTGACCTCCGTCCAATGTACCGTCAGCAGACTGGCCAACGGCCCACTCTGGGTCGCGGAACCGTTCAATTGCACTGTGTTTGCTGGCACTGTAATGCTTTGGTTCGGCCCGGCATTGACGACCGGAGGCTGGTTCTGAGCGTAAACGGTGACGTGAGTAGTCGCGCTAGCTGACAGGCTAGACACCGAAGAACTCACTGTCAGGCGAAAGGCAAAATTGCCGGCAGTTGCAAACGAGGCGGTACTGACGGCCATATTCGAGTTCTGAAGCGCGATCGTGGCGGGCCCGTCTATCTGTGTCCACGCATAAGACAGTTTGCCTCCGGGAGGATCGGTCGCAATTCCGGTTAGAGAGACTGTACTGTTCGGTAGCTGCAGGCTTTGGTCTGGCCCGGCATTGACGATTGGAGGCTGGGGCGCAGGTTGCGCCGTGATGGTTACGGTCGAGCTGGCACTGAGGCCAGACTCCGTTCCCGACAGTTGCAGTACGTAAGTTCCCACTTGAGTCAGACTGACCGTGCTCGTAGGCAAGGTGGTGGCGGCAAAACTGACCGGCAGCCCGGCAGGGGTTGTGCTGACGACGCTCCACTGTGCGGTCGGGGTGCCGGCCGGAGTACTGGCGGAGGTAACGCTTCCCTGCAGCGGCAGGTTGTTGGGAATCGGTACTGTCTGGTTTGGCCCGGCACTTACCACCGGCGGCTTCTTCGGGTTAATGATGACCGTCGCAATGCTGGAAGACAGGGGGCCATAGTTGTTTACTCCGTTGACCCAGCTTACGATCGCGGTCGCGCTGATCTGGCCCGGAAGCTGAGAAGCTGGCACGGCGTAGCTGACCGGCACCTGCGCCGATGCGCCGGGAGCGAGTCCGCCTGCGGGCAGCGTAACTGGTTGGGTAGTTCCGTCGGGGAGAATAATACTGAGACTGAGCGTGGAAGCGGTATCATGCCCGATATTCTGGAGCGTGATTACATACGGAATCGCGCTTCCAGAGGTGGCCTGGGCCGGGCCATTGAGAGAAATGGTCACAATCGGCAGGATCTCGGTTGTACTTCCACTTCCGTCCGTCGGTCCATATAGATTTCCAACTGCGTCAGTCCAACTTGCTAAATAGGTAAGGGTCTGCTGCGTGCTGTCGATAGACGTCAGGCGGGTCTGATATGCAGAATCGGTCTCCCCGGCTTGCTTTGTGGCAATGGTGGGCGTCCACAGCGCCTGGGTCTGTTGCTGTGCGCCGGCAATCAAACTAAATGGCGCAACGCTGGCAAGGGTTTCATTGGTAGAATTCGTAATCTTCAGGTTTGTTTCGATGGCATTGCCGCCACCCACATTCTGCGCAGCAAAACTCGCGGCGGCCTGCTGTCCGGGCGAAATCGTGGCCGGCATCGTCGCCGTCGTAACCGAGACGATAGGAACGTGCTGCGATACGCTGGTGAATGGTTGATCCACTTCGCCATAGCTATTGCCGAACGTATCCTTCCAATCGGCTTCTGCCATGGCGGAGTACGACGCTCCATCGGCAGAAGCCAATCGTTCTAGATACTCAGAGGTGGTCTCTGATGGGCTTTTCGAGGCCAGTCCCGGGAACGAATAATTGACCGTAGTGGCGAAGCTCGTGCCAGGAGCAATGCCCGTCACAGGTACTGTCGCGATACTTCCGTTTGGCAGGACCACCGAAATCGTCGTGTTGCTGGCGGTCGCACTGCCAATGTTGGTTACGGTCACGGAATACAATCCATTGCCGCCCGGACTCAGGCACGAGGGACCAGAAACCGTGATGGTGAGCCGCGGCAGTTGTAGCTGACTGGAGGACGTGTGCTCGGAGCGAGAACTACGGAAATATAGCGGCCTTGGCTGTATGTGAGGTGAATCCGACTCCGGTTTATGGAAATGATCCCGGTAAGCCTGGCTATTACAC
>VFSW01008454.1_pt1 | contig 14785 bp, 10 predicted proteins | sample 5358111 | NCBI WGS metagenome assembly VFSW01 (sample SAMN11554181, study PRJNA540505) | mine drainage metagenome | isolation source: sediment from site ElyBrook_90M | place: USA: Ely Copper Mine, Vershire, VT | collected 2017 | reverse complement strand
CCTCCGGGCTCGCGGCGCAGCGCCCGGAGGATGATTGCGTCGAGATCGCCGCGCGCGCGGCGTCGGGTGGCGCCGGGCGCAAGGCGCTCGGAGGCAAGCCCGGGATCCGCGGTCAGCGTCGCGCGCGCGAGCGCCGTGTGCGTCGAATGATCCGAGCCGTGGGGATGTCGGCCAGTGACGAGAACGTGCAGCAGCACGCCGAGCGCGTAGACGTCGCTCGCCGCCGCGGCCGGCTCGCCGCGCAGTTGCTCCGGCGCCGCATAGCCGGGGGTCATGGCCTGCGGCTCGCTTGGCGGCGGCACCGTCGGCGGTGCCTGCCGCTGGAGCGACGCGATGCCGAAGTCAAGCAGCTTGGCGATGCCGTCGCGCGTGACGAGCACGTTGGCCGGCTTGAGATCGCGGTGAACGACGAACAGGGCGTGCGCATGCGCGACGGCGTCGAGGACCGACAGGAACAGCTGGAGGCGGGCGGGCAGCGATGCGAGGCGCGCGCAGTAGCGGTCGATCGGCTCGCCCTCGACGTACTCGAGAATGAGATACGGTTGGCCATTGTCGCGTACGCCGGCATCGAGCAGTCTCGCGATGTGAGGATGCGACAGGCGTGCGAGCAGGCTCGCTTCGTTGCGGATGGTGTCGGCCGCGACGGGCCCGAGCCCGCGGCGCTCGAGCAACTTGATCGCCGCCCATCCCTCGAACTTGCCGTCGCTGCGCCGCGCAAGCCACACGGCGCCCATGCCGCCCCGGCCAAGGAGCCGCTCGACGGTGTAGGCGCCGATGCGTGCGCCGACGGGCAACTCCTCCGCGCCCCACGCCGAGCGCTCGAGAAACCCCGATGTTCGATTCCGTGCGTCAACCTCCAGCAATTCGCGGATCTCCGCCGCGAGCGATGGATGCGACGCATCGAAGGCGGCGAGCCATCCCTGGCGCTGCGCCGAATCGAGCGCAAGCGCCTGATCGAGATAAGGCGACAGTTCCTTCCAGCGCTCGCGGTGCCAAGCCGTCATTGCCTCTCCCTCCCCCTGCTGCCCGGCGCGCTCGCGGTACCCGCACCGCTCAGGGCGGGGTGCAATCCGATAATTCACGCCTGAGGAGAATCCGCGCCTTGTCCCAGTCACGTTGCACGGTGCGCTCGCAAATGCCCAGCAGTTCGCCGATTTCCAGGAAGGAGAATCCGCAAAAGAATTTCAGGTCGACGATCTGCGCGAGCCGCGGCTCGATCGCCTCCAGCACCGCCAGGGCCTCGCCGATCGCGTCGAGTTCCTCGCCCGCGCCGGTGCCGGCCGGCAGCTCCGTCGGCAGCGCGGTGATCTCGAACTGTGCACCGCGCTTTTGTGCACACCGACAGCGCAGGTAGTCGATGAGCAGGCCCCGCATCGCGCGCGCCGCGTACGCGAGGAATCGTCCGCGGTCCGGGAACGCGACGGCCGGCCGGCTCGAGAGATTCAGGTACGTTTCATGCAGCAACGTCGTGGGGCCCATGGTTTGAGAGCCATTGAGGCGCAGCTGCCGCTGGGCGAGCCGATGCAGCTCACCGTAGAGAGCCGCGAACAGCTTCTCGCGCGACGCTGCATCGCCGCATTCCGCCGACTGAATGAGCCGGCCGATTTCCGCCTCCGACATCCCGAGCACTCCCGGAAACCGCTATTCCCCACCGCGCAGAATGCCGAATTCTGTCACCGCCTGGCAATCCACGCGACTAGGTAGATTGTTCATGCGGGCCCACCCTCGCGACCCGCATTCACCGATGTCGGGTTTGGCGTGGCGAATACGATTTCCCAGATAGGGAGCCGATGGGCGAGCAATTGCGGGGATGTACATATGAAGCGAACTGCTCTCATGGTGATCGCGGTGCTTGCGGCCGTCGGGAACTCAGCGGCGATCGGCCAAAGCGTGATGGTGGCGCGCGATCCACGCGGATGGCTCGCGACCGTGAGCCTCAACGGCCCGATCAGCAACGACAACGCGTTTTTCCGCAGCCTCGGCACGAACGGCCGCAGCTGCGCATCCTGCCACGTCGCGGACCAGGCCTTCAGCATCACCCCCGCGAACGTGCGTGCGCGCTTCGCCGCAACTCAAGGGCGGGACCCGCTATTCGCGGCCGTCGATGGCGCCAACTGCCCCAATGCGACGCCCGGCGATGCCAAGGCGCGCAGCTTGCTCTTGCAGAGCGGGCTCATCCGGATCGGCCGCCCGTTGCCGGCGAACGCGCAGTTCACGATCAGCGTCGTCCACGATCCCTATGGCTGCGCGATCTTCCCGGACCCGGGAACCGGCCAGTCGATCGTTTCGGTCTATCGGCGCCCGCTGCCCTCGACCAACCTCGGGTTCCTCAGCGCCGTGATGTTCGACGGCCGCGAGACCATTGCGCCCCTGACGAACGGCCGGAGCTTCCAGTTGAATCTCGCCGCCGATCTTGCGCATCAGGTCATCGATGCGACCCTCGAGCATGCGCAGGCCGCCAAGCCGCCGACTGACGCCGAGATCGACCAGATCGTCGGCTTCGAACTCGGCCTGTTCACGGCGCAAGCGCGGGACCGGATCGCCGGGAGCCTCGGCGCGATGCACGCGCAAGGCGGGCCCATGAACCTCTCCAGCCAGCGGTACTATCCGGGGATCAACGATTCCCTGGGCTCCGATCCGACAGGCGCGACGTTCAATGCCGTGTCGATGACGTTGTTCTCGCCTTGGGCCAGGCTGAGCACACGTGCCGGCGACGATGCGGCCGCCGCGCGCCGCGCGATCGCCGCGGGCGAAGCGCTGTTCGACTCCGCGCCCCTGACGATCGCGAACGTGCGCGGCCTCAACGACAATCCCGCACTCGGCAGCCCCGCATCGTTCGCCGGCCATTGCACCACGTGCCACGATACGCCGAACGTCGGCAATCACTCGCTGCCGCTCGCGCTCGACATCGGCACGGGGCATACGTCACTGTCGGGGATGGAGACGGATCCTGCGATCGCGGCCGGTCTCGTGCAGCTCAGCATGCCGGATCTGCCCGTCTACCTGATTGAAGGCTGCCCGAATCCGTTCGCGCCCGCCGAGCCGGAGTCGTTCTACACCTCGGACCCCGGCAAGGCGCTGAACAGCGGCCTGTGCAGCGACTTCAATCGGATCAAGGGACCGATATTGCGCGGGCTCGCCGCGCGCGCGCCGTACTTCCACAACGGCGCCGCCGCGACTCTGAAGGAGCTCGTCAATTTCTACAACGAGCGCTTCGCCATGCATCTTACCGGCGAGCAGAAGGAGGATCTGGTCGCGTTCCTCGATTCGCTGTAAACGGCGCATCGCCGCGCGCGCACTTGTGCACATCGATCGCAGACACCCGCGACCGGCGCATCGAGCACCTCGTCGAACTTGCCCGCAATCCGCCCTTGCCCTGCAAGGCGGTGCGGGCTATTGACCGGACCTGCCGCCGTGGTCACATAAGCCCCGTCGGGCGGCAGCGGTGGAAGCGCCCATTGATTCAGTTCAGTTGAGGGTCTATTCGGGCTCCTGATACCGTCATATTGGGAGTCATATTGTTTCCTTTCCATGACGTATGGGCGGGTGGGCGCGAGTTCCCCGCACAGCCACCGTGGCCGCCCGGGATGCATCGCCCTATCGGCCGCACGGCAAGAGACCCGGGTCTGCGGGGATCAGGCCTATCGAGGCCAAACCGACGTGATCCTTGAGGCAGCGCCGGGAGCTCGAGATTTCACCAACCAGCGCTATCGCTGGGGTAGTCGGATCGACGCACGGATCAAGATTGCGTGACATACAATGCGAAAGACGGAAGAGCACCTATATAGTACCGACACGCATGCGCAAGCGCGCTGGAATGATGATTTTTCGGCCCAGCGAGCCAGTATCGAAATCTACGATCCAGTCGATGCGGAGCACATCCGCTCGAGAACGATTAGAGGCGCTGTCGCCAGCCACGACATGAGTCTTGCGCAGGAGCTTTCAAGATAATATGGGCACCGCATGAGCCCCCGTGACCACATTCGAGTGCAATCTGATTTCGCCACTGAGGATCAGGCGGCTGAACCGCTGCTGTTTAGGGGCGGCGACGTCTCAAGAACCGACGTGCCGATGCCCTGAACGTGACCGCAGGTAGCGAACCAACCGGTGGTCAAAGCCCGGCTGCGGAAAATGACCGCCACCTCGGGGATCCATGCCCGAACTGCGGCGAGAGGGGTCGCGGACCGTATTGCTCAGCCTGTGGCGAGCGCTTCCTCACAGATCATGACCTCAGCATCAGATACTTCGTTCTAAAGAGTCTGCCGCACGAACTGTTCGACATCGATGGAAAGTTCCTGCGCACGATGAGGGTGCTGGTGTTCCGGCCCGGAGCGTTGGCCTCCGACTACGTGGCCGGTCGCAGAAAAGCATATGTCGAGCCCCTGCGCTTCTACGTGATAGCCTTTCTGCTCCATGCGACGCTCGCTGCCTTGTTCGCCGGCCACGGGCCCTCTCTCCTGGAGCAGATTCACCGGAACGATCCCTGGAACCTTTTGACCCGACTTGCCGCTTCGCGACCCGACATCCACTGGAGCGCGCCTGAATTGCGGGATTCGCTCAGCGAACGTGGACGTTGGGGCTCGGAAATAGGCACCATGCTGGTCTTCCTGGGTGTCGCCGCTATTCAAAAAGCGGTCTTTTTCCGCACCCATCGGCGGTATCTGGAGCATGTGGCTCTCGCCCTCAACGTCGTCTCCTTTTACATCGTCGTAATGATTCTTATCGAGGCGGTTCTTGGCATATTCGCCAGAAGTCACTATGCGAGCTACGACGCCGAGGCCTTGAAACTGATCGCCCTCACCCTGCTGCCACTCTACTGGTTCCTCGCGATTCGCAGATTTTATGGCGTGCGAGCGCTGCCCGCCCTGTTCGGTACGGGCATGCTGTGGATCGGCAACGTGTTGATCGCCCAATGTCTGAATGTGCTGGTACTTGCCATACTCATCGAGAGCGCTTGAGAGGGGACTCCCGCAACCTCCCATGCGATGAAGGGTCGCACCCGGTGCGTCCCGCGGACCCCGATCCACCGTCAATGGCGGCACAACACAGACCGTAGTGACCGATGCGCCGATATCGCGGCGGCGGGGGTTACGTAAGTCGCTGATAATCAACCAATAATGAATTCGCGAAAATGACGTGCCGACCTGCGAACCAGAGGGGCGGGAGCTCGAATCTCTCCGGGCGTGCCACAGCAAGGCGGATTGAGGACCACCGGTCGGCACCCGCCGCGCAGCGGCGGCGGTCCCGCAGGGACGACGGGCCGCAGGCCGCAAAGCAAGCTCTCCGCCAGGACGCGGCTCGATCTGCGCAGCGAAGTCCCCTGTTGAACGACCTTCAAGCAGTGGCGGGCCGCACCGGACTCGCTATACTCCCGAAGAACGATCGGCCCGGGGAAGATTAGGGATGGTCCATGTCGCGCCAGTCACGCTACGACGTTCTCTTTGAGCCGGTCAGAATCGGGCCGGTTACGGCGCCGAACCGGTTTTACGCCGTGCCGCACGCCAGCGGCATGACCAACCTGATGCCGCGCATGCGGGCGGGCTTTCGCGGCATGAAGGCCGAAGGCGGCTGGGGCGTGGTGTGCACGGGCTACGTATCCGTGCATCCCAGCGCCGACGACTCGCCGCTGCCTTACGCGACGTTGTGGGACGAGAACGACATCCGTTCGCACGCGATGATGACCGAGGCCGTCCATCGGCACGGTGCGCTCGCCGGAATCGAACTGTGGCACGGCGGCGGCTCGGTCTCGAACAAGACCAGCCGGCTGCCGCCGCTGTCGCCCTCGGGGCTGTCATGGATGGCGACCCACGTGGGCTTCATGGGGAACCAACGCTCCAAGGCCATGGACCAGGCCGACATTCGTGATCTGCTGCGCTGGCAGGCGGAGGCGGCCCGCAAGGCCAAGAGCGCGGGCTTCGACATCGTGTACGTGTATGCCGGCATGGGCTACCTGCCCTATGAGTTCCTGCTGCCGGAATGGAATCGACGCACCGATGCCTACGGTGGATCGGTGGCGAACCGCGTGCGCATCGTGCGCGAGCTCATCGAGGTGACCAAGGACGCGATCGGCGACACCTGCGCCGTTGCGTTGCGGATCAGCCTCGAGGAATTGCGCGGCCGCGCCAGCGACCGATGCGCGTCGGAGGCGCACGAGGTGGTCGAGCTGCTGGCGGATGCGCCGGACCTTTGGGATGTGAAAATGGACTCGAGTCCCACCGACTGTGCGCCGTCGCGGTTCGCGCCCGAGGGCAGCCACGAGCCGGTGATCGACTTCGTCAAGAAGATCACCCGTAAGCCGGTGGTGGGCGTCGGCCGGTTCACCTCGCCCGATACCATGGTGTCCCAAATCAAGCGCGGTGTGCTGGATCTGATCGGGGGCGCGCGCCCGTCGATCGCGGACCCGTTCCTGCCGCGCAAGATCGACGAAGGCCGTGAGCAGGACATTCGCGAATGCATCGGCTGCAACATCTGCATCTCCAGCTGGCACGACAGCGTGCCCGTGCGCTGCACGCAGAATCCCACCGTCGGCGAGGAATGGCGCCGCGATTGGCACCCCGAACGCTTCGCCGCGGCGGGCAGCGATGCCACGGTGCTCGTGGTGGGCGGCGGCCCGGCGGGCCTCGAATGCGCGCTGACCCTGGCGCGACGCGGCTATCAGGTCTCCCTGGCGGAGGCTGCCGAAGAGTTCGGCGGCCGGCTGCGGTTCGAAACCACGTTGCCCGGGCTGCAGAGCTGGGGCAGGGTGCTCGACTGGCGCCTCGGCCAATTGCGGCGCCTGGGCAATGTCACGCTGTACGCGGGCAATGAGTTGTCCGTGGACGAGATATTGGGGCTCGAACATCGGCGGGTGGTCATCGCGACCGGCGCCCGCTGGACCCGGATGTTGTACTCGAGCCTGGAGCTCCCCGTGGGGTCTGCCGAGGGCGCCAATGTCTTCACGCCGGACGATGTCGCCGCCGGCGCCCGGATCGACGGTCCGATCGTGCTGTTCGATTTCGACAACTACTACATGGGCGGTGCACTCGCCCAGAAGCTCGCGCAAGCCGGCGGCCGCGTCACCTACGTGACGCCCGCCGGTCACGCCTCGGCGTGGACGATCATGACCAACGAGCAGCCGCAGGTGCACCGCGCGCTGGCGCAGGCCGGCGTCGATCTGCATACCATGTCGCGACTGGCGGCCTTCAGGGATGGCGTCGCGACGATCGCGAATCTGTTCACCGGCGAGGAGCGGGGCTTGCCCTGTCGGTCCCTGGTGATCGTCGGCGCGCGCACGGCGCGCGATGAACTCTATCAGGCCCTCATGGCGCGATCCCAAGAGGCGGCGGCCGCGGGCATCCTGTCCGTGGATCGCATCGGCGACTCGCTGGTGCCCGGCGCCATCGTGCATGCCGTGCACGGCGGCCACCGCTTGGCGCGCGAGCTGGACCGCGCCGAGGGCCTGCAGATCTACCGGCGCGATGCGCCGATCGTCGAAGTCGAACCCTTGTTGTATGCGCACGGCCTCGAGGAGTCGATCCGATGACCACGAGCGTGACCACGCCCATCGGCGAACTGGAACGGACGCTGCCGTCGCATTGGTACTACGACGAGGCGGTTTTCCGGCTCGAGAAGGAGCGCATATTCTGGCGCGAATGGTTCTGTGCGGGCAGGGAAGAGGAACTGCCGTCGGCGGGCGACTGGCGCGTCCTCGACGTGGTCGGACAGAGCATTCTGCTGGTGCGCAATCGTCAGGGACAGCTGCGCGCCTTCTACAACGTATGCCGACATCGCGGCGCCCAGCTGTGCCGCACCCACGGTTCCGAGCCGGTCGGGCTCGCGGCCGCAGGCGGAGTCACCGGTGGACGCGCGATCGTGTGCCCCTATCACCAATGGTCCTACGATTTGGACGGGCGGCTGGTGGCCGCACCTCACCTGGCGGGCGCCGCGGGGTTCGACAAGAGCCGCCTGAGCCTGTATCCGGTGGGCGTCGAGAGTTGGGGAGGTTTCATCTTCTTGAACCTGACGCCCGCCGATGCGAAGCCCTTCGCGGCGCAGTTGGGCGACGTCCCGGCGCGCACCCGGCGCTACCCGCTGAAGGACCTGCGCGTCGGGCACTCGATCAGCTATCACGTGGCCGCGAATTGGAAGTCGATCTGCGAAAACTACAACGAGTGCTATCACTGCGGCGGCGTGCACCCCGAGCTCTGTTCCGTGGTGCCGGCGTTTCGCGAGGCCGGCGGCGCAGGGCTCGATTGGTCGCGCGGCGTTGCGCATCGGGAGGGTGCGTATACGTTCACGCGCAGCGGCACCACCACGCGCCGTCCGTTCGCCGGGCTCGATGACGATGAGCAGACTCGCCACAAGGGCGAGCTGGTCTACCCGAACCTGTTCGTCAGCCTGGCCTGCGATCACGTGGCCTGCTTCATACTGAGGCCGCGCGGCCCCGAGCTCACGGAGATCACCTGCCACTTCCTGTTCGCGCAGGAGGAAATCGCGCGCCCGGACTTCGACCCCGGCGATGCGGTGCAGCTTTGGGACATCACCAACCGTCAGGATTGGTCGATCTGCGAATCCGTGCAACGCGGCATGCACGCCCGGGTGCATGAGCACGGCTACTACGCGCCCATGGAGGACTTCAATTTGGATATTCGCCGCTACGTCAGGGAGCGTTTGGAATCGGAACCTGGCCGCGCCGGCGGCTGAGACGTGGCGTCGCCCGCCATCTCGGGTCTGCATGCGCTGACGCACCGGGTTCGCTGGAGAATCTACGGCCTGCTGTTCACGTTCGGCGCCATCGCCTATTTTCAACAGAAGGGATTGACGGTCGCGGCGGCGCGCATCATGCCGGAGCTGTCGATGAGCCAGACACAGATCGGCTGGCTCGAATGGGCCTTCGTGCTGGGCTACGCGGCCTTCCAATTCCCGGGAGGGGTCATCGGGCAGCGTCTCGGGGCGCGCCTCATGTTCGTGTTGATCGGCACCGTCGCCTTCTGCGCCACGATTATAACGCCGCTCGCGCCGGCGATTCTCGCGGGCAATCCGTTGATCGCGGCCCTGTTCATGCTGCAACTCGCGCTGGGGCTGGCGCAGGGCGCCATTTTCCCCGTGAGCACGGGCGTCCTGGAGGCTTGGTTCCACCCGCGGTATTGGGCCTTCATCCAAGGCATCCAGTCGACGGGTCTGCAATTCGCGGCGGCGGCCACGGCGCCGCTGGTCGCCTATCTCATGAACGCATACGGCTGGCAGCGCGCGCTCTTTTGGCCGGCGTTGCCCGCAGCGGCGGTCATCGCGCTGTGGGCCTGGTACGCCCGCAACACGCCGCGCGAACACCCGTCGGTGACTGCGGAGGAGCTCGCGGAGCTCGGCGCGGCGACCGAGGCGCAGCCGGCGGCGCAGCTCACGGGGCCTCGCCTCAAAATGGTGCTCACGAATCGATCGATACTGCTGCTCACGCTCTCCTACATCTGCATGAACTACGTGTACTACCTGATTTCAAACTGGTGTTTCCTGTATCTCGTCCAGGTGCGGCATTTCAACATCCTCGAGAGCGGCTTGCTCGCCGTCGCGCCGCCGCTGGCGGCCGGCGTCGGTGCGGGCGTCGGCGGCAAGCTCGTCGGCCCCCTGTGTGCGAGGCTGGGCGACCGCTGGGGCTTTCGCGCGATCCCCATGGTCGCATTGCCGCTCTCCGGCGTGCTGTTGCTGCTCACGGTGCATCTGGGCAATCCGTATGGCGCCGTGGCCGCCATGGCGTGCGCTTATGCGGTGGTCGAGCTCAGTGAAGGCGCGTACTGGGGTGCGACCATGTTCGTCGCCCGCCGCGACTGCATGGCGGCCGGCGGCGTGCTCAATACCGGCGGCAATGCCGGCGGTCTCATCGGCATTCCCGTCGTCGCGTATCTGTCGGGCAGCGGACACTGGACCGCCGCGTTCGTGGTCGGCGCGGCCTTCTCCGCGGCCGGCGCGGCGCTGTGGCTGGGCATAGAGGCGGATCGGCCTCTGTAGGGCGGCGCCACCGTGCGGACCAATGATCGCGCTATACTGAATCCGCGTTCGCGTACTCGGCGGCGGGAGGAGAGCTCATGGCTACGAATCTATCCAACGATGCTGCGCAGTTGCGCCCGGAGCTCAAGGAGGCGGTTCGCCGCCACTGGGTTCTGTTTTTGACGGAGGGGATCGTATTGGTCCTGCTCGGCATGCTGGCGATCCTCGTGCCACCCCTCGCCTCCCTCGCCGCAACCGTACTGTTCGGCTGGATCCTGCTGCTGAGCGGCGTCGTCGGTTTGATCACGACGGTTCGCACTCGGCACGCGCCGGGTTTCGGGTGGTCGGTGGTCTCCGCACTCCTCGGCATCGCCGCAGGCGCCGTCCTGCTCGGCTGGCCGGTCCAAGGCATGTTCTCGCTCACGACGGTGCTCATAGCCTTCCTGATCATCGAGGGAGTCGTGTCGATCTTGTATGCGCTCGAGCATCGCAGGGGCCTCTCGAGCCGCTGGGGGGGGCTGCTCGCCAGCGGCGTCGTCGACCTGATGCTCGGCGGGCTGCTCCTCGCCGGGCTGCCCGGCACGGCCGCCTGGGCGCTCGGCGTCCTGGTCGGCGTCAACCTGATCTTCGGCGGCTGGGCCTTGATCGCGATGGCGCTAGCCGCACGATCGAGCGCCGCTGCATCGGGCTGAACGCGGTGTACGCGCAGCAGCTGGCGTCGCTCGCGCAGGTGCTGTTGATCGACCTCACACTCGCCGGCGACAACGCCGTGGTCGTGGGGCTGGCGGTGGCGGGCCTGCCGGCGCGGCAAAAGCGCCCGGCGATCGTGGTGGGCATCATCGGCGCAACGCTCCTGCGCATCGGCTTGAGCGCCGTGACGCTGCAATTGCTCGAGATCATCGGCCTGGTGCTCGCCGGCGGCGTGCTGCTGCTGTGGGTGTCCTGGAAGATGTACCGCGAGCTGCGGCGACCCAAGGACCGACATGCCGCATCCGCGAAGCCGAAATCCCTGCGCGCCGCGATGATCCAGATCGTCCTCGCCGACCTTTCGATGAGCTTCGACAATGTGCTCGCGGTCGCGGGCGCGGCGCAGGGGCATGTCTGGGTCCTGGTCACCGGTCTCGCCCTCTCCGTGGTGCTGATGGGGCTCGCGGCGAACTGGATCGCGGGGCTGCTGGAGCGCCATGCCTGGGTGGCCTGGGTCGGCCTCTTGATGGTGGTCTACGTGGCGCTGCGAATGATTTGGGACGGCAGCCACGAGGTGCTCGCGCACTTTTGAGCGGCCCGAGCGCGTACGCGGCGCCAAAGCGCGCCGGCGCGCCCCGATCACGAGCCGCGTCAATCAGCCGATGCGGCGTGCTTCTGTTGCGCGGCGATGACTCCTTTCGCCTGCGCCTTGGCGCCCTGTGCCGCTTCCTTCACGCAGGCAGGTCCGCCCCGGGGGGACAGGGGAAACAACCTGTCCAACTCCTTGCAGACCGCCGATGCCCTTGCTTGGATTCGCTTGTCGAGTTCGGCCACGCCGCTTGGCTGGCTGAGATCGAGATCCGTGTAGGCCACGGACCAGGTCAACGAGAGACGCTCCAGCGGAGCGCCGGTGGAGGAGGAGCGTCCGACCGTTTCCGTGGTCACCGCCGCTCTGCCCATGCGCGCGGCCGTCACGACGATCTCGTCAAGCGGCTCGGCGGCCATCGCGCCGCCGGCGCTCAGCGCCGCCGCGCCGATCGCCGCAAAGGTCACGAAGGTTCCCATCGTTCGCGCGTGTTTCATAAGAGGCTTCCTTTGCAATGGATTCACGTTGAACGATTGCCCTGCGAGCATCTATAGGGGAAACCCGCACGCCGTCCGCAGGGATGGCGTAGGGGTGGGTCACGCGACCCGGCGAAGCCCGGTCGGCCAATGGAGACACGTTGCCCGACCCGGTTCCCCACGCTTCAATGCCGCCGCAACCTCGTGCACCACGAGAATTCGGAACATGAATGATGCGAAAGTGGACCCGCCTTGGCTTGATAACCTGCCTCGCAATGGGCTGCATGGCCGGATGCGGATCCGGCCAGTCGAGTGCAAGCACGTCGCCCCTATCGGCGGCGGCCGCGCCGGCAGCGTCATCGCCCGTGCCGGCGCCTGCAGCCGCCTCGAGCAGCGCGCCCGCGCCTGCTGCCGCCTCGAACAGTGCGCCCGCGCCGGCGAATTCGATACCGGTGAGCGCGCACATCCTGGTGGACCAATTCGGCTATCGCCCCAACGATCAGAAGGTCGCGGTCATCCGCGATCCTCACGTGGGCTATGACACCAGCGACGCCTTTTCGCCCGGCTCCACCTACCAGGTTCGCCGCGCGAGCAATGGCGCGGTGGTGCTCTCGGGGGCGCCGGTCGCGTGGAATTCCGGCGCCGTGGAATCCTCGTCGGGCGATGGCGGCTGGTGGTTCGATCTGTCGTCCCTGACCGCCGCGGATACGTACTACGTCTACGATGTCTCGCACAACGTGCGCTCCGCCACCTTCGTCATCGGCCAACAGGTCTACAAGAACGTCCTGAAGGCCGCCATGCGCATGTACTTTTATCAACGCAGCGGCAGCTCGGACGGTCGCGGCGCGAAGCTGGCCCCCTATGCCGACTCCTGTTGGGTGGACGACGCCGCGTACGTGGGCAGCGGTCAGGACACGCAGGCCCATGATGCGACCGATCAGAGCAACCCGGCAAAGGTGCACGATCTGAGCGGCGGGTGGTTCGACGCCGGGGATACGAACAAGTACGTGACCTTCGCCGTGCCTGCGGTGCATCAGCTGCTGACCGCGTACCAGAACAGCCCGGCCGTGTTCACCGACGACTACAACATCCCGGAGTCCGGCAACGGCATACCGGACCTCATCGATGAGGTGAAGTACGAGACCGACTGGTTCAAGAAGATGCAATTCAGCGCCGACGGCAGCGTCGCGTTGAAGGTGGGGTCGCTGGGCTATCCATTGTCCAGTCCGCCGAGTTCCGACACGTCCGCGAGGTTCTACGTGCCCAGCTGCACGTCATCGACCATCGCGGCCGCGGGCGTCTTCGCGCACGCGTCGTACGTCTACGCGAAGATACCCGCGCTCGCGTCCGAGGCGGGGGACCTGAAGACGCGTGCCATCAACGCGTGGAACAACTATCAAAGCATCCCGACCAAGCAGGAGCACTGCGACACCGGGATCGTGAAGGCGGGCAATGCCGACTGGCCGGCCGCGGATCAGCAATCGGCCGCGGTGGTCGCGGCCGTGTACCTGTACGCGATCACGGGCGACTCCGCCTACGATCAGTATGTCCAGGGCAATTACACGGTCACGCGGCCGTACCACGACATCGGATGGACGCGGTACCAGCCGCAGGAGGGCGAGGCGCTGCTGCTTTACGCCACACTCGCGAATTCCAACGCCACGTTGCGGACGAAGATTCTCGGGGACAAGCTGGGCGATGTGACCGCCAACAACCAGGTCTACGGCCTGACCGCGGCGGACGACCTATACCGCAACTTCATGCATGACGCGCAGTATCACTGGGGCAGCAATCAGGTGCGCGGCAACTACGGCAACAGCAACGCCGACGTTCGGACCTACGGCATCGGCGTGTCCGACACCGGCCCCTACCAGACGCGCGCGCTGGAGACGCTGCACTATTTCCACGGCGTCAATCCGCTTGCGAAGGTCTACATGAGCAACATGTCGAGCTACGGCGCCACCACCTCAGCCAACGAGATCTATCACACCTGGTTCTGGCCGGGCTCCAAATGGAGCGATGCCAAGACGAGCCAGTGCGGTCCGGCGCCGGGCTACGTTCCGGGCGGACCCGTCGCCAACGCGGCCGGTCAGGGCGTGCCGTCATCGCTGGTCCCACCGGCGGGCCAGCCGGAGCAGAAGTCCTTTCGGGACTGGAACGGGGTGGTGGGCGACACGCAGCATTCCTTCGTCATCGCCGAGCCGGGCATCTACTACCAATCCGCCTACGTGGAGCTGCTGTCCAGATTCGCCGAGTGAGCGGCGGGATCTGCGCCGCCGCCACTCGAGTGCCGACGCTCCCTCGCTCACTCGTGCCGCAACGCGTCGATCGGGTTCAGGCCGGCCGCCCGGCGCGCCGGAAAGTAGCCGAACAGCACGCCGATGGCCGCAGAGAAGAGGAAGGACAGCAGGTTGATGCCGAGGCTGAATAGATAAGGGACGTGCATCAGGCGGGCGAGTCCGATCGAGGCGGCGGTGGCGATCGCGATCCCGATCAGGCCGCCCAGGCTCGCCAGCACGACGGCTTCGATCAGGAATTGCAGCAGCACCTCCCGCTCGAGCGCACCGATCGCGAGGCGAATGCCGATCTCGCGCGTGCGTTCGGTGACCGACACCAACATGATGTTCATGATGCCGATGCCGCCGACCAGAAGGCTGACGGCCGCGACCGCTCCGAGCAGCATCGTGAGTATCTTCGTCGTGCTGGTGAGCGTTTCCGAGATCTGCCGCGTATCCATCACGCGAAAGTCGTCGTCCTCGTTCTCGGTGATCTTCCGCCGCTCGCGCATGAGCTCCACGAGCTGCTCTTTCGCCGCATCGGTCGAGGCGCCCGGCTTGACGGCGACGATCAGGCGATTGACGTCCGGACTGCCGGCCAGGCGGCGCTGCACCGTGCGCAGCGGCATGACGACGACGTCGTCCTGATCCGAGCCCATCGCCGACTGCCCCTTGGCCTTGAGGAGCCCGATCACCTCGCAGGCGAACTGCTTGATGCGAATGTCGCTGCCCACGGGACTCTGTCCGCCGAACAGCTTGTTGCGCACCGTCTCGCCGATCACGCACACGGCCCGGCCCGC
>VFSW01008453.1_pt1 | contig 14785 bp, 8 predicted proteins | sample 5358111 | NCBI WGS metagenome assembly VFSW01 (sample SAMN11554181, study PRJNA540505) | mine drainage metagenome | isolation source: sediment from site ElyBrook_90M | place: USA: Ely Copper Mine, Vershire, VT | collected 2017 | reverse complement strand
GTTGAAGATGTGCCTATTGTAGTCGTGACAGTTATGGATGTTGTGGATGTGGAGATCGTAGTGGTGCTGCTGCCTGTAACGTTTACGGTATAGTTAGTAAAGGTAACCTGCGGATACGAGGATGAATCGGTCACCGTAGTGTTCACGTAATATGTTCCGGGATTCGGATCGAAAAGGAAGGCGTTTGACGTGGACATTATTCCTGTGTAAAGCGCGTTCTGCATAAGCACATACGATGAATTGTATATGCTGAAATTATACGTGTACGGAGGAGTTCCTCCGGATGCATGGCTAGTTATCAGGTCGTTGAGGCTTGAATCGAAGCTTGAATATTGGGGAGCGGAATTGGCGACAAATGCGGGGCGGATCGCTATGCTTGGCGTGTTGTATACCTGCGTCGAGTTGGATGCGCTGTCGGATACCTGCACGTTGAATGTCCATGCGCCGTATATGCTGCTTGAACCTGTAGATATGGTGTTGGAGGTGTCGCCGTATGACACTATGATGGTGTTCTTCGAGCTTGCATACAGCGTGAACGACATCGTTGGCGGCAGGTCGTTGAAGTATACGCTGTTTGTCGGCCCGCTTCCCGAATTGCCCCCTATGCAAGCAAGGTATCCGTTATGCACCATCACGCAGCTTTGCCCATATATTGTACTAGGATAAGATGTTGTCTTTATCCATGGCCCCACTATCGAATAGTAGTTAGGCCAGCCGCTGTCGTTGTAGACATCAGCATAGTACGAGGAGCTGGTCTGGCCTCCAGAGGTGTGGCCTCCGAAGCAGTATGCAAACTGGTAGAACATCGGCGTGCACGACTGGCCGTATACGTTCATTGGATACGGGGCTGTGTCCCCGCTCTCCCATGGCAGGTTTATCTGGTTTGGGTCCCCGTTCACTAACAGCTCATAATAAACAGAATTTGTTGGCGCAGAATTGGAGTAGCCACCGATGCAATAATTGTAGTATACCAGGCTCTCGAAGCAGCTTTGCCCTACGATATTTATCGGGTAATTGTAGCTTAGCTTGTGCCACCCAACAAGAGGCACGGGCGTTATGCCTATCTGCGGGGTTAGGTACGACCAGTATATTGCGTTAGTTTCGCCGCTTGCCGTGTTTCCGCCGATGCACGTGATTGCAGCTTCAACTCCGAAGAAGGCAACGCCCCTAGGCATCTCCAGGACACAGGAGCCGTCTTCAACATTTGTAGGATAGGAATTTGTTGAAACCCAGCCGCCGATGCCTGCGCCGGCCCCGTAAGGGAGTATGTTGGCGCTATACACCGCATTCGATGGGCCCGACAGCGTATTTCCGCCGACGCAGAGGACGGACAATTCATAGGCTATGCACTTCTCGTTCGACACCCTTATCGGGTACGGAACTGTTTGCGCCCATTGGCCTATCCCGTTCGCGCTGACGTTCGCGAAATAGACCGCGTTTGTAGGGCCTGTCGCATTTATGCCGCCGACGCAGAATATCTGGCTTGCATAGTAGCTGCAGCTTTCGTTGTAAATGCTCTGCGGATATGCGTTTTCGGTCTGGAAGTTTCCTGCCGATAAGTCTATATTCGTGGTCGTGGCATTGCCGTTGTGGATGTTTATTGTTGCGCTGTAAGGCGCAATCGCATTGCCGATGTTTGTCAGCTGCAGGTACGATGACTGGCCTACGCTCATGTTCCTGTTCATAACATAAACCCCGCATATCAACATGCTGCCTGATTGGCATGTCGTGCTCTTGCTGTTCAGCAGGTTCGTGAAGTTCGCAACATACAGCTCATCGCCGCCTTCCAGGTCGCTGGTGTAGACAATGTGCCTGCTGTCTCCATCGTAGGACGACGAGGAGCCCCAGGTGTTGCCCTGCGTTCCTTCCGTGGTTATGTAAAGCGGAAGCTTGCTTGAGTTTGTAAAGAATACCGCATCCAGGCCGGGGTCCTCTACTCCCGTCATAACAATGCTGGTCTGGCTCTGGTTGTCCCAGCGCGGGTAGGAGAATCCATAGATATTGAAATAGGAAAGATTGTAATACGGCTCATACGCCAGCAAATTGGGATTGGTTGCCGCCTTTATCGTGCTTATCGGAATGCCGCCCAAGGGTATCGAATTGGGGTTGCATACGCTCGGTATTGAGTAATTTGTACCTGCATTGAAATTGCCAATGCTATAATAACCGTCGTAAAGCGGCGTGCAGGTATATACGGGTTTTATCAGGGTACCGTTCTTGTAAGCGTAAGTAAGTATGGCCTCCTGCGAACCGAAATCTCCGGCGGCTCCGCCGACCAGGCTTGTGCCGTTGGGCGCGAAGGCCTCGTGGGTGCCCGAAGGGACCAGTATCTGGCCCGTGCCGAAGTTCTGCAGGACGTCGTTGCCGAATCCTTCTGTCTGGTTCGGCTGGTCCCAGTCGTAGAATATGGTATTGACATCGATCGTGGAGAATTCGGCGTCATGCCAGCTTGTCGTCCAGTTGCCGTATTGGTCCTGTATTGGCTGGACGATTATATTCGGAGTTATAAAGTTGCCGTTCTCGGTGAACCTGAAAGTGGCGACCCCGGAATACTTTTTTTCGGAGTTAGTGGAGGTATAGTTTTGCTCCAGCGCAAGGATTGTCCCTGAGCCGAAGCCGGTAGAATATGCCCCTCCGGGGACCAGGCCGGGGCCATACTGGTCGTTTTTGCTATATACGTCATAAGGCAATTGAACTATCCGCTGCACAGAGCAGTTGCCTGCCTTCGTTATGTTTATCCCGTATATTCCGGATACCGACAATGAATTTGAAAGCAGGTTATATACCGTTGCGGACATCGAGCTTGATGCATACCCAGACAGGAAATCGCCATATTCGAATTGATCAACATATCCCCCTGGAGACAATGCATATCTGCCGTCTGAGGTAGTGAGAACCCCTTCGTCCGCGCTCCCAGCCAGATAAGGCACCACCTGCAGGTCAGATCCGTCCGGATTCGACATCATTATCGCTTTGCCAGGATATGACAAGGCCCCGTTGTTCCTTAAATAGTATATCTTTCCGGAATGCATGCTGTACACAGACCATGTCGGGTAGCCGACAACTGCAGTTACATTATTTATAAGGAATGTTATCTGCCTTATGCTGACTCCCGGAGAGGATATCGGCACGTCGAATGTCGCGTTTCTCGGGCTGGGCTCCTGCGATATCTGGTCCGGCGGGCCCATGCACGACGTTGAATGATCGACAAAGTTGGACGGGGAATTTGAAACCGAGTTCACGCTTGCGGAATCCTCCACGGATACATTGAAATGGTAGAATCCGTAGCTCAGGGAGCCTATATCCCCCATTGTCAGATTGAATGCGTTTGATGTTATCGAATTGGAATAGCTTGCCTGGATTAGCGTGCCTAGCGAGTTTGACAGCGTGTATGTATAGGTGTATGGCGGAGTGCCGATCCCAACAAGCTTTACCGAATAGAGAACGTTCATTGTCTTTCCAGTATAAATGAGCATTGGCATGTTTATCTTTGCTGACAGTTCCGGATCCAACGTGAATATCGGGATAGTGTTCGTGGTAATCGAGTTCCCCAGGCCGTCATCTATCAGTGCGTTTATCGTCCACTGGCCGTAAACCGTACTGGACGATATTACATTGTAGGTATTGCCCCCGAAAACAAGCTGTACCTCGTTTGAGGATATCGGATTGAATTGCAGCCCCATAGGGTTGCCTGCGCCAATCATCGGTATATTTGAGGAGGGGACGTTTGCGGCCTGGTATTTCCATTCAACGCTATAGGTGCCGGAGCCTCCTGATGCATCAATTGTAATTGTATTTGACTGTCCGACATCCATAATATTCGGTGAAACGGAAAGCGAATATCCTAGCGTCCCGCCGCTGAACGTGAACGGCTCGTATACAGAATTCACAGAAGTCGGATGATCGTCCGTTACGACCACATTCGCCTCAAACATCGAGTTGCCTACATAGAAGCTGCCTACCGGTTGCCAGAACCAGGAATTCGACGTGTATGCGTTTCCAGTAAACAGCATGTTTGCAATTATCTCGTTCTGCGAAGCCTGCGAGTTGTATGCGATTACTTGGTAACTGTAGGAGAACGGGCCATTCAGGCTTGAGGTGGATGCGGTGAATAGTATTCCCTGCCCTTGTGTTATTACGGCATTTGACAATGTAAGCGCTGGCGTTGTTGGAGGAATGTAAACGGAGGATTTGACTGTTCCATAAGTGGAATTGGGCAGTACTCCGTTTGGAGATGTTCTCCTTCCCCTCAACCAGGTATAGTTTGCGAATTTCCGGCCATCTAAATTTGTATAAGGCATCCATATCCCGAACTCGTTTGCTAGGGATTCGGATACCATGCTGTTTGAGGATCCACGTGTATAGTATGTGCTAGTGTTTGAGAATATGACATTGTAGGACCCGTCATCAAGCCATTGTTGGGAGAGTATGTGCACCCCATTGTTGAATCCTGATGGGGGAGTTACTTGGATGCCAGTGGCGCATCCGCCACCGTTCGTGCAATTAAGAAGGGATAGCGGCGGATTCTCGTATCTTGCCGCTACCCCGTTGTTCGGGTATACTGAACTGCCTGAGGCTGCGACATATCCATTGTATCCTATGAATTGATAGCCTCCTCCAAACAGCGCATTTCCGACATTGGAAAGGTTCTGCAGCGAATCCAGCGCCACACCGGGGGAAAACCCTATAATGTTGCCCCAGAACCCCGTATTGCTGAAGCTGTTGTCCTGCATCACCAGTCCGTTGTCTTGTATGACGTTCTGGCTATTGCTGTTCGAAAAGAACAGGTTAAGCGACGGGTCCAATGTACTCCCTGAGAAGTTGAAGTAGGGATTGAAGATGCTGTTGCCGTTGTCGTATTGGCCGTAGTTGCAGTTGATTGTGTTGTAGGGGTTGGCGCACGACAGCTGCGGAGCCTCACCCGTATTTCCCCCGAAGAGATTATTTGCAGTGGTTAGTACATTTCCCGCCCAACCAAGATAGATTGTATTGTACGTCGGCGTTCCGGTGTTTGCAGGAAGGAAGTATTGCGAGGGATCGAGTATCCAGTACAATATGTTTGAGGAGTCTACAAGCGCGTTGGGGGAGCTTGAGCTTGTGCATGCGGAGTTCGCGTCAAGTTCGTTGAGCACGTTGCCTTCCAGCCAGGAGGTTGCGACAGTGCCATTGGCGAAGAAAAATTCCGCGTTGTCCATGTTGCAGGTATAATATTGTTTGTAGTTCAGTGCGCTGAATCCCAGTCCGTTGAATGAGTACAGCTGGTTGGCGCCCGGAACCCCTATTGCTATCGGGGTGTTTGCCGCAACCGCGGCGCCCTGCTGGTTCATCACGTTGATCGGCAGGTAATAGAGGATATTTGAGGGGATTGTTATTGAATAGGACATGCCAGGCGCAATCCCGAGCAGGATGAATGCGATAGAAAGCAGAAGGATCGTGCACAAGCCCGAATAATACTTACGCATTATATAAGGCACTCTGAACCCCCTAGCCATTATGCTCAAAATAGGTTTAAATATCTTCTTTGATTTGCATACGACGTGTATTTCGCTTGGAATGCCCGATTCGTTCGGCGAAACGAACGTTTTTAATAGATAAATACTTTCTGTATAGCGTGTTGCTATGGTTGAAAGGGAGGAGGTACTTGCAAGGCATAAGGATAAAGGAGGCAAGATAGAGGTTGCCGGAAGGGTCAGGGTTGGCACCGAAGAGGAGATGTCGACCTTCTACACCCCTGGCGTGGCTTATGTCTGCCTTGCAATAAAGGAAGACCCGAAAACCGTTTATAGCTACACGATGAAGGGAAGGACTGTTGCGATAGTGACTGACGGCACGCGGATACTGGGGCTTGGGAACATCGGACCCGATGCGGGATTGCCAGTAATGGAAGGGAAGTCGCTGCTGCTGAAGAAGTTCGGGGGAGTTGACGCCATACCGGTAGGCATAAACGACACTGACGAGGATAGGATAGTAGAGACGATAAAAAGCATAAGGTCAACTTTCGGCGCGGTTAACCTGGAGGACATAGAGACCCCGAAGTGCTTCAGGATATTCGACAGGCTTAAGGCCGAGCTGGACATACCTGTTTTTCACGACGACAGGAATGGGGTAGGAGTAGTCGCGCTAGCTGCGCTCATAAATTCCCTAAAGATCGCCGGGAAAAGGCTGCAGGACGCGAAGATAGTGATAAACGGCACAGGTGCGGCTGGCACCGGCATCGCAGAGATGCTGGATTATGCAGGCGCAAAGGATATCTTAATGGTTGACACGTACGGCACGCTATACAAGGGCAGGCAGAAAGGCATGCACTACATGAAGGAGAGGCTTGCAGGATTCACTAACAGGAAAGGATTGACTGGCAGCCTTGAGGATGCTGCAAGGAATGCCGACGTGCTGATAGGCGCATCGGCAAAAGGTGCATTCACAAAAGAGATGATAGCAGGAATGTCGACCAAGCCGATAGTGTTCGCACTCGCTAACCCGGAGCCGGAGATAGAGTACCAGGACGCGATTGCCGCAGGCGCGTTCATAGCGGCCACGGGAAGGAGCGACATGCCCAACCAGGTAAACAACCTGACAGCTTTTCCCGGAATACTCCGCGGTGCCCTTGAGGCTCGCGCGAAGTCGATAGACCAGTACATGCTCTTCAGGGCTGCAAAAGCGATAGCGCAGGCGGCAGGGAAGAACCCGCAAAGGGACAGCATCATGCCAAGGCTGACCGACAGAAAGGTTGCGGTGAAGCTTGTTGCGGATGTTGCAGCGGAGGTGGCATCCGCAGCTGCGAAGCAGGGACTGGCGCAGGTTGCGGTTGATGCTGCCGCAATAAGGAAAAGGACAAGGGAATCCCTCAAAAGGTATGAGAAGATAGAGAGATTAACCTCCAGGTAATAAAATGCACAGGACAATTGGCTCGGACATCCTTATAATCGGATCCGGAGCTGCGGGGCTCAGGAGCGCAATAGAGGCTTATGATTCAGGCACCAAAAACATCTTGATAATAGGCAAGTGCAAGTTAGGGAATGCACACACCGTTCTTGCAACAGGCGGCATAAACGCTGCGCTCGGTACAATGGACCCAAAGGACAATTACATGGTGCATGCGGCAGATACGATAAAGGAAGGCTGGTTCATCGCAGACTACAGGGCGGTCCTTACCCTCTGCAGGAATGCACCGAGAGCGGTCAACGAGCTGGTTGGGTGGGGAGCGCGCTTCCACAGGGAGAAAGACGGCCGTCTTACACAAAGGTTCTTCGGCGCACACACTTACAGGAGGACATGCTTCTCCGGAGACGAAACAGGCAAGGAGATGATGCGCGTGCTCCTGGGCCAGGTCAAGAAAAGGGGGATAAAATCAATCCAAGACATATTCATAGTATCGCTGCTTAAGAACGGCAATAGGATATCTGGAGCTGTTGGGATAGATTTCGCAAAGGGCGAGATACTGGTGTTCAATTCCAGGGCAGTCATAATAGCAGCTGGAGGGTACACGAAAGTATATTCAAGAAGCTCGTCAAGGTCGTTTGAGAACCACGGGGATGGCGCGGCGCTTGCGCTAGATTCTGGAGTGCAGCTTGTCGACATGGAGATGGTGCAGTTCCATCCGACCGGCATGGTATATCCTAAGGATGCTGCGGGAACCCTGGTCACGGAGGCCGTCAGGGGAGAAGGGGGCATACTACTCAACTCAAAGATGGAACGCTTCATGAAGAGGTATGACCCGAAGAACCTTGAGTTGGGGCCCAGGGACTTCGTAGCACGTTCCATATACGAGGAGATTGCGGCCGGCAGGGGAACAAGGCACGGAGGGGTCTGGCTTGACATAACAATGCTTCCGAAGTCCAAGATACTGGACAGGCTGCCTAAGATGTACAGGCAGTTCAAGGAATACGACCGCATCGACATATCGAAGGAAAGGATGGAGGTGGCGCCCACTGCGCACTATACAATGGGGGGCGTTGACGTAGGCCTTAACGGCGAGACAAGGATAAAAGGCCTTTATGCGGCAGGGGAAACCGTAGGCCAGATACACGGGGCGAACAGGCTGGGGGGAAACAGCCTGCTTGAGACCATGGTTTATGGGAGGATAGTGGGAAGGGCTGCGGCAGAGTTTGCCAAGAAGAACGGGATGAAGATTGCAAGCGACAGGGAGATAAGGAGCAAGATAAAATACATCGAGGGTTTCTGCAGGAAAGGCGCAGATCCATTGTCGATAAGGAACAGGATACAGGGCATGATGTGGACATACGTCGGGATATCTAGAAATGGGAAGAAACTAAGGCATGCGCTGTCCGAGATAAGGAAACTGCGGTCGGAATTCAGGAAGACCGGAGCGGGTAATGGCATAAGGGGCAACTGGCGATTGAAAACAGCGATAGAGACGGAAAGGATGTTCGGCCTGTGCGAAGCGATCATAAGGAGCGCCATGATTAGGAAGGAGAGCAGAGGAGCTCACTCGAGGACTGATTACCCTAAAACCGTTGAAAAGTGGAAAGTCAATATAATATCAGGAAAAAACAGGTATGGGGGTGTTTTTATCTCAAAGAGACGAGTCATTAACATGAATGCCAGATTGAAAAAGGAGATTGAAATGCTTGAGGATACATCAATAAATAGGTCTTTTGAGTAATCGGATGTGGTTGAATGGATATAACATCCAGTGACATAGAATACGGAACTGACGATGGCAAAGTGCTTGCGCACCTTGCCAGGCCATCCGGCAGCGGAAAATACCCGGGGGTCGTGCTGGTACATGAGATATTCGGCTTGGACGGCCATACAAGAAGCGTCGCAGACAGGCTTGCCGCTGAAGGATATGTCGTAATAGCTCCCCATCTTTTCTCGAGCAAAAGGTTCTCCAGCGCGCTTACGGACGAGAGCATAAGCGCAGCGATCAAGTTCATGATGTCGATACCTCCGGAGAAGCAGAGGGATGATAAGCACCGCGAGGGGGAGATGAAGAAGCTTGACGCAAAGACAAGGGAGGAAATAGAAAAGGTTAACTCAATCCTTTTCGTGAACAGGCCTGTCGATGTATTTACGGGCTACCTTTCATCCGCGGTCGACTACCTCAACTCGCTTGAGTGCGTTAACGGCAGGATAGGCAGCGTGGGATTCTGCTTCGGAGGAGGTATGTCGATAAACCTTGGATGCACTGGGAAGACGGACGCATCGATAATATTCTACGGCGAGAATCCAAGCCCGATCGACAGGATAAAGAACGTAAAAGGGGCAGTCATGGGCCTTTACGGAGGAGAGGACCACAGGATAAACTCGAGCATACATGAGCTCGTGAAGGCGCTGAATGACTACAGGAAGCCTTTCACCATAAGGGTATTCCCTGGGGCGCACCATGCGTTCTTCAACGACACAAGACCGATGTACAACAAGGAAGCTGCTGGCGAATCGTGGAACATGGTTCTCAGGTTCTTCAAACAGAACCTCTCATAGGTTTGGCTTCGTCAGCTTGGAAGGGCTGAGCAGCTCGTCAAGCTCCTTCCTCGCGAGCAATTTCTTTTCAAGGACAAGGTTCCTCACGCTGATGTTGCGCTTCACCGCCTCCTTTACTAGCTTCGCAGTCTCGGAATAGCCAAGCCTTGGCGACAGCGCGGTCGCTACTGCGGCGCTATGCTCGAAATAGTAGTTCATCTGGGTCGCGTTGGGCTTGATCCCGTAAAGGCATTTCTCGGTGAAGAGCCTGACCCCGTTTGCCAGTATCTCTATCTCTTCAAGCAGGCAATAGGCTGCGACGGGCGAGAATACATTCAGTTCAAACTGTCCTGCCTGCGCCGCGAGCGCTATGGTCTCGTCGTTGCCCATGACCTTGAAGCAGACCATCCCGAGCATCTCCGCCATTGACGGGTTCACCTTTCCCGGCATTATTGACGAACCGGGCTGCACCTCCGGCAAGGTTATCTCGTTGATTCCGGCATACGGCCCTGATGACATTAGCCGTATGTCATTGCTCGCCTTCAGCAGCTTAAGGCAGAGGTTTCTCAGCCTTGAGCTTGCCTCTGCAATCGTCGTGATGTTCTGCGTTGATGCAAAGAGGTTCCTTGACGGTTTGAAATTGTATCCAGTAATCCTGTTGACTTCCTTGAAGAACAGTTTCTTGAACTTCGGGCTTGTATTGATTCCCGTGCCGACTGCCGTGCCTCCGCTGTTCAGGTAAAGAAGGCCTTCCGATGAGCCTTTTATCTCATTTATTTCCTGGTCTATGGAATATCCGCTGAATTCCTGGCCTAGCCTGATGGGAACGGCATCCATGAGGTGCGTCCTTCCCGATTTCACGACGCCCGAGAACTCTTTTGACTTCTTCCTTATCGCGTTCTGGTATTCTTCAAGGGAAGGGATCAACTTTGTAACAATCAGATGATATGCAGCCATCTGCGTTGCGGATTCAAATGTGTCATTCGTTGACTGCGACATGTTCACGTGGTCGTTCGGGTTTATGATTTCGTAGTTCCCCCTCTTGTGGCCTAGGATCTCCAGAGCCCTGTTTGCTATGACCTCGTTCACGTTCATGTTCGTAGAGGTTCCGGCGCCGGCCTGGAACACGTCAATTGGGAACTGGCCGCTGTGCTTTCCCATTAAGACCTCATTGCTGGCCTTTACTATCGCTTTTGCGATCTTTGGATTTAGGCGGCCGAGTTTCGAATTCGCCATCGCTGCGGATCCTTTTATTGCCGCATACGCCCAGATCAATTCCTTCTGGAATCGGTTTCCGGATACAGGAAAGTTATTAATTGACCTTTGGGTGAATACTCCATAGTATGCTTCTGACGGGACTTTGGCGTTTCCGAATGAATCCCTTTCGGTTCGCATGGTAATGAGTGCCAGTTGCTGATTATATATCTTGTGGTGCAATGGAATCGTCAAAGAGGTTTTCAAGGAAAAAAGAGGACTTCAAATGCGAACACTGCGGAAATGAGGTGAGGGGCACAGGGTACACCGACCACTGCCCCAAATGCCTATACAGTAAGCACGTTGATTTAAATCCTGGCGACAGGAAAAACCCCTGCAGGGGGCTGATGAGGCCCACAAGGTCTTTTTACAACAGGAACTCGTTCATAATAGAGTATAAGTGCGAAAAATGCAAAGGAGAAAAGAGGATGGCTGCCGCGGAAAATGACAACAAGGAGCTTCTTTTCAAGATTATTCAGATGCAGAAATAGTCTTCCTTTTGGGGGACTTATTTTCGCTTAAAGAAAAAATCAAGGAATGCCCTAGCGCCCAATGCTGTTTCAGAGGATTCGACCAAAATGAATTTATCGAATAATCTAAGAAATTCTTCCTTCTCCCAATATGCAAAAAATCTGCAGGTGCCTGAATCCTTGTCTTTTACCAGTCCCTCGCCGTTGCCTTTTTTTATGCAGATATAGAGGATGCCGTCTTTCTTTAGGGTATCATATAATTTATTAACGACCGGCTGAAGTTTTGATTTTGGGATGTGCAGCAATGATGTAACCGCCCATATTCCGTCAAAGGTTTTATCTTTAAATTTTAAGTCTTCGATATCCATAAGTATTGCATTCAACCCCTTTTGCCTGCACAGCTTAATCATCTCCTCTGACAGGTCAACAGCAGTAACATTCAAACCGAGTTCGGAGAAGTAATATGCATGGTCGCCGGCTCCTGCCCCCAGGTCCAAAATGTCCTTGCCGGGTAGAAGTTCCGCAAACCTACTGAACTCATGTCTTCTCTTTATATCCATTAGGTCTTTGAATTTTTCAGAGAAGTTGGAGGCATTTTCATTGTATGATCTGATCGTTTCTTCCTTATAATCTGCAACCATAATATTGCCTTTATTTCGTTTGCTTGTGGATGAAAAGCGGTGCCATTATGCTGTACGGCTCTATGAACTCGACGAATCCCTTGATGTTCCTTATCCTCAGTCTGCCTGAGCTCGCGGTCGTGTGGAACCCGAGCCTTTCTAGTATTATCTTGTCATGCGCATCCATGCCCCTGATGAAGATCCCTCTGCCGTCCAGCCCTGAATTGCAGTCGAAGACAGCGGCGAAGTAGCTTGCCGAGTATTCGTTCTTGTACTTGAATATGCGCTCCCTTGACTCCAGCGCGTTGTCGAGCAGCTTCTTCAGCTTTGAGTTGCCTATCTCTGCGGTTATGAGCCTTGCATTTTTGCTTATACTGATCGCCTCGCTCTTTGTGCCGAGGTTCATTACCGCTATCTTTACGAAACGCTCTACCATCTCCTCGCTGTGCGTTGACAGGCGAAGAAGGCGTTCGCTCCTGTTGCAGCGGTAGATTCCGAGCATGTAGCTTGCGTCCGGGCCGAGCTCGAGTTTTTTTGACATCTTGACACTTTCTAATACAATGATTAACCGATGAAGATATATAAAGAAGCTTTTAAGTTATTCTTGATTAATCCATACCATGAAGAAAGATAACTACTTTATGGCAGAAGCATAAAAGAAGCAAAAATAGCTCTTAAAAATGGCTCTTGGCCTATTGGCTGTGTTATTGTACTTGATAACAAGATAATATCAAGAGCACATAGCAGCGTTGTAGAAAAGAGGGATAGACTGGCCCATGCTGAAATGATTGCCCTATCAAAAGCAAAGAAGTATTTATTCGATTTTAAAACAAGGGTAACTGTTTATACCACATATGAACCTTGCCCGATGTGTTTGGGGGCTATTGTAATATGTAGAGCAAAAAGAGTAGTTTCTGGAATAAATGTTGATGGAAGTGGAGGCATGAAGCTTCTAAAGTCATTTCCAAGACAATATAATGATGACAGTCATAAAATAGAACATACAAAAGGAGTATTAGCCAAAGAGTGCTATGAGCTATTTATGAGGAGTTCGCTTGTCAAAGAAATGATAGCAAAAAGTCAAATAACGGTGAAATTTGGATGATACATATGGTTGGGTACAAAATGAAATAAGGGGCTACATCCCTTTTCAAAAAACTGCAGTCTTGAAGTTTAATGCAATGGAAGGTTTAGGAAAGAGTTAAATACATTAGTAACTCACTATAGTAAGTAACTAACGTGGTATTATGGCATTGTTTGATACCCCTCCAAAATCGGACCCGCGCTTCCTTTATGGACGAGAAAAGGAACTGAACGACCTCGTAAACCACATAAAAAACAAGGACTGGACGATTCTTCTTGGAACAAGGAGGATCGGCAAAACCTCTCTTGCAAGGTGCGCAATAAATAAACTGGGCTACAAAAGTGTAATTGTTGACGCTAGGCAAGGTAGTAATTTTGCGGTTGCGCTCGTATCTGCCTTATTGCATCAATCTGAAAGCACGCTTAAGGTGAAGGCAGGTGCGAAAATACATGGCATGCCGGTATCAATAGATGTAGAATACACAAAGAGGTTCCTAAATGAAAATTTAGATGGGCTTTTGGCAAAAACAAGTAGACTTGTCGTTTTGGTTGACGAGATGCAATGGTTCAAGAACCCTCGCGGAGTCGTCATGCTGCTCGCCCATATATACGATTTCCATTATGACAAGGTAAGCTTCGTAATAACCGGTTCCGCCATTGGGACGGCTAAGGCAATTCTGGAACCGGGCCCGCGAAGTGCCCTGTACGGCAGGGCCATCTCAAAAATGGAGGTTGGAAGGTGGAGTCCCCAGGTTAGCATAAGTTTTATCAAGGAAGGCTGCAAGGAAAAAAGGCTTCCCTGGAACGAAGAACTCTCTTTTGAGGCTGAAAAAAGGCTTGATGGAATACCTGGCTGGCTCACGCTTTTTGGTTACAATTATGCCAGAAGCGAAGGTTTAGAACCGGCGCTTAGATCAACGACCAAAGAGGCGTTTAGGATTATTTCTGAAGAACTTTCAAATATAGGGAAAACGGGTATTGGGTCTGAAAAACAGATGGAAATACTTAGGATACTTGCTAAGAACCCTGAACGCTTCAAGGAAATAAGTTCAGGCACGGGATTTAACGATAATACCCTCTCAAGAAATTTAGATACGCTATCCAGATTGGGTTACATAGAAAAGAACAAGGAAGGCAGCTATATAATAAGCGACCCGGTCCTGAAGGCATACGTGTCGGAGAACTTGTAAAATAGTACTCATCGTAATAGACGATAAATCCAAGCAAGCGCATGGCTCGCGCTAGGATTCAAAAAACTGCAGTCTTGAGGTTAAATGGAAGAAATCGCCCTTGTGCACACTAATTGTATTCGAGGTGATCTATCCGCAGGTTCCCCTACGGATACCTTGTTATGCCTTAGCCCTCCTCACAGAACCCTAACTCGAAAATGCCTTGGAAGGCACTGCCTCATTAGGACCCCACTTGGGTGACTTGGCAGGCGGTGTGTGCAAGGAGCTGGGACATATTCACCGCACGATAGTGACATGCGATTACTAGGGATTCCAGCTTCATGAGGGCGAGTTTCAGCCCTCAATCCGAACCCGGGTTGGTTTTAGGGGATTTGCTCCTCCTCTCGGAGTTGCGTCTCATTGTGCCAACCTTTGTATGCCACGTGTTGCCCAGAAGATTCAGAGCATACTGACGTACCGTTGCCAGCTCCTTCCTCCTCTTTAAACAGAGGCGGTCTCAACAGAGTGCCCCGCGTGCCTCCACGCAGGTAGCAACTGTTAACGCTGGTCTCGCTCGTTACCGGACTTAACCGGACAGTTCACACCACGAGCTGACGATCGCCATGCACTACCTCTCGGCTCGTCAGGCAAGATCTTTAGTCTGGCCTTCATCCTGCCGTCGCTCCTGGTAATATTTCCGACGTTGTATTCAATTAAACCGCAGCATCCACCCCTTGTGGTGCTCCCCCGCCAATTGCTTTAAGTT
>VFSW01008452.1_pt1 | contig 14786 bp, 16 predicted proteins | sample 5358111 | NCBI WGS metagenome assembly VFSW01 (sample SAMN11554181, study PRJNA540505) | mine drainage metagenome | isolation source: sediment from site ElyBrook_90M | place: USA: Ely Copper Mine, Vershire, VT | collected 2017 | reverse complement strand
AGAACTCCAGAAAACGGATGCCGGCGCGCCGGCCGGTGGCCTTGACCAGGGCGGGAAGGGAAGAAGACGTTGCTGGTTTAGGGGTCGGAGTGAGCGCTGTTTTCATGGTCGCGGTTGTCGCGGTTTCTGTCCTTTCTATATCTGATAAAGGACATTATCACATATAAGAAGGGCCGACACGTGCCTCGTTGCCGCGGCCGATCCGGCGAACGCCTGCCTGCTTCCTTTTCCACGGTAAAGCGGTATGACCGGACCAAAAAACGCCCCCGCAGCGGCCTAACTTTCCTGACCGCGGTGGTTGGGTTCTGCCGATCGCTCCCGGCAGGCACGTTCATAAAAAGACGTGATTGAAAGTGACTTTTATTGCATAAGTAATAACTCCAGCGCGATCCTAACTACTCGAAGTTACTTAAGTCCCATTTCAGGATGAGCATTATCGTAACCTTGATGCTCTGGAAGATGCCTTGGATACTCCTGCTCAGAATCACACACAGTCTGCCTCGGAATGGAGACCCTCCATGAAAGCCACCCGTGTCTCGTCTCCCCTACTCCTCGGCACGGGCTTATCGCATCACCTGCCCTCATTGCCTCGGTCCAACAGACGACTGCGCAAGGAATCAGCGCAAGTGGCTTGCTTGCTCAACTGTCCACGACCTTTTCCGGCGGCATCACTCACAGACTCAGCGCTTTTAAGTACTGAGCTCGTTACGCGCATCTTTGGAGCTGCACGTTGACCTCTGAAACTCTTCGTCGAATTCTAACCGTGCTAACACTCATAGCCGTCTCTACCCACTCTGCAGAAGCACGGTCCCGCAACCGCGTGCAAAAAGCGCAAGTGCGCTTTCTGGCAACCAGCACAATACTGCGCGGCACCTGGGGATCGAATGAAGATACCTATCTCGCGGAGTTACATCTCTCGGCCAAGAGCGAGCCCGTCATAGTCCGCCTGATCGATGAATATCCCAATGCCTTCCCGCCGCTGTCGGCAGCGGTGTTAACTTCGCGCTCTGAAACCGTCCTCCGCGTGCAACGGGATTCGCAGTGTGATCTTCCCTACGGAGCGATGTTGCTGCGCACAGCTCCGGGCGATCCGATGGCCATTGTGCATGAAAGGATCGGCTACCAGCCGAAGATGGACAAGCGGCCGGAACCAAGCGCGGTTCTGCCGTGCTATCACACGGTGCGACGATGATTCGTAACCGCAAGAAGGATCGGCGCGGAACGGACGGCCTTAGCCGCCGTGGATCGCAGGAAGGGGTCGTTATGACCTCAATCGGGACATTCAACAGCACAGGGTCACATTCGAAAGGAAAGCTATGTCGGGGTTTTGGCCTGCTTACTCCAAGTGCCTATTCTTCGGGATCGCACTACTCGCATCCCAATTTGGCGAGTCAATCACCGCGAATGCCCAGAGCGAATTTACCCGCGTTTATGGAACTGACGATCAGTCCTTGCCTGTGCCCCAATCTGTGTCAGCTACAGTTCAAAAGGATGCGGCTGCGGTGCAGGCCGTCCTGAATTTCGTAAAGACTGTGAACGGCAGCAATTGGACCGGTATCCAGGGCACCGGAACATTCACCGCGCCCAATGGAGATACGGAGGACCAAGGTTCTGCAAGTCTGACCATCCAAAACAGTGATGAGTTTCGCCTTGATCTGAATGCTTCGGCCGGAGAACGGAGCATCAGAATTTACGGACCTTACGGAGAAATTCTAGAAAGCAATGGAGTCAGGCACCCGTTACCTGCCACAACAGCCATGAGCGGACTCTTTGCTTTTCCCAGATTGCTCGCCGCGACATTTCCAGATGCCGCGATGACTGTACTGGAAAGGGGGATGGTTTCGATTGATGGGCAATCACTGCATCGAGTCACAATAGAAATCCCGGACCTTTCTTCAGAATCGTCGTCCCCCGCAGGCGATATAAGTGTGATTGATCTCTATTTCGATCCGGCGACCTCTCTCCTCGTTAAGAGTGCTGTTTCGGTGCAGCTCGATTCGCAAGACCGCGCAATATATCTTCAGGTCGTGACGTATAGCGACTATCAGAAAGTGGAGGGCATACTCTTGCCGTTCACCTACAGCCAAACTCTCAACGGGCAGCGCCAATGGACACTGCAGTTGACCAGCGTTAAGACGGAATCGTCGCTCGACGCTTCGTATTTTCAATTCTAAGGATTCCTATCATGAGAAAGCTGCTGATTGTCCTCCTGTGGTCCGCTATCAACGTCCTTTGGGGAAAACAACGTCTTGGCCCAGAGTTATCTCTATGATATTGGGAATCCATCGTTCAGCACTCAGATTCCCATCGAAAATGGCTTCATCAATGTTAACAATGGCGAAATTCATCTCGAGTTTTCGCTCGCGACACATGTACAACGTGGCAGCCTGCAATTGGATGAACGGTTGATATACGACAGCCGCATCTGGAAAATCGTGGCGAACGGCGGCTATTCCTGGCAACCGACCAACGTCCCTAACTCAATGGGAGGGTGGACATTTCAATCGGGTCAAACGGCAGGCACCCTACAGCAGTACTCGATGGGTTCGATAAACGTACGATGCAGCGATAATGCTACCGGCTATCCCCTGACCTACTACGGCTTTATATGGACTGATCCCAGCGGATCTGCACATAAATTCAATGTAACGTGGCTTCAATATTCATCCAAATGTTCTCCCGGAGACACTACTCCGGAGCAGGTAAACGGAACGGCCATTGATGCGAGCGGATATACGATCAGCGTGTCCGGTTATCTCTACTGCTGCCACTCGAACACGGTCCAGATATTCGATAAATCCGGCAATCAAGTCTACCCATCTGTTCAGGATCCCAATGGAAATTATTGGTCTTCCGACGCCAATGGAAACCTCGTGGATACTCTTGGACGAACCCCGGTCCAAAAGAGCACGAGTGGAAATCAGATCTATTACGATGTGTTGGGTTGGAATGGAGTTCGCAATCGATACACGGTTACGACAGAAACGGTTTATTACAATACTTCGTTTGGAGAACAGCAAGTCTCGGAAGCCAGTGGGAGCTTTACTGCAATCCAAAGCATAGAGTTGCCTGATGGTTCGAGTTACACATTCACATATGACTCGGGAACCACTGCTGGGCATTATGGGGAGCTAACGAGTGTCGCCCTGCCCAGCACAGGAACGATTCAGTATACCTGGTTGAACTTTTTTGATTCATTTCAGAACGTAAATCGCTGGCTGTGGACACGCGTGAGGGACGGTGGAACCACAACGTTTCAGCCCAACACGATATCGCTTTGTTCCAGCGGCGGTGGATGTCAGGAAAAGACCACGGTTACCAGTCCCGATGGAAACGATACAGTTTATACGTTCACTCTCGACCAGAGTTCTTACGCCAACGCCGGTTCCTGGAATACCGCGATCGACGCATATCAAGGTTCATCCAGCGGGGGTGTGAAACTTAAGTCCGTCGCTACAAGCTACACGTATGCAACCGGGTATCTTCAATATCCTACTTCCAGCGTGCCATATCTCGTCCCACAGACGATTACGACAACCACTAACCTCCCGGATGTCAACCTGACGTCGCAAACCAAGACAACGCTTGATAGCGTTGGAGTTTACCCAACAAGCCTGCAACTGTGGGACTATTACTCGGGTTCGGCCCCATCGAGCCCGACCGAGCAGACTTCCTATAGCTATTACACTGTCAACTCGGGGAGTTTGCCCGCACAAACCACGGTGACAGATGGCTCCGGCAACCAGGTGTCGCAAACGACGTACAGTTACGATCAGACAGCCCCAATCGCGACATCGGGCTTGCCGAACCATAACAACGTGACGGGCAGCCGTGGCAACCTGACCACAATTTCTCAATGGATTAATACCACCGGTTCGTCGCTGACAGGGACCGCAACCTACGACGATGCCGGCACTGTGTTGACGAGCACTGATCCAAATGGGACGACAACCTACGGCCACGATAGCACTGACACCTTTGTTTCCAGCACCACACCGCCCACGCCTTCCAGCGGCGTTGCGCTCGCTTCTACCGCAACGGTCGATTTTAGCAGCGGGTTGCTGAAGAGCGCGACTGACCCTAATTCTCAGACAACTACCTACAAGAACTACGATGCATTTGGCAGAGTGGGCGAAATCGATTATCCCGATGGAGGCAAGACAACATTCAGGTACACCCCGAACCAGTCGAGCGTCTACCAATACCAGAGTTCGAGCGCGTTCGCCGATACAGAAACGGCTTATGACATCTATGGACGGGTAAGCCGAACCGCGGTTGCAAACGGTCAGACTAATAATCCCTGGTATCAAGTGGATACTTGCTACGACGTCGATGGACGTGTCAACTTTCAATCATATCGATACCAGGGGGCTGAGTGGTCAACGCCAAAGGTGTGTTCGAGCGCGGGCGACGCGTTGAGCTACGACGCTTTATCGCGTACAACGAGCGTTGCACACGGAGACGGAACCTCTGTCCATTACACTTATCGGGGACGTGCAACGCAATCAACCGATGAAAACGGTGTGAGCCGAATAACACAGGTGGATGGGCTCGGGAGGAATACCGCAGTCTGTGAGATTTCGTCGAATAGCAGCATGCCTGGCTCAGGTTCGCCGGTGAGTTGCGGAACCGATCTTTCCGGCACTGGATTTGTTACGGCCTACAGCTATGCTTTAACAACAGGCACTACAACGGTCACGCAAGGTGGGCAAACACGTAGATTCCAAACCGACTCGCTAGGACGCCCCGTTTCGGTTATTGAACCAGAGTCGGCAACAACGACCTACAGTTACGCCTACAACAGCACCGGACTTTTGGTTACACGCTCACGGCCAAAGGCCAATCAGACAAGCGCCTCGGTCCTGACAACTACCAATACCCAGTACGATTCCCTGGGGAGGGTGGTCAGCATCACGTACAGCGACGGAACACCGATAAAGACTTTTGCATACGATGGGAGCGCTGGCTGGAGCGACCTGTCCCAGACCAATCTCAAGGGCCGCCTCTCCATTGCCTTGGTTCCAAACGCCAAAACCGTTTTTAGCTATGATGCCGTGGGGCGGATCACGGATCTAGACGAATGCCTCCCCTCGGGGTGTGGCACGGTCAGCTACAACAGAAAGCTGCACTACACCCACGACTTGGCCGGCAATCTCCTCACCTCGACCGATGGGAACGGCATTACCACGACGTACACTGTGTCTCCGGCAAACGAAGTGCTCTCCATGGTCAGTTCACTCAGTAATTCAACCAATCCCGCGAACATTCTGACGAGCGTGCAAAACGGCCCCAACGGCCCGTTCAGCTACGGTCTGGGCAATGGACTTTCGGGAGTCTACAGCTACGACATGCAGGGCCGCGTGAGCGGCGGATGGGTTTGCAACGGCAGCACGTCGGCTAACTGCGTAGGCGGGACCCAAGTATATGGTTTTACAGCAGGCTGGAATGGTGTCCGCCTGACCGGCTCTTCCGATTCAGTGCTCAGTCAGGGATCGACCTACGGTTATGACGAGTTCAATCGGCTGACCTCGCGGACGGTAAACTCGGGCACGGCCCAGAACTTTGCCTATGTCTATGATCGCTACGGCAACCGCTGGCAGCAGAATGCGTTGCAGAGCGGGCCGTCACCGCAGTTGAGCTTTAATACGGCAACCAACCAGATCAACTCAGGCGGATACGCCTACGATGCGGCTGGAAACATGACCAACGATGGTTTCCATACGTATACCTACGATGCCGAAGGGAACACAATACAGGTGGACAGCGGTTCGACGGCGCAGTATGTGTACAACGCCTCAAACCAACGGATACGGACGGTCGTTGGAAGTGCGGCAACGGAGTTCGTCTTCAACGCCAATGGCCAACGCGTCTCCATCTGGAATGGGAGCACCTATAGCCAAATTCAAGGTGAGTATTACTGGGGCGAAACGCCTGTGGCCTATTACGAGGGTAGTGCGGCACACTTCCAGCACCAGGACTGGCTGGGGACGGAGCGGCTCCGCACATCGTACAATGGCAGCGTGGAAGGCACCTTCACATCCCTGCCTTTCGGCGACATCCAGACGACCTCTGGCACGGACGGAGACCCGTACCACTACGCCTCGCTGGACCATGACTCAGAGACCAACACGGACCACGCCCAATTCCGGCAGTACAACAACACCCAGGGCCACTGGATGTCACCTGATCCGTACCGCGGTAGCTACGACTGGGCCGACCCGCAGAGCCTCAACCGGTATGCATACGTGACAAACAACCCACTTTCCGTCAACGATCCGCAAGGGCTCTTCAGTAACGGGGACTATTGCGGCAACAACTGCGGAGACGGCGGTGACGGGAGCGGCTTCATAGGGGTATTCGTTGAAATCGGAGACGTAATTGCCAACCTCTTCGGTGGCCCTAGCTTCCACGGCAGTCTTAAGCCTCGTCCCAGCGCGACCGGCGATCCCAACTGGGACGGAAATTTCGGAGAAAGCCTCGGCATCAGCACCAAGATTCCCCAGCAAAGTTGGGGTCTGGCTGCCGCATTAGGACTACCCGATGCAGGATGCGAGTTCGGAGCCTGCGGACCAGGACCTTCATCGCTTACGCCTGGACAAACGGCGCAACTTGGCGGGCCGATCCTGATACCGCCGTCATGGATGTTCGGCCTTCTTGCGCTGTTCAACCACCCAAATAACGGCCCGTATCCAACGCGCATGTTCGGCACGCATTGGTGTGGCCCTGGCGGTGCCGGTCCCACGGTCAATGGTCTAGATGCAGCATGTCAAGCGCATGACCTTTGCTACGGTGCACATGGTTTTACTTCCTTCTCAAATTGGAGTCCCTATTTGTCTCCGCTCTTGTCCCAAAGCCAAGAGCAAGCTCTGCAGCATTGCAATCAAGCGCTTTGTAATGCTGCAAGTCAGAGCAGTGATCCTGGAAGCACAAGAGTGCAGATGTACTTCACTTCTGTATCAGCCGGCGCTTGCGCGCCGTAACGAAGAAGTCCAGGGACGCAGAAGGACAACTGAAAATGGCCGGAGAGGTCGGTACCGTGCGATGAAGAAACGCGTCATCTGGTGGACGATTCTGGGCTTTGTGATTCCCGTGTTCTGGGGTGTTGCAAGTTTTGTTTTCTTTTCAGCCAGGGAATCGGTCTGGACCAACGTCTACTGGGGGCTGGTCTATGTGACATGTCCGTTCTGGCTACTACCCTCGAATACGACGACAACGGTGATGACGCCCTTTCTGAACGCTGCCTTGTACGGCGGACTTGCGTTCCTTTTTTTGAGTACCCGAAATGCGCGCAGCAAGAGTGCCACTCCCCATGCCTGAGTTCCTGGACAGCCCGTGGAATCCTGCTCAAGTTCAGCGTTGCGAAGACGCGCCGCCTACGGCGTCGGGAGTAGGGTGACACGCCACCTCCTGCGTGATCGTACGAGCTTTGTAAGCCAGCGCACTATCGGGAGTTCCCTTTGGACCGGTCGCGCAGCTGAGGCTTGTAGTGCACCTTTATGCCCATAGCGGCGTTTCGCAGCCACGCTTCGGTTTGGTGGGGGTGCTTCGTTTTGAGGTCCTGGTACCGCGGTTCAGCGAGATGATGAGCAATCACCCGGCCACTTTCAATCCACCTGGCCCGGTCCGCCTCTGACAAGCCCACGCGTCCCGCCATCTGCTTAGCCTCCTGTATTGCAAGTACCGGCTTGTCTTTGTAGAAACTGCTTTCGAGTGGATTTTTGTAGCCATGCTTCACAAACCAGTCCACTGCGGCCTGGAGCTGCGGATTCCCGGCGCCGGGAATCTCAGCCGGCCGGGGCGAGAGAACGGCTTTGACTTTGGCGGCGACCGCGCGGACCGTTTCCTTCATGGCCTCGATGGCGCGATCCAGTAGGGACAGCTCCTCGGCTTCCCAGGTCTCGATCTGCTCGACCGAGTCCTCCAGCTTCTGCTGGCTGATCTGGTCGGCTCGGCGAACAGACTCGAGATCCGGCGCGGCAACTTCCAGTTTGGCTAGCGTGGCCTTGGCTTCGCGGATCTCTTTGATTTTCTCCAGCCGCTCCTCTTTTTCTTCCTTGGTACCCCTTCGCAGCATCTTCGGTTCAACCAACAGGGCCTCGACAACTTTGCCCTGGTCGGCGAGAGAACGCGGATCGACCCGCTGATCGATCCCGGCGTTCTCCAGCGCCCGGTTCATCATGGCGCACCACTTGACCCGAACCTCGTCGGCCACGTTATAGCCGCTCCACTTCCGGTCCTTCTTCGCTCCGTTGCGCTTGAAGAACCGCTCCTCCGGAATGGTCCTGGTCGTGTCATCGATGGCACGCTCGGAGAACATCAGGTGCATGTGCGGCTGCTCGACTTTGTCGGCGGCTTCCGGGTTGTGGATGGCCAGCGTATAGGCGAAGCGGGAGCCAAGAAACTCCCGCGTTGCCTCTCGTGCCAGGGCCTTGCGTTGCGCCTCGCTCAGCTCTCGCGGCAGAGCGATTTGCAGCTCCGTATAGGTGCGGCCATTTTTCCGCTCCTGCACGTCCGCGGCTTCCCAGAATTGTTGCGGCCTTTCCTCGGCGAAGTCCGGCATATTGCCGGACTCGACATGGGCGGGCCTGCTCATTTTGGCGTAAGCTCCCTGGCGCGTGATGTAGTCCGAATGCTCCGCGCTTCGCGGGGAATCGGCATCGGATTTCAGCGCGACATGGACGATAGCCATTTGCTGTTGCCTTTGCTTTTGTTCTTGCCGTTGCGGTTGCCTCTGCTTGCCGCAGGCACGCGGCGTTTGCGTAGCAAACGCGGTATCGCGCCCTTAGTACTTCTGTATTCTACTCAAACTGGATGCCGAAGGAAATTTATTTTCTCTCGTGTGTGTGGTCTTGGCTGCACTGATTAGGCTAGATTTAGGTACTTTTGTTTTTATATCACTTCACCAAACTCGGAATCGCTCTATACTGTATGCCATGGAAAAGACGAACGTAAGCTCCATCAACTCCATACAGGAACTCGAAGCCAGGAAGCAAGCAATTAGGGAAGAAGCGCGGAAGAAGATCGAGGCCGCTAAGAAGGCACGAGCGGACGAGATGAAAGCCCTTGGACGGCTGGAGAGACAGGTACGAGCGAAAGAGGCGGCGGCGAAGAAGAAGGCGGAGAACCACGCCAAGATTCTGCTCGGGATTGTGCTGATCGATCTGGCAAATCAGGATGCCTCTCTGAAGGCCAGGGCGGAGGCACATGCTCGGGAGTTCTTCGTCAGTTCCCCCGGTCGTGTTGAGGCCGCTCTCAAGGGTCTGGCGTTGACCGTCACAAAGCCGGAAAGCGACGCTTGGAAGGACGACCTGTAACCGTGGGAGAAATGTATTCAGGTATGCCGATCGAAGAGGCAGAGCGGCGCATCTTCATCATGCGGTTTCAGTTGGTGAACTGCACGTCTCAGGAAAAAGCGGCGGTTCTTCAGTATCGTATCTCGTATCTTGAAAGACACGTTGAATATGCGCGTTCCAGACAGAACCACGACGCTCACGAGGGTAGCCAGAATCCGGTGAGAGAGTAACCGTGCAGGGGAAAGGGAAAAAAGCTATGGCCAGTGACGATGCCGGTGCCCGGCTCGAAGCCATATGGGAACTCTCGGAGTTGGCGTGGTCGCCCCTGATGGACGACGACCAGCTAAGCATCCAGACCGACGAAACGGGATTCGTAATGGAAATCCGGAATGGCCAACAGATCCCCTACACTCGCAATCCTCACGACTGGCCGTTCCACATTTACGCGGTGCTCGAACATATGGCGAAGCTCGAAATCTCAACCTGGTCTGGGACAGGAAAGGAACTGAAGGCCATCGTGGCCGATGGACCGCCATTGTGCTGAATAGCTAAGCATAGCGTTTCTGATCGACACGATATTCGAGTTGACGGTGATGGCTTGGCCAGCCGAAGGCTGCGCTGAATGGTTTTGGCGCGTCAGGGGCGAGCGTTACGGGGCGATGAGCAAGACATTGTTAAACGAATAACGGTGGAATCGGCCCATGACGCGGAGATAGTTGGCCAAAGCTTGGCTTCTTCTCTGGCGGAGTGCGTCGAGCGGCCGACGGTTGCGGGCCCCAAACGGCTGGAGGAGCGCGGAAGCGCGGGCGCGCAGATCGGACCAAGCGGGAAAAGCCGGCGGAGGCCACTATTGCTTTGGTAAGAATCTGCGTTTGGGACGGCGATAGAGGGACGGATTCATAACCTGCAGGTTGAACTTCCGCTTGATCGAACGGAAACTGAATGCTGGAGTTGCTACACGGCGCCAGAGCGTGTTTCCAGGCTCCGGGAGCTATCTGAAGACTCAGCAGGCCGTAGATGGGGCTTTTCTCCGTTTTCTCCCCACGGTTTAGAGCTGCAGGTCAAGACCGCAAAAGCAGAATGAGTCCACCCCAGATGGGCAGTTTTTGTTTTTTGGCGGGGAGGGTGCGGGAGGGGCGCTCAACGCCCTCCCGCCAAGGGCGAGCGTTAGCTCGCAGGATGGCCTCGAAGAGGCGCACCTTATGCAGGGCGGTTTGGAGGGGCGCAGCACCCTCCAATGGAGGCGTAGCAGGTTCGTCCGAAGGACGCTCCTTTTGTTGCGTAGCGAAGCGGAGCAACGGCGATGCTTCGGGTTTTCCATAGCTTCGGGGTGGGCTACTATCGGAAAAACTAGAGGTAATTTATCTAGCGGGTTCCGTACCAAAATGGCCGTGGCCTTTTGTACCAAAATGGCCGTAGATGTCGTACCAAAGTGGCCGTGGATAACTTCCGCAATCCACAAGGTTTTAAACCTGTCGTACTAAAGTGGCCGTGGCCTATTTCAGTAGCTTTCGAACGGGTGGGGGGCTGTTGTAAAGGGTCAAGCCTTTGGCCGGTTTCTCCCGCCAGACGTACTGCCCGGCCTGGGAGTACAGACGGGGCGGCCTAGGGTCTTCATCTTCGACGCGGGCCGCCTTGTAGAGGGTCAAAACATCCCTCAATGCCACCCTGAACACCTGTCGAAATTTGCTCATGTGTTCGGGGTTATATCCCTGCCCAAACTGCCCGTGTAAGGCCGCCCACGAAATACGAGCCGGCTTCCCTACCGGTATGCGGTGAAGACGCTGGGCCAGCCATGCATAAATGTCGAGGGCCAAGGAACTATGCGACAGGGCTGCGATGTGCGCTTCGTCTAGCGGTACGGCATGGTTCATCAAGCTCTGGAAGTAATCGAGGGACAGCGATACTGTAGAAGGCCATAAAACGCGCTGGCGGTCGTCTTTGGGAAACCAAACATCAAAGGCCGTGACAATCTGTGAATTGACGGTGACTGCGTGGCCCTCGCGCACGATGCCCAAGCGGATCGACGAGGCGGAAAGGCGGGCGAGTTGTTCTTTCACAACGCGCATATTGCGGCCTTTGGGGTCCAGTTGCAGCACCTTGCGAACGAACTTTGAGAGCGTGTCCTCAACCTCGATGTGCGGGGATTCGGTAACAAGCGCCCTCTGATTGATATGCATCAGGACCATGCGGCATTTCGGGCCAAACGGTAGCCCCACTTCGACCAGGCGGCCTTTGTCTGGATGCATGGCTTCCCCGGCCAGCACCTTCAAATGAACGTCGCCGTTAAGCCGCTCCCACGTCCGGGCATCGTCGCCGGGGTCACGATAGGGCAAACTTGTCTGACAAAAAACGGTGTGCTGATAGAGAATCGTCTGCAAGTCCGGCTGCTCAACACTGAGCGCGGCGGCCTCGATCAAGCGTTGCTGGATGGGTGTAGGGTCCGACCGGCGCCTAAGCTGTTGCCGTAACTTCGGCGTGATGAGATCGCCGACCTGCGTCAATTCGCCCTTCCCTTCCCTGCCCTTCGCCATCCTGTAAGCTCCCTTAGACTTGCTTATTGGATTTCATGTATGCATGAAAACATGCGAGCATAAAATCACTCACCGTTGGAAAGTCTAGCTGAATAGCAGCGAGCTTGGCGGCCTTCACATCCTCCACGGGCCAGCGTACCTGCAACGGCTCCCGCTCCACCCTTGGCGCTGGCTTGGCCCTGCCTGGCTCGGCGGCTGGCGTCGTCACCTGGGCGGCCCTTGGAACGGACGGCAAAACGGTTAAAGTATCGGCGTTTAATTCGAGTGCCTTAGCCATGGGCTTTCACCTTTCTGTCTTCCTGCATGTTTCCATGCAAGCATGATTTTATGTTTTTCCACAAGGCTGCAATTTCCCTGGCGGCTAACCCTCTTGGTTCCGCCTCGGTGATGGTCTGGCCCTTGGGATACGGCGACTTGTAGGCGGTGCGGTCGTTGACGAATGTCTCAGCAACCTCCCCGTGCTTCGACAGCACGGCGGCGGCCTGGGCTGTAATCAGAGTGTTGGCCTTCACGCGGGTCAGCACGAAGAGGAACGGAACCCCAGCCTCCTTCAATGCCTGGACTGTGACCGGCGCGGCGGTTAGATCGTCCTCGCTCGCCTGTACAGGGAAGATCACGAAGTCGGCCAGCTTGAAAAGCTCCCTGGCCACGTCCACGCGGCCTGACGCGGTGTCTATGAGGCAGTAGGCGGCTCCATGATGGCGCAGGAGGTCTAAACCTTTCTCAAGGCCCTCAAAGGGCAATTCAACGCGCTGCGGGGTTTCGGACTCGCGCTTTGTATGCCAAGCGGTTAGGCTGCCCTGGGGGTCCGTGTCGATCAGGAATACCGGACCGTCCCCGGCGCGTTCCGCCTCAACGGAAAGATGCTTTGCTAGCATCGTTTTCGCGCTGCCGCCCTTCTGCGAGTTGATGACGACTATCTGCATGATTTCATGCCCCTATGACTGCATTATATCCATATTTGTTAATAGCATAATTTCATTTTTGCATGTAATCATGATTGCGTGAGTTTATGTTTGCATGTGACGCAGTTTGACAATGCTCGCAGCTTGTCATACTTTGTATGTACAGGAGATTCTTATGCTGGCAATTGCACAAAAAAACCGAACCGAACGCTTGAACGTGCGAGTTACAGAGGACCAAGCTCGTCTCATTCGCCGGGCGGCAAAGGAGACAAGGGCAAATATGTCCAGTTTCCTCGTAGAAAGTGCCTGCCTGCGCGCTGAAGAAGCGCTCGCTTCACAGCAGCACTTTGTCTATACCGAAAAACAGTGGAACGCCTTCACCGCAGCTCTGGACCGTCCGGAGCAGGACAAGCCGCGCCTGAGAGCACTGCTGAGCGAACCAAGCATTCTGGAACGGCGCTAGGATGGCGGAACTTTCTCAGGTTGAAGCACTGAGCAAGATTCATGACCTGAGCCAGTTTAACTGTGGCGCACATGAGTCTCTGAATCTGTGGCTGAAAAAGTATGCGCTTCAGAATGAGGCGAACGACAGTGCGCGCACCTATGTGGTGCATCGCGCGAATATCGTCGTTGGCTATTATGCAATCTCTGCTGGCAGCATCTCTAAAGAGAGCGCAACACTGCGTGCCGCTCAAGGGCTGGCAAAACATCCAATTCCCATCGCTCTGCTCGGACGGTTGGCAGTTCACAAAGATGAGCAGGGAACTGGCCTTGGCAGGGCGCTCCTGAAAGATGCTTTGTCTCGCATGGAACGAGCCGCAGACATTTTAGGGATTCGAGCGGTTCTGGTTCATGCCATCGATCAACAGGCGAGGGCGTTCTATGAAAAGTTCGAGTTTGAGCCATGCCCTGATGATGAACTGCACATGATGCTGCTGATGAAGGACCTTCGCAAGGAATTGCGTCAAGCTATCCGATAAATCGGGTTGTGCAATGTCAGCCCCGCCGCAAGGCGGGGCTTTTGCACTGACGGCTCGCCGTGCGCAAGTAAGGTAATAAAGTCTCCTGGACTCAATTCTCCCCCGAAAAGCGGAAAAATCTCGCATCAGGATGCCCGTAGGCGCGTTTCCTTAAGGTGCCATGTGGGGTAGGTATCCCTTTTTGCTCCCTGCCTCATATCGCAATCCTCTCGACCTCATCCAGGCTCATCTCGTCCCGCCGCCGGTCGTAGAGTTGGGTGGTGCGGGTGCTGGCATGATTGGCCATGGCCGCGGCCTTTTCCAGCGTCCCACCGTTCTTGAGATACGCGGTGATGCCGGTGGCGCGGAAGCTGTGGTTACCGATCCTGGTCTTGATGCCGGCCGCCAGGGCGCGCCGGCGGATCATGGCATGGGCGTTGGCCTGGGGCAGGGAAGTGCGGGTGAGCTGGCCGGTGCCGCGGCCGATGGTGCGGAACAGCGGATCCTTGGGACGGTTCTCGGAACCGTTGCCTTCAAAATAGGCCACAAGCGCCTGCTCCAGATTGTGGTGCGTGGGCATGGCGTGATGCTTGCCGCCCTTCTCATGGAGGCGTACCCACAAGCGCCGGTTCTGGGTGAAGACGTCCTCGACCTTCATGCCCAGGGCCGCGCCGATGCGCGCGAACGAATAGACCATCAGCGAAATCAGCGCCCGATCGCGCAGCCCTGCCGGCGTCGTCGTGTCAATCGAGTCCAGCAACACCCGCGCCTCGGCCGGCTCCAGTACCGGCGTCTTGCCCGAACGCACCACATGGCGCGGCCCGCGCACCGAGGCCGCCGGGTTCGCCGGCACCACCTGGCCGATGACCAGCCAGTCGAACAGATGGCGCACAGCCGCCAGCCGCTGCTTGACGCTGGGAGCTGAGACCGTGCGCCCTTCGAGCTCGATCCAGCTCGCCACATGCAGGGGCTCAATATCGGAAAGGGAAGCGACGCCCACGCTCTCACACCAGGCGAGGAAGTCGCTCACCGCCCGCGCATAGGCCCGCCTGGTGTGCGGGTTGCGGATCTGCGCGGCGAAGAACTCCAGAAAAC
>VFSW01008451.1_pt1 | contig 14788 bp, 14 predicted proteins | sample 5358111 | NCBI WGS metagenome assembly VFSW01 (sample SAMN11554181, study PRJNA540505) | mine drainage metagenome | isolation source: sediment from site ElyBrook_90M | place: USA: Ely Copper Mine, Vershire, VT | collected 2017 | reverse complement strand
GACGCCGAACCGGCGCCGATGATGGTGTGGATCTCGTCGATGAACAGGATCGCGCCGGGCTGCTTCTTCAGCTGGGCGATCACGCCCTTGAGCCGCTTCTCGAAATCGCCGCGGTACTTGGTGCCGGCGACCAGCGCGCCCAGATCCAGCGACCAGATGGTGGCGCTTTCCAGCACCTCCGGCACTTCGCCGTCGACGATGCGCTTGGCCAGACCCTCGGCCAGCGCGGTCTTGCCCACGCCGGCATCGCCGACATAGAGCGGATTGTTCTTGCGCCGGCGGCACAGCACCTGGATGGTGCGCTCGATCTCGTCGCTGCGGCCGATCAGCGGATCGATCTTGCCTTCCAGTGCCAGTTCGTTGAGGTTGCTGGCGAATTCATGCAGCGGGTTGCCCTTGCCCTCGCCCGCTTCCTCACCTTCGCGCTCGTTGCCACCAGGCAGGCTGGCGGGTGAGTCGTCACCGATCTTGGCGATGCCGTGCGAGATGTAGTTGACCACGTCGAGCCGCGAGATTTCCTGCTGGTGCATGAAATACACCGCGTGCGAATCCTTCTCGCCGAAGATCGCCACCAGCACGTTGGCGCCGGTGACTTCCTTCCGTCCCGAGGACTGCACGTGATACACGGCCCGCTGCAGCACGCGCTGGAAACCCAGCGTGGGCTGGGTGTCGCGCTCGTCGCCCTGCGGCAGCACCGGCACCGTCTCGATGATGATCCGTTCGAGCTCGCTCGACAGCCGCGCAAGATCCACGCCGCAGGCGCGCAGCGCGCCCAGCGCCGACTGGTTTTCGGTCAGCGCCAGCAGCAGGTGTTCCACCGTCATGAATTCGTGGCGCTGTTCGCGGGCCTGCTTGTAGCAATGGCCGATGGTGACTTCGAGATCCTTGCTGAACATCCGGATCATCTCCACTTGCAAAGTTGAGCGGCCTTCAGCGCCGCGATGAACCCAAAATGGGGTCGCTCAGAGCTTTTCCATAGTGCACAACAGCGGGTGCTGATGCGAGCGCGCGTATTCGTTGACGTGGGTCACCTTGGTCTCGGCCACCTCACGGGTGAACACGCCGCATACACCCTTGCCTCGCGTGTGGACATGCAACATCACCTGCACCGCCTGCTCCTGGCTCAAGTTGAAAAAACCGCGCAGCACTTCGACTACAAAATCCATCGGGGTGAAATCGTCATTCAACAGCAGCACCTGGAACAACGGCGGGCGCGCCACCTCCGGTTTGGCGGTTTCCAGTGCCAGCCCGCGGCCGCTGTCGTGTTCGTGTTCGGATTCGTGGGCCATGGTTTCCAGGGTGTCCAATATCTGATACGGAGTATACGCCGCGCCGGATGCAGCTCTCGGCAGCGACCTGCTGGATAGGTAATGGCACAATGACCGCTTTTCCAGTGCCGCCTTCCTGCCCATGGCCCCTTCCGCCTCCGCTGCCGATGTCTGGCGACCGCATGTCACCGTCGCCTGCGTGGTGGCGATGGGCGATCGCTACCTGATGGTCGAGGAGACGGTGAACGGCCGCATCGCCTGGAACCAACCGGCCGGGCACCTGGACGACCAGGAAAGCCTGACCGACGCCGCCGTGCGCGAGACGCTGGAGGAAACCGGCTGGACGGTGGAGCTGCAGCACCTGATCGGCGTGCATCAGTGGCGCAGCACCGAGCACGGCGACGCGGTGATCCGCTTCAGCTTTGCCGCCCGCGCCGTCAGCCATGACCGCGCCCGTCCGCTGGATGTCGGCATCCGCAGCGCGCAGTGGCTCACGCGCAGCGAGATCGCCGCGCGTGGCGACCTGCTGCGCAGCCCGCTGGTACTGCTCAGCATCGACGCGTGGCTGGCCGGTCAGCGGCTGCCGCTCGACATGCTGCACTACCTGCCCGGGAGCGCACCGGCATGACGGTATCGGCATGAAGGTGATGCTGGGCATCTCCGGCGGCGTCGACTCCTCGGTGGCGGCGCTGCTGCTGCAGCAGGCCGGCCATCAGGTCGAGGGCCTGTTCATGCAGAACTGGGAAGAGGACGAGCGCAGCGGTCCATGCACGGCCGATGCCGACCGCAAGGACGCGGTGGCGGTGTGCGGACGGTTGGGCCTGCCATTTCATGCACGCAACTTCGCTACCGAGTACTGGGACGGCGTGTTCGCGCATTTTCTCGCCGAATACCGCGCCGGGCGCACGCCCAACCCCGACGTGCTGTGCAACCGCGAGATCAAGTTCAGGACGTTTCTGGACGAGGCGCTGGCGCTCGGCGCCGAGAAGATCGCCACCGGTCATTACGCCCGCGTGGATTGCCGCGATGGCCGCCATCGGCTGCTGCGTGCGCTGGACGTCAGCAAGGATCAGAGCTATTTCCTGCACGCGCTGGGGCAACAGCAGCTGGCGGCCACGCTGTTTCCGCTGGGCGAGCTGCGCAAGACGCGGGTGCGCGAACTGGCCCGCGCGGCGGCCTTGCCCACCCATGCCAAGAAGGATTCCACCGGCATCTGCTTCATCGGCGAGCGCGACTTCCGCAGCTTCCTGGCGCAGTACATTCCGGCCCTGCCGGGCGAGCTGCGCACGCCCGACGGCGTAGCCATCGGCGAACATCAGGGCGTGATGTATTACACCCTCGGCCAACGCCACGGGCTGGGCATCGGCGGTCGCGACGGCGCCAGCGGCGAGGCCTGGTACGTGGTGGGCAAGGATGTGGTGGCGAACGTGCTGTACGTCGCCCAGGGCGGCGAGAATCGCTGGCTGTATTCGCAGCGGCTGCAGACCGAAGCGCCGAGCTGGGTCGACGGCGCGGCGCCGGCCGCGCACTTTCGCTGCACCGCCCGCACGCGCTACCGCCAGCTCGATCAGTCGTGCACGGTGGACGTGCATGCCAGCAGCCTTGAGGTACGCTTCGACGAGCCGCAGCGTGCTGTCACGCCGGGGCAATCGGTGGTTTTCTATGCGGACGAGGTCTGCCTTGGTGGCGCCGTGATCGCGGCCACCGACGCGCCATTCGGTCAGCTGCTGCCAACCTTCATGCCATCACCATCCTTGCCACCATCGACCGCCAGAGAGCCGCAGCCCCGTGCTTGAAACCTTTGCCATGAATGAGGAACGCGTGCTTGCGCTGGCCGGCCTGTTCCAGGCCTGCGTGCTGGCACAGCAGCTGGCCAACGAGGGACGCTGTGACGAGACCGCGATGGAGGCCGGTGTGGCCAGCGTGTTCCGCATTGACGCACCGTCGGTGGTTGGCGTGTTCGACAACATCTCCAATCTGCGGCTCGGACTGCGGCAGCTGATCGGGCAACTCGACGGCAACGAGCGCGACATGGCGATCACGCGGATGGTGGTCACCGTGATGCGGCTGGAACGCAGCCTGTCCGCCCGCCCGGAACTGCTGACCACGCTGCAGCAGGGCATCGTGGCGGCGCAGCGCCAGGTCGAGCATTTCGGTCGTGATTCATCGCAGGTCACCGGACGACTGGCCGAGCTGTACGCGTCCACCCTGTCCACGCTGAAGCCGCGCGTGATGGTCAGCGGCAATCCGCAGCAGCTGCAACAGCCTGCGGTGGTGGAGAAAGTGCGCGCCAACCTGCTGGCGGCGGTGCGCTCGGCCGTGCTGTGGCGACAGGTGGGCGGGCGGCAATGGCAATTGCTGTTGTATCGCCGCCGCTGCAGCATGCTGGCGCGCGGGCTGCTGACCGGGGCGACGCTGGACAACCGCTGACACCGGTATCGGCGAACGCGCACAAAAGCAAACGGCGGGCTGCAAGCCCGCCGTTTTCCATCCCTGGGTCGAACTCCCTTGCGATAACCCTTGAAACTGCTGTTCCTACGTCTCAGTTTGCCGCAACCATGTGACGGCCTGAAGTCAGCTGCACGGCGTCCGCCGGTGGACGCCGTGCAAGGGAAATCAGAACTTGTAGGAAATCATCACGCGATTGTAGGTGAACGACTGGTTGCCCGGATTCAGGCCCATGCCGCCAACCGAGCGCTCCCAGCGATTGCGCAGCGACAGGCCCTTCAGGTAGCCATCCAGGTTGTAGATGATGTCGAAATACACGTCGTGGCTGTTGCCGCGCTGTGAGGTCGTGTACTTGGCATAGGCTGCCACCAGCTGCAGCTTGTTGTCGAACAGGTTGTAGGCCGCCTTGGCCTTCCAGGCGTGGCCTGGACCCTGCTCCACCAGACCGCGGATCATCGAGGTGGTGTACAGCGGATCGGTGGCATAGGCTGCCGTATACGGCGAGATGATCGCGCCGCCACCGACCGCACCGGACTGCTGCGCGATCTTGTTGTAGGACACGTCGAAGCGGCCGTTCTTGATCGCCACACCGGCATCCACGCCCCAGGCGCGGCTCTTGACGCTGCTACCCGGAACGCCAAACAGCGCGGTATTGTTCTGCACCAGCCGGTTGTTGACACCGCCACCACTTTCGGTGACGTACTGGGCCGCGACAAACGGGTCGAAGCCGGTACCGGTCTTGAAGGTGTAGCTGCCGTCGACGTAGCCCATCCGCGCAAACTGCAGGAAGTTGTAATACCAGCCCTGGCCCTTGAAGCCGCCCTTGGCATAGGTGGTGCCCAGCGCCCAGGCGCCGTTGGACTGACGCGCGGTGGCCGGCAGGCCGCCGATGCCGCCGTACATCAGGTCACCGCTGTACGTCGGCGGGTAATACAAATTGTCGGAGGTGTAGCCGCTGGAGGTGCGGCTCTTCCAGCCGAAGCTGCGCAGGCCGAAGATGTCCCAGCCCTTGATCGGCGTCACGCCGACCAGCAGGGCGTTGTAGGACGCCGGCAGCACGCGCGAATCGCTGCTGCCCATCCACGGCGTGTTGAGGTACTGGTAGCCGCCGCGCACCAGCAGCAGGCTGCTCTTGTACTGCACGTAGGCCTGGCTCAGCGCACTGACCGAGTCATTCGGGCCCATCAGCGTGGTGTCGATGGCCGCCGGATTGTTCGACTGGGTGCCGAACGAGTTGGCGGTGACCAGCGAGGCGCCGAGACTATAGCCGCCGCCGAAGGTGCCGGTCTGCGCATTGAACAGCGCCGCGCCGGAGAACGCGCTGGCGTCCTTGACCGTGCTGGTGTCGTACATCCGGTTGAAGTTGTAGGCGCGCAGCTCGCCGTCGATGTGACCCTGCGTGAAGATGTCCTTGAGAGTATCGGCTTGCGCGCCGAGACTGAGTGTGCCGAGCACGGCAGCGATGGCGGCAGAGACGAGTTTGTTGCGCATGGTAGAAAGCTCCACATCGGGGTCTGGGCGAGTTGCGACGACGCAGGTGGAGTTCGCCGACTGCTCAGCTGCGTCCCCACGCGTTGCCATTGCGTTAAAGCATGCCGAGCTCGCGTGACACTCACATAGACGGCAGATGACACTTATGTGACACGCGCGACGCCGGGTCGGCTGCAGCCGCGGCAGGTCGCCATCTGCGCGTCGTCATCGGCGTGCAAACCGCCACGCTATTTCTTGCGAACGTGCAATGCCCGGCGGCGGCGCTGCCTGCTGCAGGCGCGCGCCACGTGATGCGGCGGTGCGGCATGCCGATGCTATGCTTGCGCGATGTCTGATCTTTCCCTGCCCGCGCCGGCACGCATGGCCGAACGGTTCCGCGGCTTTCTGCCAGTGGTGGTCGATGTCGAAACCGGTGGCTTCGACGCCGAGCATGATGCGCTGCTGGAAATCGCGGCGATTCCGCTCAGCATGGATGCGGACGGATACCTGCGCCGGCAACCGACGGTGTCGACGCACGTGGAGCCGTTCCCCGGTGCGAATCTCGATCCGCGCTCGCTGGAAATCACCGGCATCGACCCGGACAACCCGCTGCGTGGCGCATTGGCCGAACGGCTGGCACTGGATCACATCTTTCACGCGGTGCGCGAGGCGGTGCGCGCGGCGGGCTGCCAGCGGGCGATCCTGGTCGGCCACAACGCCGCCTTCGATCTGGGTTTCCTGAACATGGCGGTGCGCCGCTGCGGGCACAAACGCAACCCGTTTCACCCTTTCAGCTGCTTCGACACGGTCAGCCTGGGCGGCCTCGCCTATGGTCAGACGGTATTGAGCAAGGCCGTGCTGGCCGCGGGTCATACGTTCGACAGCCGCGAGGCGCACTCGGCCATCTACGACGCCGAACGCACCGCCGAGCTGTTTTGCAGCGTAGTCAATCGCTGGCGCCAACTGGAGCTGCTGGAGCTGCAGCATGTCGGCCTGGATGCGGTGTGAGCGCACCATCGCGCCGCGACAGAAGGCGTTGGCTTCTGCGCCTGCCCGGTTCTGGGTAAGATCCGCAATCGGGGTTGTCATCTTGCTGAAACATTCATCTCATCTCATTGCAACACGCAGGGCTTGAAATGACCGAGTCCATCCGACGTCCCTCCAAGGAGCCACCGTGTTGACCTCTCACAAATCATCCCTTCGATTCGCCGTTGCAGCCGCGCTTGCCGTGGCCTCGACCTTCGCGATGAGCGCGCAGGCCACCGATATCACCGGCGCCGGCTCCAGCTTCGTCTACCCGGTTGTGTCCAAATGGTCCGCGGCTTACGCCGAAAAGACCGGCAACCAGATCAACTACCAGTCGATCGGTTCTGGTGGCGGCATCGCGCAGATCAAGGCCGGCACGGTCGACTTCGGCGCCTCCGACATGCCGTTGGACGAAGCCACCCTCGCCAAGTTCGGCCTGGGCCAGTTCCCCGACGTGATCGGCGGCATCGTGCCGGCCTTCAACATTGACGGCGTCGCGCCGGGCAAGATGGTGCTCGACGGCACCACGCTGGCCGACATCTACCTGGGCAAGATCACCAAGTGGAACGATCCGGCGATCGTCAAGCTCAATCCGAAACTGAAGCTGCCCGCCGCGGCGATCACCGTAGTGCATCGCTCGGACGGCTCCGGCACCACCTTCAACTTCAGCGACTACCTGGCCAAGATCAGCCCGGAGTGGAAGACCAAGGTCGGCGAAGGCACCGCCGTGCAGTGGCCGGTCGGCATCGGCGGCAAGGGCAACGAGGGCGTCTCGGCCTACATCAAGCAGATCAAGAACTCGATCGGCTATGTCGAATACGCCTATGCGTACCAGAACCACATCGGCTACGCGGTGATGAAGAATGCCGCCGGCAACGTGGTCGAGCCCACCATCGCCAATTTCCAGGCCGCCGCCGACACGGCCGACTGGAAGGACTCGAAGAACTTCAACCTGGTGATGACCAATGCCCCGGGCGCCAAGGCCTGGCCGATCACCGCCACCTCGTGGGTGATCATGTACAAGCAGCCGAAGAATGTGGCCAACGCCAAGGTGGCGTTCGACTTCTTCAAGTGGGCGTATGAGCACGGTCAGGATCAGGCGCGTTCGCTGTACTACGTGCCGCTGCCGCCGAGCCTGGTGCAGCAGATCGAGACCTACTGGAAGAACGAGTACAAAATGTAAATAATCGGGCTGCATGCAACGCAACCGATTGTGTGAAAATGCTGCGCGCAACCCCCGGTTGCGCGCAGCTTGCTGTTGAATCTTCCCGCCACGGACAACGTCCCCGCATGCAAGTGATCCGCGCCGAACCGATCGCCCGCGACAACGACCAGCGTTCGCGGGCGGATTCCCGCCACGATCGCATTTTCCGGCGCGTGCTGAAGTCCTGCGCTTTGCTGGTGCTGGTGGTGCTGGTGGGCGCGGCGCTGTCCACCCTGTGGGGCGGCCGCGAGGTGCTGTTCCGCGACGGCCTGCACTTTCTGCTGCGCGATTCCTGGAACCCGGTCGACGACAAGTACGGCGCGCTGGCACCGATCTTCGGCACGCTGGTGACCTCGCTGATCGCGCTGGTACTGGCGGTGCCGGTGAGCTTCGGCATCGCGCTGTTCCTGACCGAGATCGCGCCGGCCTGGATGCGTGGCCCGGTGGGTGCCGCCATCGAACTGCTGGCCGGCATTCCCTCGATCATCTACGGCATGTGGGGGCTGTTCGTGTTCGTGCCCTTCATGTCCCGTATCGAACCGCCGCTCAGCAATACGCTGGGCAACATCCCGCTGATCGGCAAGCTTTTCCAGGGGCCGCCGCTGGGCCTCGGGCTGCTCACCGCCGGCATCGTGCTGGCGGTGATGATCCTGCCGTTCATCTCGTCGGTGATGCGCGAGGTGTTCCAGACCGTGCCAACGCGGCTGAAGGAGTCCTCCTATGCGCTGGGTTCGACCACGTGGGAGGTGCTGTGGGACATCGTGCTGCCGTATACGCGCTCGGCCGTGATCGGCGGCATCTTCCTCGGTCTCGGCCGCGCGCTGGGCGAGACCATGGCGGTGACCTTCGTGCTGGGCAATTCCTACAACATCACCTCCTCCTTGCTGATGCCCGGCACCACCATCTCCTCCAGCATCGCCAATGAGTTCAACGAGGCGGTGGGACTGCATCGCTCCGCCCTGCGCGCGCTGGGCTTCCTGCTGTTCGTGGTGACCTTCGTGGTGCTGCTGATCGCGCGGCTGATGCTGCGCCAGCTGGCCAAGCGGGAGGGCAAGTGATGTCCGCAAACAGCATCTATGCCCGCCGCCGCCTCACCAATGGACTGGCCATGCTGTTCAGCGGATGCGCCACCGCGCTCGGCCTGCTGTTCCTGGTGTGGATACTGTGGGTCACCGCCAGCAGCGGCCTGAGCGCGATCCACGTGAGCCTGTTCACCAAGATCACCGCCTATGCGGATCAGGGCGGCTTTGCCAATGCGATTGTCGGCAGCCTGTTGATGGACCTGATGGCGATGCTGATGTGTGTGCCGATCGGCGTGCTTGCCGGCACCTATCTGGCCGAATACGCCAACATCTCCAAGCTCGGCGCCACGATCCGTTTTCTCAACGACATCCTGCTGTCGGCGCCGTCGATCGTGCTGGGTCTGTTCGTCTACGTGATCATCGTGCTGCCGATGTCGAACCTGACCCACGGCCGAATCTCGTTCTCCGGCTTTGCCGGCAGCGTGGCGCTGGCGCTGATCGGCTTGCCGGTGATCGTGCGCACCACCGACGAGATGCTGCAGCTGGTGCCCGGCACGCTGCGCGAGGCGGCCCTTTCACTGGGCGTGCCGCAATGGAAGCTCACCGTGCAAGTGCTGATGCGCGCGGCCAGCTCGGGTATTCTTACCGGCGTGCTGCTGGCGCTGGCCCGGCTGGCCGGCGAGACGGCACCGCTGTTGTTCACCGCCTTCGGCAACAATTTCATGACCGTGCACCCGCTGGACAAGATGGCCAGCCTGCCGGTGGCGATCTACCAGTACACCAACGATCCCAGCCCGGCGCTGCACTCCATCGCCTGGGCCGGCGCGTTGCTGATCACCCTGTTCGTGCTGGCGCTGAGCCTGCTGACCCGTCTGCTGTTCTCGCGCAAGAAGGTACGCTATGAATGACCGCGCCGCCGCCGCTGCGGCCGCCCTGCCCAGCGTCGATGCACGCATCAAGATCCAGGTGCGCGACCTGCATTTCTACTACAACGGTTTCCAGGCGCTGAAGGGCATCAGCATGGACATACCGGAGAAGCAGGTCACCGCGATCATCGGCCCGTCCGGCTGCGGCAAGTCGACCCTGCTGCGCGTGTTCAACCGCATCTACGCGATCTATCCGAAGCTGGAGGCACGCGGCGAAGTGGCGCTGGATGGCGAAAACATCCTCGACCCGGGCTACTCGATGAACCGCCTGCGCAGCAAGGTCGGCATGGTGTTCCAGAAGCCGGTGCCATTCCCGATGACGATCTTCGAGAACGTCGCCTACGGCATCCGCCATCACGAAAAGCTTTCCAAGGCGGACATGACCGACCGCGTGGAGCAGGCGCTGCGCAGCGCCGCGCTGTGGGACGAGGTGAAGGACAAACTCAAGCAGAACGGCCTCGGCCTTTCCGGCGGCCAGCAGCAGCGCCTGTGCATCGCCCGCGCGATCGCCCTGAAGCCTGACGTGCTGCTGCTGGACGAGCCTACCTCGGCGCTTGACCCGATCGCCACCAGCCGCATCGAGCAATTGGTGGAGGAACTGAAAAGCGAGTTCACCATCGTGATGGTCACCCACAACATGCAGCAGGCGGCGCGCTGCTCCGATCTCACCGCCTTTCTGTACATGGGCGAGCTGATCGAGTTCGACGGTACCGAGACGATCTTCACCAAACCCGGCAAGAAACAGACCGAGGATTACATCACCGGCCGGTTCGGTTGACCGCCATCCGTCGCACGACGCGGAAGCGGCTGTGGGGTGATCGCCTGACCAGACGCCCACCCTCATCTACCCTACGGGCACCTTCTCCGATCGCGGGAAGGAACAATGCGAGGCACTACCCATGAGCGGCAGCAGCAAGGATCACATCATCAAGAGCTACGACGACGAACTGGCCCGGCTCACCGGCGAGATCGTGCGCATGGGCGAGCTGTCGGTAAGCCAGCTGGAGGCGGCGATCGACGTGGTCGAACGTCGCGACGAGCGTGCTGCCCAGCGCGTGGTGGGCAACGATGAGGCAATCGATCAGCTGGAGCAGGAGATCAGCCACGATGTGGTGCGCCTGCTCGCCCTGCGTGCGCCGATGGCCGGTGACCTGCGCAACGTGTTTGCCGCGCTGCGCATCGCCGCGGACATCGAGCGCATCGGTGACTATGCCGCCAATGTGGCGAAGCGTTCGATTCCACTGTCGATGGTGGCGCCGGTTGGCCCGGTCGGCGGACTGGAGCACCTGGCCGAGCTGGCTGCCGCCGAGGTGCGCGAGGTGCTGCAGGCCTACCGCGACCGCGACGTCGAGCGCGCCTATCAGGTGTGGAAGGACGACGCGGACCTGGACGAGGCCTACACCGGCTACTTTCGCCAGCTGCTCACCTACATGATGGAAGACCCGCGCAACATCACGCCGTGCACGCACCTGCTGTTCATGGCCAAGAACATCGAGCGGATCGGCGACCACGCCACCAACATTGCCGAAAACGTGTGGTATCAGGTGCGTGGCGAGCCGCTGAACAAGCAGCGCCCCAATCGCGACCTTACCTCCAGTCCGGAGCTGCCCAAACTCGGCGAGTGAGCACGCACCACCGCCGCGGCTTCAGTCGCGGGAGCGATGGCGGCTGGCGCCGAACCTACCGGCCACCCTGCGCGTCGCGTTGCCCTGCGCGCGCCGCGCGCCGCTGGCGCACGCCGCGCAGCACGCCGTACACGCTGATCAGCAGCCAGGCCAGCTCCATCACGAACGCCGACCAGTTGTGGCCGCCGAAGGTCAGCGACAGCAGCACGCCGAGCGCACCGACGAGGTTCATCAGCTGATAGGTCAGCCCGGTGCCGTGCAGCTTGTGCGCCTGCAGCAGCAGGAATGCCAGCAATACCAGCACCACACCGAGGTAGCCGGCCCCGTCGTACCAGTACAACGTGGTCATCGTTTTGCGCTCCGCTGACGCAGGGCTTCGAACAGCACCACGCCGGTGGCGACGGAGACGTTGAGGCTCTCCATCGCGCCCGGCATCGGAATCTTCGCCACAAAGTCGCACAGCTCGCGCGTCAGCCGGCGGATGCCTTCGCCTTCGCCGCCGAGCACGAGTGCCACCGGCCCCCTGAAATCGACGCCGTAAATTGCGGTGTCGGTATCGCCGGCCAGCCCGGTGATCCACACGCCGGCCTCCTTCAGCTCGCGCAGCGTGCGCGCCAGGTTGGTCACCGCGATCAGTGGCACCCGATCCGCCCCACCGGCCGAGGCGCGTCGCACCACCGGCGTCAACCCCACCGCGCGATCCTTCGGCACGATCACCGCAGTCACTTTGGCGGCCGCCGCACTGCGCAGACAGGCGCCGAGGTTGTGCGGATCGGTGACGCCGTCGAGCACCAAGACCAGCGTGTCGCTGCCGTCGCGCTCCATCAGCGCCGCCAGATCATTTTCATGCGCCAGCGGCGGCGCCTCGTACAGCGCCGCCACGCCCTGATGGCGCGCCTCGCCGGCGACCTTCTCCAGTTGCTCGCGCGGGCGATGGTTGACCGGAATCTTCAACGCCTTGGCGCGCTCGGCCAGCTCCAGCACGCGCGCATTGCGCTGGCCCTGCTCGACCAGCAGTTCGCGCACGCGTTCGGCATCGTTGCTCAACGCACCTTCGACCGGGTTGATCCCGACGATCCAACTTTCACTCATGGCGTGCCTTTCGGTTTGGGTTTGCGACCACCGCGCTTGCGCCCGCCGCTGGCGGGTGCGGCCGGTGCCGGCGCGGGCTTGCCATGGGTCTGACGCTTGCCGCGGGCGGGGCGCGCTGGTGCCGACGCAGCCGGCGGTGCGCGCCGCGCGCGCTGGCCCGGCTCCGCGGGGGCGGCAGCACGCGATCGCGGCGGCGGATGATCGGCCGGCGGCGGCGCGGCCGGCAGCACTGCGTCGCGGCGACCGAATGCGCGGCCAATCGCCTGCGCCGCGCGCCCGAACATGCCCGGCGGCTTGCCCGCGGCGGCGGGCTTCTTCGGCAGCGAATAGCGCTCGCCACTGGCCGCATAGTCGTAGGCCTTGCCGGCACCGGATGGCGGACTGACCGCGGCGCGCGACGGCACCAGCCGGAAGTCGATCTTGCGGTCCTCCAGGCTGGCCCGCAGTACCTGCACCCGCACGTGGTCGCCGAGCCGGAACTGCGTGCCGGTGCGTTCGCCCTTGAGCAGTTTGCGGATGGCGTCGAAGTGGTAGTAGTCGTTGGCGAGCTGGCTGATGTGCACCAGCCCCGACACCTTCGATTCATCCAGCTCCACGAACAGGCCGAACGAGGTGACGCCGGTGACCACGCCCTCGAACTCGCTGCCGATGTGCTTTTCCATCCATGCGCACTTGAAGCGCTCGTCGACGTCGCGCTCGGCTTCCTCGGCACGCCGCTCACGCTGCGAGCAGTGCACCGCCATCGCGGCCATCTCGCTCGGGCTGTAGCTGTAGTCGGTCGGCTTGCCGCCGGTCAGCGCATAACGGATCGCGCGGTGCACCAACAGATCCGGATAGCGTCGGATCGGTGAGGTGAAGTGGGCATACGCGCTCAGCGCCAGCCCGAAGTGGCCGCGATTGTCCGGCTGGTAGGCCGCCATGCTCTGCGAGCGCAGCAGCACCGACTGGATCAGCTCGCGCTCGGGGCGATCCTTGACCATGCGCAGCACCTCGGCAAAATCCGCCGGCGCCACCCGGTCCACCGGGGGCATGCTGAGCTTGAACTCGCGCAGGAACTGCTGCAGATCCTCGTACTTCTCCGCCGGCGGCGGCTCGTGCGCACGAAACAGCGCGGGGATCTTCTTCTTCTCCAGGAACAGCGCCGCCTGCACGTTGGCGGCGATCATGCATTCCTCGATCAGCTTGTGCGCGTCGTTGCGCTCGGTGGCGCCCATCGACTCCACGCTGCCGGTCTGGTCGAGGCGGAACTTCACCTCCGGCGTCTCGAAGTCGATCGCGCCGCGCCGCCTGCGCTGCCCGGCCATCGCCTGGTACAGCGCGTGCAGATTCTGCAGCTGCGGCAGCACGTCGGCCACTTCGTGCAGCGCGTCGGCCTGGTGCAGGCCGACCGCCTGCCACACCTTGTCGTAGGTGAGTCGCGCGTGCGAGCGCATCACCGCGTCGTAGAACTTCGCCTTGCCGACGCTGCCGTCGGCATCGACCTGCATGTCGCAGACCATGCACATCCGCTCGACCTTCGGCATCAGCGAGCAGATGCCGTTGGACAGCGTCTCCGGCAGCATCGGCACCACGAAGCCGGGGAAATAGGTCGAGGTGCTGCGTTCGTAGGCTTCCTGATCCAGCGCGTTGCCGATCTGCACGTAGTGCGACACGTCGGCAATCGCCACCAGCAGCCGCCAGCCACCGCCGCGCTTCGGCTCGGCATACACCGCGTCGTCGAAGTCGCGTGCATCGGCGCCGTCGATCGTCACCAGCGGCAACTGGCGGATATCGGTGCGCCCGGCGCGCTCGGCGGCGGTGACCTCCGCCTCGACCTGGGCCGCATCGCGCAGCACCTCGGCCGGCCATTCGTGCGGCAGGTCGTGGCTGGCAATCGCCATCTCCACCACCAGCGAGGGCTGCAGCCGCTCGCCCAGCACCGAGCGGATCGCGCCGAGCGGACCGCGCTGCGAGGTCGGCGGGTCGGTGATCTCGACCACCACGATCTGCCCGCTGCGGGCGCCCTGCTCCTGCCCCGGCGTGATCATCACGTCCTGATGCAGGCGGCGGTCGTCCGGGGTCACCAGGGTGACGCCGTTCTCGACGATGACGCGGCCCACCAGGCGCGACGAGCGGCGCTGCAGCACTTCGGCGATCGCGCCCTGCCGACGGCCGCGGCGGTCGATGCCGACCACGCTGGCCAGCACGCGGTCGCCGTGCATCACCGCGCGCATCTGCTGCGGCGACAGGTACAGATCGTCGCCGCCCTCGTCCGGACGCAGGAAGCCATAGCCTTCGGCGTTGGCGATGACCACGCCGGCAATCAGGTCGAGTTTCTGCGTCGGCGCGTAGCCGCCGCGGCGACCGAGCAGCAGCTGGCCATCGCGCACCATCGCGCCGAGCCGCTTGCGCAGCGCGTCGAGGTCGGTCTCGTGTTGAATCTCCAGCGCCTCGGCGATGCGCGCTTCGGTGAGCAGTTCGCCGCGCTCTTCCAGCAGCGCGAGAATCGCCTCGCGGCTGGGAATCGGGCGCTCGTAGCGCTGCGCCTCGCGCTCGGCGTGCGGATCGCGGCCGGCGCCTGCGGCAGCCTTGTGCCGCGGTCCCGCGGTGGAGCCGGCGCGCGGCTTCGGGCCGGTGGGCTTCTGACCGGCTTGTTTCGGCTGGGGTTTTTTTGGGGCAGCGTCCTGGCCGTGGCCGGCCGCGGGGGGAGTTTTTCTGGTCACTCAGT
>VFSW01008450.1_pt1 | contig 14791 bp, 11 predicted proteins | sample 5358111 | NCBI WGS metagenome assembly VFSW01 (sample SAMN11554181, study PRJNA540505) | mine drainage metagenome | isolation source: sediment from site ElyBrook_90M | place: USA: Ely Copper Mine, Vershire, VT | collected 2017 | reverse complement strand
TACACAGTCTCGCGAGCAAAAGGAAATGAATAGCAACTGTCAAAGGACTTGAAATTCTATTCCAAAAAAGAGGTCATCGATGAAGAAACTAATTGCCGCACTGACTTTTGTGCTGGTCGCGGCCAGCGTAACCATGGCTCAGGGCTACCTTCAGAAATACTACCCTGAAACCGACACTCTCGTCCTGAACAAGCTCCACAAATGGCACGACAACAAGTTCGGCCTCCTCATGCACTGGGGAACGTACAGCGAGTGGGGCGTCGTCGAATCGTGGTCCATCTGCTCGGAGGATGAAGGGTGGGAGAGAAGAAGAGACTCGAACTATACCGACTATAAAGAAAAGTACCAGAACCTTATCAAGACCTTCGACCCCGTCAAGTTCGATCCGGAAAAATGGGCCAAAGCCGCGAAATTCGCCGGCATGAAATACGTCGTCTTCACGACGAAACATCACGACGGCTTCTGCATGTTCGACACCAGGACGACAGATTACAAGGTGACTAGTCCGGAATGCCCGTTCCACACCAACCCTGGGGCAAATATCGCGAAATCCATCTTCGACACGTTCCGGAATGACGGCTTCATGATCGGGGCTTATTTCTCGAAAGCCGACTGGCATTCGCCCGACTACTGGTGGCCTAACTTCGCGACGCCCGACCGCAATCCGAACTACAATATCGAGCTTCACCCGAACAGGTGGCAAAGGTTTGTCACTTATACGCAGACCCAGATCAATGAGCTGATGACGAACTACGGGCGTATCGACATACTCTGGCTCGATGCCGGCTGGGTGAGGACGAAGACTCCGCAGGAGATTATGGAGGAGAAACTGGCCGCGAAGTACCCGGTCTTCCCTCAAAGCCAGGACATAAACATGCCCCTTATCGTCAAGGACGCTCGCGAAAAACAGCCGGGACTCATCGTTGTCGATCGCGCCGTGCCGGGGCCGTACCAGGACTACCTTACGCCCGAGAACACGGTGCCCGACAAGCCCCTCCCGTATCCATGGGAGACATGCATGCCGATGGCGACAAGCTGGTCTTATGTTCCACACGATCATTACAAGTCTGTCAACCAGCTGATCCACCTCCTGGTCGATATAGTTTCAAAAGGTGGAAACTTTCTCCTCAACATCGGCCCAAATTCGCAGGGCGATTGGTCCCCGACCGCCTACGAGCGACTCAAAGGCATCGGCGATTGGATGAAGGTGAACAGTGAGGCTATATACGACACCCATCCGGTCGCACCGTACAAACAGGGAAAGGTCTGTCTGACGCAGCTCGACGACGGTACCACGTTCGCGATATATCTGGCCGACAAGGGAGAGGCAACCCCGCCTTCGAGGATCTGGATGGACAACATCCGCCCGTCGACGGACGCGAAGGTGACGCTTCTCGGCTATGGCGACACGCCGATAAAGTGGAAGGAAGTCGGAGAGGGATTTGAAGCGGATGTCCCGAAGGAATTTCAGGCACATCCCCCCTGCGAGAACGCGTGGGTCCTGAAGATCTCAAAGGTCGAGGGTAATCCCAAAACTGTGGACACCGAATACTGAAGGAACGGCGTTCGGCTAAACAGGAATTGATTTGCGTATCAAACTGAAATGGAGCGGTCAATGAAAAAGTTCGCGATCGTGTTCCTGCTTGCGGCAGGCATCGTCTCATCGAACGCGGAGGCGCATACCTTCAAGATTTCCGGGAATCATTTCCTCCTGGACGGCAAACCTTTCCAGATAATCAGCGGCGAGATGCATTTCTCCCGCATACCGAGGGCGTATTGGCGCGAGCGCCTGAGAATGGCGAAGGCGATGGGACTGAACACGATATGTACATACGTTTTCTGGAACGTCGAGGAGCCTCAGAGGGGGAAGTTCAACTTCAAAGGTGACGCGGACGTCGCGGCGTTTGTGCGCATGGCTCAGCAGGAAGGCCTCTGGGTCCTTGTCCGGCCGAGCGCCTATGCCTGCGCCGAGTGGGAATTCGGCGGATATCCGTACTGGCTGCTGAACGAAAAGGGGATGAAGGTTAGAAGCCGCGATCCGGAATTCATGAAGCTGATGAAGGCCTACTACGATCAGCTTGGCAAGAACCTTGCGCCGCTCCAGGTCACGAAGGGCGGACCCATACTGATGGTACAGATTGAGAACGAATACGGATCTTATGGAGACGACAAAGCGTACCTGAAGATGAACGAACGGATGATGCGCGAGGTTGGGTTCGACGTGCCGTTCTATACTCTCGACGGAATCGACAAGGTTTCAAGGGGGTCGGTCGAGGGAGCGCTCCCCGCGGTCGACGGATCCATCGACATAAACCAAATCGAAGATACGGTAAGAGCTAACCATGGCGGCACGGGCCCTTTCTTTGTGGGTGAATGGTATCCCGGCTGGTTCGACACGTGGGGCAAGCCTTTCAACACCGTATCCTCCGAAGCATGTGCCGCGCAGCTGGATACTCTACTGGCTCACGGACTGTCCGTCAACATGTACATGGCGCATGGCGGAACGACACGCGCTTTCATGAACGGCGCGAACTACGCCGATGACCTTCCGTACTCGCCCCAGATAAGCAGCTACGACTACGACGCGCCGATCGACGAAGCGGGGCATCCCACTCCGAAGTTCTACGCGCTGCGGAACGTGATCGCGAAATACATGCCTGCCGGTACAAAACTTCCCGCGCTGCCGCCGGTGGAGGGAGTCATAGCTATCCCGAAGTTCAAGCTCAGGTACGTCGCTGACATTCTCCAGAAGCTGCCTGAACCGGTACGTGCGCAGGAGCCGCGCACCTTCGAAAAGATGCACCAGGCGTACGGCTACATCCTTTACCGAGCGAATGTCAAAGGTCCGGTGAATGGAAAACTCGATATAGTCCACCTCAGGGATTACGGAATTGTCTTCGTGAACGGCAAAAGAGTGGCCGTCCTCGACCGGAGGCTCAAGGAGGAGACCTGCAAGGTGAATCTGCCCGACTCACAGAATACGCTCGACATATTCGTCGAGAACTTAGGGAGGATTAATTACGGTGCGTATATAAACGATAATCACAAAGGGATAACGAAAGAAGTCCTGCTGGACGGACACGAAATCAAAAATTGGGAAATGTACGGCTTTCCGTTTAACAGCCAGCCCACGATAACGTCGACGTCTCATGATGAATCGCCGTATCCCGTCATGAGAGAAGGGAGTTTCACGCTTAAAAAGGTCGGCGACACCTTTCTCGACATGAGAGAATGGGGGAAGGGACATGTCTGGATCAACGGCCATAATCTTGGAAGGTACTGGGACATCGGTCCGCAGCAGACGATATATGTTCCGGCTCCGTGGCTGAAGAAGGGGACGAATTCCATAGTCGTCTTCGAGGAACTGAAGACCAGCCAGGATGAGATAGGCTCGATCGAGACGCCGATATTGAACCAGCTGGGTCCGAAATAATCACCGCTGGCGCGAATTGTGATCCGTACGGCCCATCCTTCTCACAGGATTGCAAATAAGCGCCTCACTTTTTAGATTCTTGCTCAATGATCCCGTGCTTCGCTTCTAAAACAGGGAAGATGTGCGTGTAGCCGGACTTTTCGGCTGATATTAGCCGCCTGTAGAGATCTTGTGCGTCAGTTTCAACATGGAGTGATTACTTGTGAAAAGTAGACTCGGACAAATTGCCCTTCGTACAAGCCTGATTTTCTGGATAGCGTCCGTACTTTGGATTCTCCTGTCTGATCGGATCCTCGAGCTCCTTGTCAGGAACCCCGACACACTGACGGCGATGCAGACATACAAGGGGTGGGCATTCGTCACGGCTACGGCCTTCCTGCTGTATTTTCTTTTGAAGGCACAGTTCAATCGTTGGGAAACGGAATCGAGAGAACGGAAACGCGCGGAGGAAGCTCTCATCGAAAGCGAGCAGCGATACCGTTCGCTTTTTGAGAACAGCATAGACGGAATTCTGCTCACCGCTCCCGACGGGCAGATTCTCGCGGCAAATCCCGAAGCCTGCCTGATGCTTGGGCGAAGTGAAGATGAGTTGCGCGGACTGGGCCGTTCAGCAGTCGTCGACATGGAGGATCCACGATTGGCTGCGGCACTCGAGCAAAGAAGGCGAACAGGGAGAGTCCGGGAAGAGCTGACGCTGGTTCGAAAGAACGGCTCGAAATTTCCCGCGGAAGTTTCGAGCGCCGTCCTGTGGGTCGGAGATGGTAACGTGAGAACCAGCATGATCATCCGCGACATCACGGAGAAGAAGCGCGCGGAGGAAGCCTTGCACCTCTGGGTTACCGCTCTCCAGTCCGCAGCCAACGCGATCGTAATCACCGACCGGGACGGCTCCATCCTCTTCGTCAACGCGGCCTTCACGCAACTTACGGGGTATTCTGAGGAAGAGGCGATCGGAAGGAATCCGAGGATATTGAATTCCGGGAAGTCACCGGTCTCTTTCTACAAAGATCTGTGGGACACTATCCTGTCGGGGAAGGTATGGCACGGCCAGCTTGTCAACAAGAGAAAAGACGGGAGCCTCTATGACGAGGAAATGACCGTCACCCCTGTGCGGAATGGGAACGAAGTGACCAACTTCATTGCCATCAAGAACGACATCAGCGAGCGCAAGAGGCTGCAGGAGCAGCTGATACAGTCCCAAAAAATGGAATCCATAGGCGTGCTCGCCGCGGGGATCGCGCATGACTTCAACAACGTCCTCGGGATCATAATGGGACATTCTTCGCTGATGCAGCGTGTGGACTCAGGAAACGAGCGGATTGCCAACGGAGTTAAGGCGATTGGGCAAGCCGCGGAACGCGGGGCATCGCTTGTCCGGCAAATGCTCACGTTCGCGAGGAAGACTGATGTCTCCTTCTCGCTTGTGTCTTTGAATGATTCGGTCAAGGAGCTGCAAAAGCTTTTCTATGAAACATTTCCCCGGACCATAACGCTTGTCTGTAACCTGGAAGACGACCTGCCGCTGGTGACCGCTGATTCGACGCAGGTCCACCAGGTCCTCCTCAACCTGTCGGTCAACGCCCGCGACGCGATGGAAGGGTCGGGCGCGCTGATAATATCCACTGAAACCGCGACGGGAGATGAAGTGCGCTCGCGTTTCGCCGACGCGTCGGCCGCGAGTTACGCGGTGGTTACGGTGACCGACAACGGACAGGGGATGGACGATGCAACCCGGTTGCATATCTTCGAGCCGTTCTTCACAACAAAGGGGCCGGGAAAAGGGACGGGGCTCGGACTGTCCGTTGTCTTCGGAATCATGGAAAACCACAAAGGCTTCATCGACGTCAAGAGCGAACCGGGCCACGGCACGACGTTCTCCCTGTATTTTCCGGCCAACTCGAGCGCGGCTAAAGACGCAGAACCGAAAAACGCCGGCGCCGGCAGGATGACAGAAGGGAAAGAGACGATATTGATCGTTGAAGACGAGGACATGCTGAGGGAGCTGGCGGAATCGATACTTACATCCAAAGGGTACAATGTCGTCGGCGCGTCGGATGGCGAAGAGGCCGTCGAAATATATGAGCGCCAATGGAAGGAGATCGACCTGGTCTTCTCCGATTATGGACTCCCTAAGCTGTCCGGTAGCGATGTGTTGAAACGGATGAAGACAATCAATCCGGAAGTCAGATTCATCTTCGCTACGGGCTTTGTCGACCCGGAAAGGCGATCAAGCCTCATGAGAAACGGGGCGAAAGAGGTCATTCTAAAGCCGTATAAGCCCGCGGAAATAGTCGACAAGGTTAGAGGGGTTCTTGACCTCTAAGCCCGCAGTGGTGTTTGCCCCGGGCCACTCGCGGCCCGTAATGCCAAATGAGATTTACAGCACACAAGCCGGCCCGGACGTTGCATCTTTGCCTGTCCCCTTCTAAGTTAAGCCAGAGTTGGCTCGGGAGGCATGGAAGCACATTGAGAGGTGTTCACGCGGCGGGTATCTTGAGTGTTTATTTTCAGGAAACCGAAGTCTTGTTCCACTCTTTGTCAATTTTAGCGGTCTTATCATTCAATTCCCTCTGTCCGCGGTCCGATGCAAGTTTGATTGACGCCATGTGGAAATGTAACGGCACCGGTTTCCACAGATACTGAACCAAATGACCAATGGCCTTCTTGAGACTCTGTTTCGCATGTGTTATCAGTATGATATTGTCGTTGCTGGCTTAGTCAGCCTATCTGATTCAAAACCAAATTAAGGAGATCAATATGAAAAAGTGGATACTGCTCTTTGTGCCGATCCTCGGCGCCGCCATTATCGGCTGCGGCGGCTCACAGTCCCTGCAGTCGGCAGGAACAGGCGACATACCGGATTGGTACGTCAACGTTCCCCAGGATCCGAACTACCTGTTCGCTGCGAACACACAGACATCCCAGGATATGCAGCTCGCCATCGACAAGGCGACCGAGGCCGGCCGCGCGGACATCGGAAGACAACTCCAGGTGAAGGTCGAGGGTCTGCAGAAGAGGTTTTCAGAAGAGACCGGCACCGGAAACGATGCTCAGCTGCTTCAGATGTTCACACAGGCGGAAAAGACCGTCGTGTCTACGTCGCTTGAGGGGAGCAGAGTGAAACAGCAGAAGATTGTGAAGGACGGCAGCCTGTGGCGCGCGTACGTCCTTGTCGAGTATCCGGTTGGAGCGGCCAACGAGGCCCTCATGCAGCAGATCAAGAACAATAACCAGATGTACACCCGCTTCCGGGCGTCCCAGACGTTCAAGGAATTGCAGGACGAAGTGGACAAGTACGAAAAGTCACAGCAGGACCAACAGCAGGCTCCAGGGAAATAAGGCAATTAACCTTGCGAAGGCTTTCGAGCCTTCGCAAGGTTAACCCAAATTCGATGAAACGGTTCTTCCTGAGATCCAGGGCCCTTCATCTCCTGCTCACCGTTGCTGCGTCATCTCTCATTGCGATATTTTTCGGCAAGTCTCAACTGGGTACTACCGTGGAGAGGGAGACGCTTGATTTGCGCATGCGCGTAGCATCGGGAAGCAGGAAGCCGGACAGCTCTGTAGTCATTGCTGCAATAGATCAGAAGAGCCTGACATATTTCCAGAAGATCGGCGTGGCCTGGCCCTGGCCGCACGAGTTGTACGGCATCCTTCTCGATTATCTCCATGAAGGCGGAGCGAAGGCCGTGATCCTCGATATCGACTTTTCGCAGCCGGACATGGACAGGCTGAACATGGACGCCGTCGAATCTGACAGCACTTTCGCTTCCTCGATTTCGAGAAGCGGGAATGTCATCCTGATTTCAGTTTTAACCGGACAAGGGGATTCCGCCGACGCCGGCGGCTCGTCGATCGAGAGCAGGTTCTTTCTTGACGGCACATCGACGGACCGGAGCGGTCCGGGCTTCACTTCGTGCGTCGCACCGTTGACGGAATTCCAGAAGGGAGCCGCAGGTGTCGGAGCGGCGAATTATATCGTCGACGTCGATGGGGTCGCGCGCAGAATTCCGCTTCTGTTCAAACTCGACAACAGGTCTCTGCCACAGTTGTCCCTGGCCGCGTACGCGGTCGGCAACAACCTTTCAGCCGGCCAGCTCAGGCGTTTCATCGGGACGGTGCCCGTCGAAAAAAACGGCGACTATCTGATCAACTGGTACGGCAAAGGCGGGCCCCGTGGTGTTTTTAAATACTACTCCATGAGTGCGCTGATCATATCGGCGGTTCAGCTTAAGCAGGGTATGGCGCCCGAAATCCCCCCGACTTTTTTCAGGAACAAGTACGTATTTGTCGGCGGAAGCGCGATCGGCCTCCTGGATTTTGTGTCGACGCCGTTCGCTTCTATGCAGCCTTTTCCGGGCGCGGAGATCCACGCGACCATACTGAGCAATTTCCTCGAACACGATTACCTCAAAGAACTTCCATCGGCTGCGAACCTGTTCGTCATCATAGCGGCTTCTTTAATTGCAGCCGGGGCTTTCTTCGGCATGAAGAGAGCATCGGTCTCCTCCGCCGTCATCGTGATCTCTTGCGGTTTATACCTGGCTGCCGCATTTCTGCTTATGTCGGCATCGAGACTGGCTCTCCCGCTTGTCAGCCCGGAGATATCCGCACTCACCGCCTTCGCCTTCGCAGGAGTCTTAAGCTACGTCACCGAAGGGAGACAGAAGAGGGAACTTCGCAAACTGATGAACAGGTACATCAGCCCGGATGTCGTTGATGAGATTTCTGCCGATCCCGATACGATAGACTTCAAGGGAAAAGAGGTTGAAGCGACCGTCTTCTTCTCCGACATTCGCGATTTCACTTCCGTTTCGGAGCGCCTGCAGCCCAGAGAGCTCGTCGAGAACCTTAACGAGTATTTCACGCTGGCTACGGAAGTCGTTTTGAACAACGGCGCTATGCTGGACAAGTATATCGGCGACGCAATCATGGCGGTCTTCGGTGCCCCGCTCGAGAGAAAGGATCATGCTGCCCTCGCATGCCTGACCGCAATTCAAATGCAGAATATCCTTTCCGATTATTATTCGAGACGGCAGGGTGACAAGCCGGTTTTCGTTACAAGGATCGGACTTAACACCGGTAAGATGGTGATCGGCAATATCGGCTCGACAAGGCGAACCGATTACACCGCGATCGGCGACAGCGTCAACCTCGCATCGAGACTGGAAGGGGTAAATAAGCAATTTGGGACGAGAATAATGATCAGCGAGTCGACGTATGGCCAGTCATCGAATGTAGTCGAAGCAAGGGAGATCGACCTGGTGACGGTGAAAGGGAAGGATCTTCCCGTGCGTATATTCGAGCTACTCTGCGAGAAAGGGAAACTGAGCCGGGCGGATTCGGCGGCTTATGAAATGTTCCATGAGGGACTGGTAAGCTACCGGCAGAGAGAATGGAAGCGGGCTGAGACGCTTTTCACGGAAGTGTTGAGAAGCAAAACCAACGATGGTCCGTCGTTGACATATATTGCGCGATGCAAAGCGCTTTCTGAAACCGGAGTTCCCGACGGCTGGGACGGCGTTTTCAGGCTGAAGACCAAGTGAAGCCGGGAGGAGAGAGATGAAAAGTATTGCGATCGGTTTACTTCTGGTTCTCGTCGCCGTCGACGTTCAGTCACAGACGGTCTATGTAAAACGGAACAACGCCTACGTCCGCGAAGGACCCGGCTCATATTATCCGTTCATCATAATACTGCAGTACGGTGCGGGGATCGAGATGCCCGGGTCTTCCGGCAACTGGAACAAGGTGAAGGTCCCGGAAAAGAAGGACGGCTGGATAGCCGCGAACTGCCTGTCCACCAGGAAATCGGAAGCATCCATGTTGAACAGGATAAGCAGCGGTTGGAGCTCCGCGAGAGCGTCCGAGTCGGCTCTTGCGGCGGCGATAAAAGGTTTCGCCAGGAAATACGGCCAGGCCGGTCAGGGGAATGTCGACGACGTCTTTAAGTATTCACATAAAGATATCACCGCAGCCGACGTGGCCGGATTCGCAAAGCCTCTCACCGGCTACCAATCGTCGAACAGGGGAAGAGTCGACTTCGAAGACCTGGACTTTAAGTCGCCGAAATACGATCCTTCTATGAACGAGCAGGCGATCGGCGTCGGCATAGCGGCTCGCCTCGTCGCCAGAGGAATTGTAACCGACCCGGCTTTGGTGAAATATGTCAACATGATCGCGGCCGTGCTCGCGCAGAGCTCGGAAGTTTACGACTGGGATTTTACCGTGTTCGTCCTTGACGACAGCACGATAGACGGTTTCGCGTGCCCCGGCGGATACATCTTCGTCACGATGGGCGCGGTGAAAGCTTGCAGCGATGAATCGATGCTTGCGGGAATAATCGCCCACGAGATGGGACATGTGATCCGGAGGCACGGACTTCAGGAGATGACGAAGCGATCGGTGGACATAAAGGCGGACAGCGCTTTCACGGAGCTGGATGAAGAAGTCGGCGGAGAATCTCAGACCGATCAGGACCTCGAATCGATGGCTCTCCAAAGCTACGACGTTGTTGTTCATAAGAGATTGTTCAGGTATGAGAAGGAAGCGGACGAAATGTCCGCCGTACTTTGCGCGAATGCAGGCTATGACCCCTGGGGCATCGTAAGACTGGATGCAAAAGTCGATGCGCTGAGCAAGACGGCGAACTCCGACATATTCGGAGCGGACTTTTCACTGCAGAACGACCCTGAGAAGCGTTATAAACTCATCAAGAAATTCGTGGAGAAGAATTTCTCTCACGATTCGCCCGGCGCAAGACTGAAAGCCAGGTTCGAGTCTGAAATGGCGGGATTGACGCAATGATGAGCAAGTGCCGCCGTCTTTCAAGTCGCGACAATTTTTGTCTAAAAACTAAAGTCAATTATTCCTTTTGAAGAACGTGAAACCTGTTCTCTTCATATTGGTTGCCGTCGTCTCCTGCTTCGGGCAGACGTACCCACGCTGGTTCCTCGACCCGGGCGATCTCAGCTGCGGCCCGGTCGCAGCCGGATTTTCTGTGCCGTACTTCCATGCTTCGTCGTCGGACTCCGCTGCATTCGCCGATGCCTGCGCGAATCTCTCGAGGCTGCACTACACGAAAATTACGGGCGGTGAGGCGTTCTGGACGACGGAAGCAGGCGTGTACTGGATGGGAAATAATTTTGTCGAGGAAGTCGACAGCTCGTACCTGCGTGACGCCATCTCGCATGCGAAGAAGCTCGATAGCTGCACGATGGATCAGATGACAATTCTGCTCATCGGTCAGAGCGGCTGCGATATACCCGACTCTGCTCGGGCTCTTACCGATTGCCCCGAGACTCAACCCGGCTGGGTCGAAGACATACCTCAGAGCGGCGGTTTTATCTATGCGGAGGGAGTTGCGTTGCAATATTTTTACGAGTCCAGCTCCTGGGAAACAGCGGAAAAGAGAGCGATATTCAATCTTGCGAGAAGCGTCAAGCTGTCGATGGAAGCGCTGCAGAAAATGAACGGCGTCTCAGGGCAGGAAATCAGGAACGAAGAGATATCGGTCACCCTGAGAGATGTTCAGGTCGTGCATCGCTGGCTGGAATCTGCGAACGGCATCTATTCCGTCAGTGTGAAGATGCCGGCTGTGCCGTCCGGCGGAAGAGACTCCACTGCCGCGCACTAAACCCGGAGAGGAAATATCTGTGTAAAATTTTGAAAGGCATGAAAAAGATGCAAACGAATATGAGACACATTCACCCGCTCGTCCTTGCGGTCGCCATGATCACGATGCCGCTGCTGCTCAGCGCGTGCGGACCCGCCGTAAAAGTGACGAGGGTAAACCCGAACTCCGAAACCGACCTGAGCGGATACTGGAACGACACCGACTCCCGTCTTGTCGCCGAGAAAATGATAAGCGATCTCCAGACTTCCCCGTGGGTCGACAAGTTCGAACAGGAGAATAACCGGAAACCGGTCGTGATCGTCGGGAGGATCACCAACCGGAGCTACGAGCACATCGACGTGGAAACCTTTGTTAAGAACCTTGAAGCGGCTCTTGTGAACGGAGGGATCGTCACGTTCGTCGCGTCCCCGAAGGAGAGGGGCCAGATAAGAGCCGAGCGCAAAGACCAGGCGGAACACGCATCGGAAGATACTCAAAAGGAAGCCGGGCAGGAGACCGGCGCCGACTTCATGCTGATAGGCAACATCTCGTCCATTATCGATAAGGAAGGCGGCGAAACCGTCAAGTATTACCAGGTCGACCTCGAACTCGACAACGTCACCACCAACGAAAAAGCGTGGATCGGCGAGAAGAAGATTAAGAAGATCGTTAACAGAGCGAGCTACGAGTTCTAATGGGATCGGTTCTCCAATTCAACCCGCCTGCATCAGAGAGCCGGACTTTAATCGGTCACAGAAGGGAATTTGACCACGAGAGACACGGAGACACACAGAGAGGAGACGACAAGTCCGTGCTCCGTGCGTCCGCGTTTCGGTGCTTCCTGTTTTCCGCGGGACTACTTTTTCTCGGCGTATTTTTGTCCGGCTGCGCCATGTCGACAGCCTTCTACAAAACCGTCGACGCGGACCTATCCGCCAATCAGTTCGCAAAGGCCGCCCAAGTGGTTGAGGCAAACAGATCGAAGTATGGCAATAACAGCTCTGTCCTTTATAACCTCGAAGTCGGACTTCTGCTTCACTATGCCGGCGAATACCGGCTCAGCACCGAGCACCTCTCGGCGAGCGAGCGGGAAATGGACGATCTGTACACCAAAAGTATTTCCAAGATCGCCGGCTCGTTCGTCATGAACGACAACGAGATCCCTTACCAGGGCGAAGATTTCGAAAAGGTCTATGTTAACCTCTTCATGGCTCTCAACTACGCCGAGCTCGGCCGCCTGGAAGACGCCATCGTCGAAGCCCGGAAAGTCGATCTGAAATTGAACGAATATTCTCAGCAGTATGGCGGCAAGAACTCGTTCAAGCAGGACGCGTTCATCCGATATATTATGGGCTTGCTGTACGAGGCCGACGGCGATGTCAACGACGCCTTCATCTCGTATCGCCAGGCTTACATCGGGTACAAACAGTACGATACGTTATACAATACGGAATGCCCCTCGTTCCTGAAGGAGGATCTGGTACGTACCGCCGGCGACATGGGTTTCACCGACGATCTCCAGCGCTATGAAAACGAATTCGGTATAGGATATTCCGATTCCCTGAAGTCGATGGGGAACCTCCTGCTGATCGTTTACTCCGGTAAAGGTCCCGTGAAAAAACAGCTGAAGCTGAGGGTTTCGATACCCGACACGAGCGGCGTTCTCCACACCTTCATTGTCGCAGTTCCTGAATTCCAGGCGCGTCAAATTGGCTCCCGGTATTACACGGTTTCAATATCGGGAGGCGCGGAACAGGTGAGCGCGATGACGCAATTAGGCGAGAATGTGAACAGGATCGCGGAAAAAGACCTCAAGGATCGTCTCGGTCTAATCTATCTCAAAGCCGGCGGGAGAGCGCTGCTGAAGTTCCTTACCGCCGAAAAGATCAAGGCGGAGGCAAGGAAAAAAGACAACGGAAATCGCCTGGCCAATCTGCTGAGCAGCTCGCTTGTTGACGCCGCGTATTCCGCATCCGAGCAGGCTGACCTGCGAATTTGGAGAACCCTCCCGCACGACATCCAGATCGCCCAGTTCACTTTACCGGGCGGCGATTATTCGGTGACCGTCGACGGGCCGGACGGCGCGCCTCTGATGTCTGACAACGTGTCGATCGGCGCCGGTTCTGTCGTGATAAAGATACTTCCCGACGTAAAATAAGGAATCTGTAAAATGAGAAAAGTAATCGCACTTATCTTTGTCCTTGCGTCGTTCAGCCTAGTCAAGGCCCAGACACCCGATTGGGTGACCGGAAAGAGCAGCGCCTACCCTGACGACCAGTACATAACAGGTGTCGGGAGCGGCGACACGCGCCAGGGCGCTGAGAACCGCGCGCGTGCCCAGATCGGCGAGGTGTTTAAGGTTCAGCTCAACGCGAGGTTCAGTACTAACAAGACCGAGACATTGCAGGGCTCCGGCAGGAACGTCGGCGGAGAATCTGTCGATATAACGAGAAGCAGCGTTAACGTCGGCCTCGATAAAACCCTGGAGGGAACCGAGATTGCCGACGTATGGCAGGATCCGTCGGATATGGAGTACTACGCGCTGGCCGTGCTGGACAGGCAGAAGGCGTCCTTGAGAATCGCCGATCAGATATCAGCCCTCGACACGGAGCTTGTGGACGTCGGAAAACAAATCGACACTGCGAGTACCAAGCTTGGCAAACTCCGTCTCCTCGCTTACAGGAAGGATCTCGCGCTGAAACGAGAGGACCTTAACTCGGATTACTCCATACTCTCCAGCACTGGGGAGAGCCTCCCTCTGCCGGGGATCTCCGCTCACGAAGCGAGCACGGACCTTTCGCTTTTTACTTTGAACGGAATTATTCTGGGAATCGTATCGAAAGGCCAGGGATCAGGGAGCGCAGCACTGGTCGTGGCGGACGGGCTTACGGCCCAGGGGCTGTCAATCAACGATGATAAGAATGTGAAAAAGGATTTCACGATAAAGCTTACCTGCAGTCTTGATCCTTCCGATACTCCGCTTGACGGTTGGTACTACTGCAGGTGGAGTGTCAACATAAGCCTCGTCGACGACGCGACGGGTGCAGCGATAGTGAATGTGTCCAGGAGAGGCCGTTCCGGTCAGTTGACCGTGAGACGCTCGAAGAATCGCGCGGTGTACGATATGGACAAGGCGGTGAAAGTCATGACGGTTGAAATGATAAGGAAGCTTCTCGGAGAAGCGACGGAAGTGGAAAAGTAACCCGGAAAGTGAACGCCCCATTAATGTCGATGCGGGGAAATGTTGCCCCACAAACACAACTCTTTCCTTTTTCGAGGGCCGCGTTTGAAAGAGGACGCTACGAATCTTTGGAATCTGAAAGAGAAAACAGCTTCTCGTCTTACCACTCTTCCCGGTTGCGAATGTAAATCGACGGAATCAGTCAGATCTCATGGGGAGTCCTAAAACGAAAAGCCAAACCAAGTCTAGAATGACAACACGCCATAAGCAGAGGCACTACCGTGCGAATTCGACGATTGCGGCGCTCCACACCGTCCTGACACGCCTCCTTGAGCTGCCGAAGGAATATCTGCCCGACAGCGCCCGGGGCAAATGGGAGACAATGCTCAAGAGGATACCGCCGATAAGTTATCGTGAATGCGAGGGGCACGTCACGATCGCCCCCGCCATCGTCTGGCAGCGCGTGCAGAATATAGAGACTATGCAGCTGTACCCGGTTTTTCCGTGGCGGATGTTCGGCATCGGCAGGCCGGGACTCGACACGGCGGTAAACACGTGGAAGTAC
>VFSW01008449.1_pt1 | contig 14793 bp, 12 predicted proteins | sample 5358111 | NCBI WGS metagenome assembly VFSW01 (sample SAMN11554181, study PRJNA540505) | mine drainage metagenome | isolation source: sediment from site ElyBrook_90M | place: USA: Ely Copper Mine, Vershire, VT | collected 2017 | reverse complement strand
TAGTCTCGCTTTGGTGGGAGTTTCCTCCCTGGCTTGATTCCAATATTAATATATGAAAATGTGGAATGCAACAGTTTTTTGTAGAATTTCTCTAACTACTTGATTTCTTTACCTCGATTCCACTCCATTCTTCCATCACCTTGATCGTAGCGCAGAGATCTTCCTCCCCAAAGCCCATCGCTATGGCCGCACGGAACATCTGTTGGGTCACCGCGGTGACCGGGAGGGGCAGGTTAAGCACCTCGGCTGAGTCGATCGCCAGACCCACATCCTTATGCATCCACTTGGTCGAGAAGTTCGTGCTGAAGTCCCGATTCAGAATATACGGCGCCTTGAAGGTGATGAACCCACTCTTCGCCGCGCTATTGTTCAGGATCTCGATCATTTGCGCCGGATCGACGCCGGCCTTCGTGCACAACACCATCCCTTCGTTGAAGGCTTGCAGCATGTTGGCCAGGATGAGGTTCTGGCTGAGCTTGGCGTGCAGCCCCATGCCCGGCCCGCCACAGTAGTAGAACTGCTTGCCCATCACTTCCAGGTACGGACGGATCTTTTCATAGACCTTCTGGTCGCCGCCGATCATGAACGTCAGCGTGCCTCCCTCGGCCCCTGGCCTGGATCCCGTGCACGGCGCATCCAGGAACGGAACACCCTTTTCGGCCAGAGCCCGGCCCACTTTCCGGCTCATCTCGGGGCTCACCGTGCTGGCATCGGCGACCACGGTGCCTGGCTTGGCGCCTTCGATCACCCCGTTCTTGCCGATCAGCGCTTCCTCCGACATGGCCGAGTCGCCAACGCAAAGGAAGACGCAGTCGGCTTGCGCGGCCGCCTGGGCCGGCGCGCCACAGGCGACTCCGCCGAACTCCGCCGCCAGTTTCTGTGCCTTCGCGGCCGTGTGGGACCAGACCGCGACATGGTGTCCCGCCTGCAGAAGATTGCGGGCCATGGGATAGCCCATGATGCCCAAACCGAGAAATGCCAGATTCGCCAATGGATGTCTCCTTATCGTCGGTGATGTAGCGCGCCGAACCTCTGAATCCGCCGAAGCGGAATGCGGCCGGCCGCCGGGGTAAAGAAGCTATGATTGTAGCGCCAGCGAAAGGAGATCCCCTGATGGCAAGCGAAAATCCCAACCCGGATTCGAGCATTGGATCGACCGCCACGCTCGATCCAAGAACCGAGGTGCTGACGCGCGGCTTTGATCCGCGCCTCTCGGTCGGCTCCGCCCGGCCCGCGGTGTTCCGCAGTTCCACCTACGTCTTTTCGAGCCCCGAGGCCGCCGAGCGTGCCTTCGACCTCATGGCCGGCCGCTCCACCCCCGCGCCGAACGAGCAGGCCGACCTCGTCTATTCGCGCTTCAACCATCCCAACGCGCAGATCCTCGAGGACCAGATGGTGCCGCTCGAAGCCGAGGCCCGCGCCGCGATCGTCTTCAACTCCGGCATGGCCGCGATTATGACGGCCCTGCTCACGTTCCTGCGCCCCGGCGACACTCTTGTCTACAGCACGCCGATCTACGGGGGCACCGAACATCTCATCGAGGACGTCCTCACTGGCTGGGGCGTGAGCGGGGTTGCGGTTCCCGCGGGTTCAACCGCCGAAACTCTGCGCGAGCGCACCGCCCGCATCAACCGCCTGGGAGTCATTCTCATTGAGACGCCTGCCAACCCCACGCTCGTGATGACCGACATTCGCGCCGCGGTCTCGCTCGCCGCCTCGCTCGACCCTCGCCCACTGGTCATGGTCGACAACACACTCCTGGGGCCCACGTTCCAGCACCCCCTGCGTCTCGGTGCGGACCTCGTGCTCTACTCGGCCACCAAGTATCTATCCGGCAACAGCGACATGATCGGCGGCGCGGTGCTCGCCTCCGAGGCCTCCCTGATCGCCAAGATGCGCTCCAAGCGCAGCCTGTTCGGCAATATTCTTCAGCCCGACGAATGCTGGATGCTGGACAGCCGACTGCCCACGGTCGGCCTGCGCATGACGCGGGCCAGCGAGAACGCCGGCCACATCGCCGCCGCGCTCGAGCATCATCGGAAGATCGCGCGCGTCTTCTATCCGGCGCTGCTTCCCCCCGGCGAACAACGCCGCGTATTCGAGGCCCAGTGCGATTATCCCGGCGGCATGATGTCGATCGAGTTGCGCGGCGGCAAGCGCGCCGCCTTCGAGTTCCTACGGCATCTGCGCCTGGCCCACAACGCCGTCTCGCTCGGTGGCGTCGAAACGCTCGCCTGCCATCCGAAATCCACCACGCACTCCGGCTTCACGGAAGCCCAGTTCGCCCAGGCCGGCGTCACCGACGGCCTCGTGCGCCTGTCCATCGGCATCGAAGACTGGCGTGATCTGCTCGCCGACTTCGAACAGGCGCTCGAGGCCGCCGGAAGCTAGCGCTTCAACACGGCTTAACGTTCCATTTGCCCGTCACTTGAGCGATCTGCCTCTCCGAGATTTTGAACCGCGCGAGCGCCTGATCCAGTGGGAGCAGAGCTTCGATATCGAGGTCTTCCTTCGAGGGCGGAAACGGACCGGCGTTGACCAGCGCGCTGGTCCCCGCCGTCGCAGTGAGCCTCCACAAGCTTTCGAATGAACGCGGGTCTGCGCCCGATGTGCTCCCGCCAGCCTCCTGAGGCGATTTCCCCGCGGCGCCCGTCGAGCGCTTTGCTGCCGATATACATCCAGGCCCGGCGCACGTGCCTGTCATGCATCCCGACCTCGATGAGCCTCCGCTCGAATAAGGATCTTTCGCCCGAGAATCCGTGGAATTCTTCGACCTCGTCCAGTTCTTTGGAACGGCTCGCATCTTGAAGGCGCACGAACTCGCCCTGAACGATGGTCCGGCCGCCATCTTCGCGGAGCTCCATGGCCGGATACTCGCCGCAATCGTAGAGCCGTCCGGGTGTCTCGGCGAGCAGCACGGTGTGGAGTTCGCCGAGCTGGTCATGGCGCGGCTCGCCGCGCATGAGAGTGCCGTACACGAACAGGCTCTCGATCGGTTCAGCGGGCAGGTTCCCTGCTGCCCGCCCCATATGATCGTACGGCAGATCCCAGGACTCGAGGCCTTGTTTCACGACATCCACGTACTCCTGAGCGGGCTCTACAAAACTCCCCCGCTGGTCCGGTGGGACCTCGTAGGTTTCCACTTCGTGAGCATTCCCGTCCGAGGTGAGACACGTTCGGCGAACCCGCCGGTAGAAATTCGGTGCGCCCTCCTTGCGATCGAGAGCCTCCCAGCCGCCGGCTTCAACCCGCAAGACCATTCCTGGGACAATGCAGCCTCGTGCGGGAACAACGTCCAGCACACCGCCCGGCCGGCTCCTGGAGAAGCGTGTGAAGGCGGCGCGGCAGTCGGGCAGCCAGGCCGGAAACAGCGGTTCGATCAGACCGGGACTGAGCCCCCGCGCTTTTCAGCACTTGTCCCAGTCGCTGGTGTTGAGATTGGATCCGTATCCGAAGTAATGAGTCATAACAACCGCTAGCTCCGATCATGCGCTGCCGGGCGTGACACGCCCGTGACAAGGACGCCTCACCGCAACCGGCATAAGCCTGGTATCGCACACGGCCCCGTAGATCCTCAGCCCGGCGGATATGCCGACGCCTCCCTCCTCAGTCCCGAAGAATTCCATTTCCTCCCCGCCCGTCAACCGGGCAAGGTCTTCCCGAAAACGCTTCCGCGCCTGCCGGACGCTCTCCGCCGAAGTCTCCTCTCCCTAAGCCCGATTGCAGACTGCGGACGCGCTGCCGCGTCTGCGATCGAGGAGTGGGGACAGAATCCGCGCCGTATTCTCGCCAAGCGGGTCCTGCTTTGCGCCGGGTCTGGTTCTCCACCACGGACTGTCCGGCGCCTCCGGCAGGCAGAACACGAATGCTCCGTCATCGGCCGCCTGCCGCTCGTCGAGTTCCTCCAGCGCGAACTCCCGCGCGTAACGAACCGAGGTAATCCGAGGATCGGGGCCGACCAGGCGCCAATGGCTTCCCCCGGGATCTTCCTCGTCCCGAAGCCCCTCCAATGGATCGAGGGGCAGGTCAAGAAAGTAAGCGGCCAGCTCCAGCATGTTCACTGGGCTGTGCTGTAGGCTGAACTGATCCCGCGTTGCATCCGTGTCGCCCAGCCGCTCGGTTACAACGCGGACCGCCTCGATGAATCGACGACGCACGAAATCTTCGTTGATCGAGACGGGGTCGATCTGCCGCAGGCGGTGCGGCACGGCCAGCCTGTAGACCGGCGGAAGGGCAGGGGGCGCCCCTTCGAGCGCACCGCTTCGGAAAAAAGCGCGTCAATCTTCTCGAGTTCCTCCCGCGTCTTCGGGTCGGCCCTTAGCCGCAGGTGGGCCAAGCGATAAGCGGCAAGCTGCGGCCACGGCGCCCGCAGGTGCGGCTCCATGGTCGCGAGCTCGTACGCCTGCTGAAGCAACTCCAAAGCCTTGGCTGTGGAACCGCGTTGAAGTTTCGCGCTGCCGCCACGACACGACAGGCGATCCACCTTGCTCCGGCGCCGCTCCGGATCGCGCTCATCTGCAAAGCCACCCAGCGCCCAGCCTCCGCGCTACTCGCCGCCGATCATCTCGTCGAGCAACTTCTGGGCGTGATACAGCTTCTTCAACGCTTCCGTCATCGCCGCGGTGTGCACCGCGACGGCGCGGTTGGTTTCTCCCTGGTAAACGAAGTCCCCGGGCAGCGATTCGATGTTGCCGTCGAAGATCAGCCCGACGATCTCACCCGCGCGGTTGATCACCGGCGACCCCGAGTTGCCCCCGATGATGTCGTTCGTGGTGACGAAGTCGAGCGGAGTCGCCAGATCGAGCTGGTCTCGCCCCTTCACGTACCGCTCCGGCAGGTTAAACGGCGGCTTGTTATCGAAGCTCGCCGAGCGGTCGTACAACCCGTAGAACGTCGTCTTCGGCGGCGCGATGGTGCCATTCATCGGATAGCCTTTCACCTGCCCATAAGACAGCCGCAGCGTGAACGTCGCGTCCGGATAGGTGGTTTTGCCATACACCGCGAACCGAGCCCGGCCCAGTTGCTCGCCGGCGCGCTGCTCCACGCTCTCCACGTGATCCTCCTCCCAATGAATCATCTCACGATGATGCGGATCGAGCTTCCGCGCCAGCACAATCATGCTGTCGGTGCTTGCCGCCACCGCCGCCTCGCCGCCTTCGACGAGCGTCTTCCGCATCGCGGGATCAGCCAGCTTCGAGCCGTTCACTAACGCTTCCGCAGCTTGCCGCGGCGTGCGCCCGTCAAGCACGATCTTCAACACCGGGTCATCCGCCGGCAACTCCTGCTTGGCCAACTCGAGCGACGCCGTCAAACGCGCAATCTCAAACTCCGGATAAATCGGCGCCGGAGAAAACATGCGGAACCGCAGCGAATCAAGCTGGGCGTCATGGAAGCCCCGCAGTCGCTTGCCGTCCGGCTTGCGGATCTCGGCCACGTATTCGACGATCGTCCGCGCGAGGTTCGCCAGGCTCGAATCGGGATCTTCGAAGATCAGCGGCCGAATGCGCGCCGCGGCCTCCTGCTCGGCCCGCGCGATCTCATCCCATGCGCCGCCGTAGCGCGACTCCAGCTCCTGCTTCGCCGCCACCGCCGCCCGGAACTCCTGTTCGTCCTTGCGCTTCTTCTCAATCAGCGCCGGGTCCTGCAGGCCGCGGTAACGCCCTTCATACGCTTTGATGCCGTTCTGCAGACCAAAGATCATCGAAGCCGCCTGCCGGGCCTGTTCCTGGCCCCGCGCCGAATACGCTTGTAGCGCAGCCACCCGGCTCTTCAGCAGCTTCAGAATCAGCGGCTCCCGCACGCTGCGCTCAAACTCCAGTTGCGCCACCGTGTCCTGCCGCTGCGTACCTGCCGGGTTGCCGCTCACAAACACCAACTCCCCGTCTTCGGCCCCGCGCGGGTTCCACTTCAGATAATTCGTGCTGTCGATCGGCTTGCCGTTCTCATACACGCGGAACAGCGCCAGGTCGAGGTCGTAGCGCGGATAAGTGAAGTTGTCCGGATCGCCGCCGAAGAACGCCGTCTGCGCTTCGGGCGCGAACACGATCCGCAGATCGGTGTACTTCTTATATCGGTACAGCCAATACTCGCCGCCCTGATACAGAGTCACCACATCCGAGCGGAGCCCGGTCTGCTTCTCGCTCTCGCGCTCAATCTGCGCGATCACGCTCTTGCGTGCGGCAAACTCGGCCTCCGCGCCCGCCGCTCCTTTTACCGCCTCGTTCACCCGCGCCGTTACATCTTCCATCGACACAAGCACGTTCACTTCAAGATCCGGCGCCTTGATCTCCTCCGCCTCAGTCGCCGCGTAGAAGCCGTCCCGAATGTAGTCGCGCTCGGCGGTCGAACTCTTTTGAAGCTGCCCGCGCGCCACGTGATGGTTGGTCAGCAGCAGGCCATGCGGGCTCACGAAGCTGCCCGAGCCGCCGTCGTTCATGCGCACGCTCGACAACCGCACATGGTCGAGCCATGCCTGCGTCGGCGTGAAATGATATTTTTCCTGAAGTTGCCGGATCGGAGGGTTATCGAACGTCCACATACCCTCCTCGGCGCAGAGCATCACCGCCGCAACGGAAGCGGCCGTGAGAAACCGTAGAACCATAAGCAAGACTCCCGGTGCTTATTGCAACATAGCTGGAACGAGGACGTTCGCCGGCTCAAACCCCGGCGCGCGCCGGGATCGGATTAAAGGAGAATACGAAAATCGCCAGCGACTCCCAACCGAGAATCGCCCGCATGCGTCCCGGCGTGGACTGGTCGAAGATCACGGGATGCCGCCGCGCTACGAAGAATAAAATCGCCGCCCACGCCAGCCAGCTCCAGGAGTAGAAAATACCCAGCGGCACCAGCGCCAGGTTGAACACGCGGCTCAGCCAGCGATGCTTCTCGCCGAAGAATGCGTACAGGATGTGGCCGCCGTCAAGCTGGCCGATCGGCAGCAGATTCAGCGCCGTCGCCAGCAGCCCCGCCCACGCCGCGCGCGCCACCGGATGCAGATAGATGTCGGCTGAGGCGGTGCCGGGAAAGAACACCCGCTCGAAAAGATGCATGATCAGCGGCGTACCAAAGACAATGTCGCCGTGCACGGCCACGCCCGGAATGACCTTCGACATCGCCATCCCGATCACCAGCGCGGGCAGGATCAGCACAAACCCCGCGATCGGCCCCGCCACACCGACGTCGAACAACGCACGCCGAGTGTAGATCGGCGAACGGATCCAAATGAACGCCCCCAGCGTACCGATGAGCGTCGGCGCCGGGATGAAATACGGTAGCGTGGCGTGGATCCCATGGTGCCGGCAGGCGAAGTAATGCCCGAACTCGTGGGCCAGCAGGATCACCAGCAACGTCGTCGCATACGGCACGCCCGCCACTAGCAGGCCTGGTGCATGCCGCAGGCGCAAAAAAAGATCGAAAGTGTGATCGAGGCTGACCGGATCGCCGCGCAGGAAGTCGTATTCAAAACCCGCGCCGACCAGCAGCGTGGTGAATACCGTCAGCAGAAAAAGCCCGATGTGGATGCCTGGACGCCGGATCAACGCGTACTGCGCACCGCTTCGCTACTGAAGCGTCTGCAGTTCCTTTCCAGGCTTAAACCGCACGGCTTTGCCTGGCGGGATGGCAACTTCGGTTCCCGTGCGTGGATTCCGCCCAATACCTGTCTTCCGCGGGCGGACGTTGAAGATTCCAAAACCTCGCAATTCGATCCGCTCCCCGCTGGCCAAGGCACGCTTCATGCTTTCGAACACGGTCTCCACCGCCATCTCGGCTTTGGTTTTGGTGATGCCGGTCCGGTTGACGACTTCGTTGATGATGTCGAGTTTGATCAAGTTGCCCCCTCAGCGACACGCCGGAACACAAAACACAAAATCTGTTCCGTTGGATGCGGAAGATCCCGGCAAACTAAATGATAGGATTAGAGTTACATGGTTGTCAAGAGCGCTGGCCCGGAGTTCTACTCCGTCCTACGCCGCCCAAGGGGTTCTAAATCACCGTGCCGCCGGCCGTGGGAAGCCAACAAAAGCCGACCGGAGAACTTGTGAAACCGGCCACATTCCGCGACGCCTGCTCGCGCCTCGCCGCGTCCGTAAGTATCGCGACCGTAACCGATCCAAGCGGCAATCCGCAAGGCCTTACGGTAAGCTCATTCACTCCCGTCTCGCTCGATCCAGCCCTGGTGCTGGTCTCGATCGGCAACGAATCCCCGCTGCTCGACTTTTTCCTGCAATCGCAATGGTTTGCCGTCAGCCTCCTCACCGAATCGCAGCAGCCGGTCGCGGTCGCCTTCGCCGAAAAGGACGAGGGACGCTTCGATGCGGTAAGTTGGAGTCAGGGAATGTACGGTCAGCCACTGATCTGCGGCTCGCTCGCCACCTTTGAATGCAGGCGGGTGGGCGAGCGCCGGGCAGGCGACCACACGATTCTGTTCGGGGAGGTCGTCCGAGTGAAGGCGGCCGAAGGAAGGCCGCTGCTTTACGGCGCGCGAGACTATCGCAGGCTGGCGCCATAATCTCCCCCGCAGGAGAACAACAAGATGCCAATGTACGAATACCGCTGCCAAACGTGCGGCAAGGCTTTTGAGCGGCTCCGCTCCATGCGCGACGCCGACGCCGAAATCGAGTGCCCGGAATGTAAGTCGAAGGACGTCCGCCGCCAGCTTTCCACCTTCGCCTCCGCTTCGTCATCTGGATGCGGCCCCTCCGGCGGCGGACGCTTCACGTGAGCGCGCTGACAGGCGGCCGGTCCGGCTGCCAAACAGAACTCTGGCCTTGAGGAAGGGGCCGGCCCGCGATTAACTCTTCACGTCCGACACGGATTTCTTTACCAGATACGCCCCGTGTCCGATGCCGAAGAGCCCGAGGATGGTTGTGTCCACGTCGGGAAGCGAGCCTGCCGCGCGCAGTTCCACGCCGCCGAGGAACTGAAAGATGTGCACCAGATAAGACACCAGCGCGATCAGCGTAATCAGAATCATCTGGTAATCTCCGAAGTCGAACTGGTTCAGGTCGTTCTGGACGTAGTCATGGGGGAAACGCGGTGCACCCGCACTGGACTTCGTCAGCACCGCGCCTGCGGCCACGGCGTCATTATCCTTCTTGTTCGTGATGCCCTTGGCGCCAGCAAAGCTCAAAGCGCTGAGCCCGGAAATCATGAGTACGTTCGTCGGAATATTCAGCCCGAAAACCCCATAGCTGGCCTTGATCGCGAACGTGGTCAGGTAAGCCGTCATGGTCAGCAGGAACCACAGCGACATCTGTGTGGTCGAACCGCTGTAGCGGTTGTCCTGGCCGATGAACAGCAGTTTGCGCACGTCGGTGGCTACAAACCACGTGACAGCCAGCAGCAGGGCCGCGTTTAAGGCCAGTAGCGCCGCGCGGCGCTCCCCGGAAAGCGTCGCCGCCGGCGGGCGCCGGGGGGGCAGGGTGTTGGACGGCGGCCCGCCCGAGCCTTGCGTCGAAACGCCGGCAATCATCCGGTCGCACGCCTGAAAATTATTGAGCGCTGCCTGCAGATTCATGTCGCTCACCGCGATCAGGATCTCTGGCGCTGCCGGCGAGCAGTTCCTCAGCGAGATCGAAACAGAAGACTGCGACTTGCTTTTCACGAAGCCGCTCAGTTCATTCGCTCCCGCCATTGCCGGCCCTGGTCCCGCCGGCAGCGCCTTCCATGCCACCAGAGCCAGCCCTGCGGCGAAAATCAAAGCCAGAATCTTCTGCCCCATCCATCCCCCTCCTACCACTAACTCCCAAAATCGTGCGCCCCGGCCTCCGGGGCGTTTCACGGAAATATAACGCAATTCCGCGCGCCGTGCGGACGCCCGACCGGTAAGCGATGCGAAAATCAGAAGTGGAACGCCATGACAACCTCAACTCTCCCGCTTGCAAATCCGCTCACCGCCAGCGAGCTTCAGCTCATGAACGGCTGGTGGCGCGCGGCGAACTACTTATCCGTCGGGCAGATCTATCTCATGGACAACCCGCTACTCCGCCGGCCGCTCTCCCTCGCTGACGTCAAGCCTCGTCTGCTCGGCCATTGGGGTACGACACCCGGGTTGAACTTCCTTTACGTCCACCTAAACCGCCTCATCCGTCAGCATGACCTGAACATGATTTACATTGCCGGTCCCGGCCACGGTGGCCCCGGCCTGGTCGCCAACGCCTATCTCGAAGGCACTTATTCGGAAACTTACTCGCACATCCCGCAAACCGAAGCCGGCCTCAAGCACCTCTTCACGCAGTTCTCCTTCCCCGGCGGCATCCCCAGCCATGTGGCGCCCGAAACGCCCGGCTCGATTCACGAAGGCGGGGAACTCGGCTACGCTCTCGCCCATGCCTACGGCGCCGCCTTCGACAACCCGGATCTCCTCGTCGCCTGCGTCATCGGGGATGGCGAAGCCGAAACCGGACCGCTCGCCGGAAGTTGGCACTCGAACAAATTCCTCAATCCCGCCCAGGACGGCGCCGTGCTGCCGATCCTGCACCTGAATGGGTATAAGATCGCCAACCCAACCGTACTTGCCCGCATCGAAGCCAGCGAACTCGACAGCCTGATGCGCGGCTACGGCTACGATCCGCACTTTGTCGAAGGCCACGAGCCAGAAGCGATGCACCAGCGCATGGCCGCCGTGCTCGAAGAAGTCGTGGGCAAGATTAAAACCATCCAGCGCGAGGCGCGCGAAAACGGGTCCGAACAAAGGCCGCGCTGGCCCATGATCGTCCTCCGGTCGCCCAAAGGCTGGACCGGGCCGAAAACCGTGGACGGCCTGCGGACCGAGGACTACTGGCGCTCCCACCAGGTCCCGATCGCCGAAGTCGCCTCGAACCCCGCACACCTGAAACTGCTCGAAGAGTGGATGCGCAGCTACCAGCCGGAAGAGTTGTTCGATGCCGATGGCAAGCTGAGGACCGAGATCGCCTCGCTCGCCCCCAAAGGCACACGCCGCATGAGCGCCAACCCGCACTCCAACGGCGGCCTGCTGCTCAAGGATCTCATCCTGCCTCCGTTCCGCGACTACGCCGTGAAAGTCTCACGCCCCGGCGCAACCGACTCCGAAGCCACCCGCATCCTCGGCGAGTTTCTCCGCGACGTCGTGAAGGCCAACGCGGAGGCGCGCAACTTCCGTGTCGTCGGCCCCGACGAAACCAACTCCAACCGCCTCGGCGCGCTGTTTGAAACCACCAACCGCGTCTGGATGGCCGAGACGTTCCCCTATGACGACCACCTCGCCCCGCGCGGCCGCGTCATGGAAGTTTTAAGCGAGCATCTCTGCCAGGGCTGGCTCGAAGGCTACCTACTTACCGGCCGCCACGGCCTGTTCTCCTGTTATGAAGCCTTCATTCACATCGTCGACTCGATGTTCAACCAGCACGCCAAGTGGCTAAAGACCACACGCCATCTGGCCTGGCGCCGCCCGATCGCCTCGCTCAACTACCTGCTCACGTCCCATGTCTGGCGCCAGGACCACAACGGCTTCAGCCACCAGGACCCCGGCTTCATCGACCACGTCGTGAACAAGAAAGCCGAAGTCGTCCGCGTCTACCTGCCGCCCGACGCCAATACGCTGCTCTCGGTCGCCGATCATTGCCTGCGTAGCCGCCACTATGTCAATGTCATCGTCGCCGGCAAGCAGCCCGCTCCCCAGTGGCTCGATATCGAATCCGCCGTGTGCCATTGCACAGCCGGCATCGGCATATGGGAGTGGGCCAGCAACGACTCGGGCGCCGAACCGGACCTCGTCATGGCCTGCGCCGGCGACGTGCCAACGCTCGAAACCCTCGCCGCTGTCGACCTGCTCCGCCAGGCGCTGCCCGAGTTGAAGATCCGCGTCGTCAACGTCGTCGACCTGATGACGCTCCAGCCGCAGAGCGAGCACCCGCACGGCCTCAGCGATGCGGACTTTGACGCTCTGTTCACCACCGATAAGCCCGTCGTCTTCGCCTATCACGGCTATCCGTGGCTCATCCACCGTCTCACCTACCGCCGGCACAACCACGCCAACATCCATGTTCGCGGCTATAAAGAAGAAGGAACGACGACAACTCCCTTCGACATGTGCGTGCTCAACGATCTCGACCGCTACCATTTGGCGATGCAGGGCATGGACCGTATCACAAGACTGAAGGACGTCGCCGCGCACGCACGGCAGCGCTTTCGCGACAAACTCACTGAACACAAGCAGTACATCACCGTGCACGGCGAAGACATGCCGGAGATCCGCGACTGGCGGTGGCCGTACTAATATGCGCATCCTTGTCATGAACTGCGGCAGCTCGTCGCTCAAGTTTCAATTGATTGAGACGAGCTTCGAGCAGATCGTCGCCAACAAGGACCGGATGCTCGCGCAAGGCATCTTCGAGCGCATCGGCAGCACCGATGCCCGAAGCCGCCTGCGCGTCGCCGGCCAGGAACCACAGGAGGCCGTGCGTGAGGTGCTGCGCCACCAGGAGGCGATCCAGGCCACGTTCGCCTGGCTGTCCGGCGAAAGCGGCCTGCTCGGCTCGCTCGATGAAATCGACGGCGTCGGCCATCGCATTGTCCACGGCGGCGAGCGTTTCCACTCGTCGACCCTGATGACCGACGACACTGTCCGGCAGATTGAGGCGCTCAGTGACCTCGCCCCGCTGCACAATCCGCACAACCTGAAGGCATTCTACGCTGCGAAGAAAATCCTCCCCCGCGTGCCGCAGGTGGCCGTGTTCGACACCGCCTTCCATCAGACGATGCCGCCGCACGCTTATCTCTACGGCGTGCCGTACCTCTATTACACGCGCGACAAACTTCGCCGCTACGGCTTCCACGGCACCTCGCACCGCTTCGTCTCCTACCGCTACGCGCAGATCCACGGCGACACGCGCGAGGCCTACAAGCTCATTACCTGCCATCTCGGCAATGGCTGCTCGGTCTGCGCCATCGATCACGGCAAGGTCATCGACACTTCAATGGGCTTCACCCCGCTCGAAGGTCTGATCATGGGCTCGCGTCCCGGCGATCTCGACGCAGGCGCCGTACTCTACATGCTCGAACGCGCCGAGATGGGCCACGCGGAAGTCGACGTCACGCTCAACACCCAGTCCGGACTGATGGGCATCTCCGGTGTCTCACGCGATATGCGCGACGTGCTCGCCGCCGCCGCGAAAGGTAACGAACGTGCCTCACTCGCCGTCGACACCTTCTGCTACCGGGTTAGTAAATACATCGGCGCTTACTATGTCGCCATGGGCGGCGCCGACGCAGTGCTCTTCGCCGGCGGCATCGGCGAGAACTCGGCCGAGGTGCGCGCCCGCATCTGCCGGCCGCTCTCCGTCCTCGGCCTCAACATCGACGAAGCGGCAAACGTCGCCGCCGTCGGCCGCGAGGCGTCGATTTCGCGCCCGGATTCTCGCCTGAAGGCGTGGGTAGTCCCAACCGACGAAGAACTGCTCATCGCCAGGGATACGCTTCGCTGCATGGCCGCGCACTAAGGCGCGGCTGTTTCCTCCCGACACGCCGTTGTGGCGGGGAAACCCACTGGCCGGGCCGGCAGACGAGGCTCCGGCGAGATTTCGACCGGCAAGCCAATTGCCTCGCCCTTTTCTGGTGTGAACATGTCCCGAAGGACCCAGCTTAGCGTTCTGCTGATTATGGCCGCGCGGCTGGCGACGGCTCAGGTGCAGCTCCAGTTCGCCTATTCGCCGACTTATCCGGCTGGCACTCCGTTCACCTATAGCCGCGTCATCATGCTGCCAAGCGGCGAGCCGCTTGCGGTCGGCTCCGTCACCGCATCTGCGAGTCTCGGTCTGAACATACTCCCCGTACAGCACTCTCAGATCTTGCTCTCCTCGGTTGGTCCCTCACCGTTCCAGAACGGCGAACCGTGGGACGTTCTGCCCGTTCTGGGCGGGAGCGGAAACGACATGCCGGAGGCCGCGGGGGTTGATCCCAGTGGAAACATCTGGATTGCCGGCAACACGGACTCGGACGACTTCCATTTAGTCAATCCGATCGTCTCTCAAAAGGTGCCTTACCAAACGACCGGTTTCGTGATGGAACTCGACCCCACGGGGACTAAGTTGTTGTTTGCCACTTATCTCGGCGGCCAGCAGCCCGGCAGCATCCCATGTTTGAACTGTTCGGACTCCACGACGATATCTTCCCTTGCAATCGATCTGCCAGGGAACGTCTATGTTGGAGGTTCCACCCATCCAGCCGATTTTCCGGGTACGCCCGGTGCGTTCCTGACTGCGCCGAAGCCGATCGGGGCCAGCCCGTTTGGAGATACGTTCTTCTACTCTTTTGTCACAAAGATTTCTCCCGCCGGAAAGCTGACTTACAGCACGTTTCTCGCTACCGGCGCCAGCGACTGCTTTGGCGGCAGCGCCTGCATCGGGCGCCAGTCTACAAGCGCCGACGTTGAGAACATCGCCGTCAACGGCTCGGGCGAGGTCACTTTGGCGGGAATCAAGGGCGGCAGCTATAACCTCGGTTCCGGGTATGTGGCGCGTTTGTCGGCGGATGGCTCCAAGCTGCTCTGGTCCAATCCAGTGGGCAGAAGATTTGGAGGAGTAACTACTCTGTTCATGGCGCAGGAGCCTGGCGGCAGCCTGGACCTATTCGGAAGCTATGTCACGACGATCACTACGCCGGGACTACCAGCACAAGCTGGAACCCCGGGACTGTTCGCGATTCGGCTCGGCTCGGATGGCGCGACGGTGCTTTCGGCCATCGACTTGGGCCAATCCGCGGACTCGACCGCGCGGGGAATCGCGCTTGACGGCGCAGGGAACGCTTACTTCGCAGGCACGAGTTCGTCGGCGC
>VFSW01008448.1_pt1 | contig 14794 bp, 19 predicted proteins | sample 5358111 | NCBI WGS metagenome assembly VFSW01 (sample SAMN11554181, study PRJNA540505) | mine drainage metagenome | isolation source: sediment from site ElyBrook_90M | place: USA: Ely Copper Mine, Vershire, VT | collected 2017 | reverse complement strand
GTGTCGGCCTGTTGGCCGATATCAAACTCCGGGTTGGGCCACACCCCGGCCTGCTTGAGCCGGCCTTCGGCCTGGCTAATGGCAAAGCGCGCGGCAGTCAGATCGCGGTTCTCCGCAAGCGCAATCGCTACGGCGCGCTCAGGCGTCAGATTGGTCGTCAGCGGTTGGGCGGCCGCGCTCAGAGCGGCCAGCACGAGCGTCGGCAGAATCAGTGTTAGTTTCGGCATAATTGGACAACTGTAATTTCATTTCGGACACGATGGATCTATCGAAGGACAGAGTTCTCCCTGACCGCAATACGCGAGGGAGCGGGAAACGAGACTTGAATCAGCCGCGCGCGAACGCGCGAATCCGGTTCAAATCAAGCTAAGAGGGGAGGAGCGTGGCTGCGGAGCGCCGGGCCGAGAGACACTTCGGGCGTGAACACCCATTCGCGGTCCGGCGTTGGGCATGCAAGAGCCTCCAGGCACTCAGCAGATAGGGTCAATGGGGCAGACGCAACCGCAAGGAGTGGATGGACTTGGCCGAAATCAGGCTTTGCCGACATCACCGAAGGCAATGCCAATTCCGCTGTCTGCAGGGAGGTGCAGCAGGAATGCTCGGGACCGTCGTGCCTGCCCGGAACTTGCCCCGGAGCGGAATGATCGTGAGCAGATGTCGCGCGCTGGACGACCCGCTCAGCATTCGCCTCATCGTGAGCGTGCCGAATCAGGGTCTCTAAAGCACAAAACTCCGAAGCTCCCATCCACAGGAATACCGCCCCCACTGCCAGCAACCGAATCAGCAGGTTGGGCATTGTCCGTTTCAAATGCTTCATCGTAAGCATTATTTAGCTTATCTTAGAGCAAACAGTGCTGCCTCGGACGCCGTTTGTCAAAAGTTAAACCATCGCTATTGCTGCGCCTGCCCGGTCATGTCGCGAAAGAGTTCGAGGATTAGCTTTCTGCCATGCAGAATCGTTGGCACGCCGCTGATGCGGACCCGGGCGACCGTACCGTCCTTCCGGACAATCTCGGTGTCATAATCGGCGGGGCGTTCCTGCCCGGCGTAGGTTGCGAATCGCTTCCGCTGCTCCTCGGCCCGGTCGGGCAGATACAACTTGCTTTGGTTCAGGCCCATGATCTCACCTCGCGCACGGCCCAGCAAACGTTCTCCCTGGCTGTTGGTGTCCAGAATGCGTCCGGTTTCCACATCCACCAGGAAGGCGGCATCGCTGAGATGCTCGAATAGGTGCCGATATTTGGATTCGGACTCGCGCATCGCCTCTTCGGCCTGCTCGCGTTCGGCAATATGCAGGAGCAGGGGTCGCAAAGAAAAGAAGTAAAGCACTGGAAAGAGCAATATCACCAGCATGATGGAGCCGATGAGCGATTCGATCCACATCGGTAATTGAGGCAGCGACGCGAACAGGACCATCGTCACTGTGTGAGTGACAAACAACGTCGCTACAATCAGGAGAAACAGCCGGATTGGGGATTCGTAGATCGTCAGCCGTTTGGGAACCTTCATTCGGCCTTCCTTTGCCGCCGCCGGGCGGTCAAGCTGATTGCTGTATTCGGGCACATCATAATCTTACTTCTTTGAAGAATTTGCCTGAACGGGCGTAGAGTAATCCCCCCTCCTCCGCGCTGGCAAGCCGCAGAAAGGACCTAACGGTGGCCTAACGGAGTGAGGGCGTGAAGCGCGAAGCGCCGCGGCTGTGCTCTGACGCTGCACGCTCCCGGCGCTCCACGCCAGACGATCGCTGCGGCTCTAACCCGCCGGTGGTGGCGGGACAACCAGCACGGCGTTCTGGCCGCCGAGCGGATTGGGGACGAATTCCTTCGCCTTCGGGTCATCCACCCATTCGCCATCGGCGATGAAGCGGTATTCGTAACGTCCGGGCGCCAGCGATAAACCGACGCTCCACTTGCCGTCGCCGACGGACTTTAGCGGCGTCGCTCTGAGCTGCCAGTCGTTAAAAGAGCCGGCCACGAACACTTCGCACGCCTTGGCGCTGGTAAACTCCAGGCTAGTGCGCTGAGGGCCAGTGGTTGGCTTGAGTTTGGCTGTTGGTTTTTTGCGCATAATATTTTCTCGATTGTTTCCGCGTGAGAACCAGCCTCTGCCCTGGCGCTTGTGATGAAGCGATTGGCTACGGCCCTGGAGTGGTTCCAATCGCTTTCCAGTTACAACAGTTCCTGCCGAACCGTTGGAAGCTTCTTTGTGTCCGAATGCCCGGAGCAGCAGCGGGACGGAGCGCCCGGGGATTCGACGTCCTTCTCCTGGCACGCGAGCGCATCCGATGCCGGGTCGCCTTTGGAGCTTGCTGTGGCTGGCGGCGGAGCGGCGGTTCTGGGCGCGAACAGTTCCCTTAATTTCGAGATTATCTTCTTCATAGATTTTGCATTGTGGCTTTGTTTGTTGTCCGCTGGCACTTCATGCCTCGTGGTCCACCAAGGTGCCACGCCAGTGGACGGCGCGGCCCGGACTGTCCAGAAGACTGTCCGGCCGCCCGCAACAACCGAGGCGCTCTACTCCTCAACTCTCGATCTGGCCGCAACGAGCCATGGACTTGCCGAGGTACGGATTGCTCACTGGTGATCCGGCTTTTTGCAGCCACTTGGCGTTTGCCATCGAGCAAAAGACCCTTTCAAAATGGACCGCGTGCTCATTGTGCGCCTCCAAGTGCTTGATCAAGTTGCCGCTCAAGCGCTTAAACACCTGGCGCGCGACGGAGAGGTCCTTGGCCTTGGTCAAATCCTCCGCGGCCTGCCCGACGTCGGCAGAAAAAGTCTTGGCGGAATCGTTCCGAACCGCATCCATCAGCGCCATGGCATTGTCGCTTACGCCCTGGAGGGAATCCCCGGCGAGCGCGGTTTGGATCTTGAAGTATTTGTCGAAGACCGTTTGCGCCGGCTCGGGCAATGGCGCCTGGTTCGCTTGGGTGCTGCCGTGCTGATGGCCGCTATGACCGCCTTGGCCCATATTCATATCGCCGTGGTTCATTTGCGCGAACAGGGTGGAGGCCGCGAGGACACCCGCCGCGGTCGCAATCCGCATAGTCATCAATTTAATATGCATATTTGTTTGTTTCTTCGTATTCAGCTTTGGTTTCGAGGTCACTGTTAACGGACCCCGAAATACTTGCTTCTCTATCCTTACGCCGCCGCAAGTCGTATCCCTCGATTTCCCTGCATTATTTTTCATTATCCATTTCCCTTGACCGGTCTTGAAGGCCACGCGGCCGTATGCGCTCGGAGCAAACAAGGGGATGTTCTATCGGCGGCGTAGTAAGGCGTGTGCGGCCAAAAAACGCCCAAAACCTTGCAGCCGGTTCCAGAACAGAAATCGCCCGCCCGCTCAACAACATCATGAAACTTCATATCGAATTATCCCCAAATGATTCCTCTGCCTCTACGGCAATCCACCGCGCCGTGCAAGGCCGGTTCGAGGCTTCAAAAACGCACGGTCATCGCTACGAGCGCCGAAAAGTGCGGGAATTCCTGCGCCGCCCCGAGGCGGCGTTGAACTGATGGGGGGCGAGCGGGTCGATCGGCGCCGCAATATCGCCGGAAACCTGGGAGCCCAATTCGCCGGTTCTGATCCGGCCGGCAAAATTCCCATCAAATTGCCAAGGGTTCCGACGGCCTTCGGCGTATTGAATGCAACCGGCGACAGTTGTCGCCAGCCGCAACAACGATGAATTCACACGACGCGTTACGAAAGCCCCGTTGGGCCACCACGGAACTCGGCCAGCCAATGCCAGCCTCGTCCCATGCCGTCTCGATGGCTCTGCCGCACTGGCAGGATGTGGTTGGTTATGAGGAGGGGAAATCCGAAGTCATGGACCGCATTTCGACCGGCTACCCGCGCTTCGTGATTCATCCGTTCGTGAAGGAACTGGCGCGTCAATTCGGAAAGGGGCGGCCGTGTCTGCCGTTCCCCTCCGGCCGTGCGGCCATGATGTGCGCGCAATTTATTTGCCGTACGAACGGGGCAAAGGTAGACATCGTCTCGGATGGAAGAATTCACGGAGTGGTTACCAGCGAGGCGGGAAGCACCGCCCTGAATGACTTCTGGCAACACACGGGGATGATTGTTTCAAGCCGGCAAGCTCAAGCGCACCTGGATGGACACTCATCCAGGCGCGAAGATGGGGCCATCCTTCGCTCTTTGCGGCGGCAACTCGCGGGGTTCTATGACTGCGCCGAAAGCGACGTTTTCCTGAAGCCAACCGGCATGGCCGCCCACTTTGCCGCGCTCCGAGCAGTGACCCGTCGGCACCCCGGTCGCCCCACCACTCAGTTAGGATTTCCAAACTCCGACACCTTGAAACTCCAGCACAAACTCGGCTCTGGGGTGATCCTGCTTCACCGTTTGGAAAGCCTCGAAAGAGACCTGAGCGGCGTGTTGCGCCAACAACCGCTGGCCGCTTGTTTCTGCGAGATCCCCGGCAATCCCCTGCTGGGTTCCGCCGATTTGCGGATTATCGGTCCGCTCCTGCGCGAACACCACGTGCCGCTCGTAGGTGACGATGTAGTGGCCTCTCCCGCCAACGTGGATCTCGGGGGGCACGCCGACCTGATTGCCACCAGCCTCACCAAGTTTATCGCGGGGACCGGCGACGTGATGGGCGGCGCGTTGATTTGCAATCCGAGGTCGCCGCTGTACCGCGAACTGAAACCCGTTGTGCAGGCTCAACACGAGGAGTTGCTGTGGAGCGAAGATGCGCTGGTTCTGGATGCGCAAGCACGAGGCTTTCCCGACCGGATGAGACAGCATAACCGGAACGGGCTCTTAATCGCGCAACGGTTGCGGAGGCACGCCGCCGTGGAACGGGTCTGGTATCCCAAATGGGAATTCGGCGAAGCTTACGAGGCTGTGCGCCGGCCCGATGGCGGTTGGGGATCGCTGCTCTCGTTTCTTCCAAAGAATGCGCAAGCAAGCGCCCCTGGCATCTATGATCGGATGCCAATCTGCAAAGGCCCCAGCCTCGGCGCCGTTTTTACTCTGGCGTGCCCGTTTGCCATTCTGGCGCATGCGTCCGAGCTGGACTGGGCAGAAACGTGCGGGGTTCCCCGGCATCTCATCCGAATTTCCGTGGGATTGGAAGACCCGGAAGAGCTCTGGCGGCGACTGGAGCATGCCTTGTCCGGCAACTAACCGAAGATTGTATGAGGGGTATCGTCGGGACCGGCGTAATGAGATCGGAACGATTAAACTCGGCAGCGATGCCGGCAAAACAAGAAAGAATGAATATGATGATCCAAAACAGACTCGCCCGCGTGCCCCTGACAGCAATCACCACATGTTCATCACCCAGGCCAAGGCCCAATACCGCCCCGTCGGTGACGATGGAATTACTGCCTCGCCTAAGGTGCGGACGATGCTCAATGAGCGGGTCCGGTCGATAACCAGCACTCCGGTGATTGAAACTACTGCTTCGTACGCGCCGCGCGTCAACGTGGATGTAGCGGCGTCCCCCAAAGTCCGCCAGATGTTAAGTGAAACCAAAGCTCGCACAACCGCGCCTACCGTTGCGGCTCTGGCCGTTAATCAGCCAGGCACCGCCGCCGACGGAATCGCAGCATCCCCCAAAGTGCGGGCGCAACTCAATGAACGCAGCAGCCGGGAAATTCAAATTGCTCCGCTAAAGTAGCGATGGTGGTGTTGCCGAGTGAATGACTGCTTTAAGGGCGGCAGGACAATCTGCCGCCTTGGCCTGTTTGGAGAAGGAGTGTTGCTCGGAGCGGTAGGAATCCGCCGCTCAGCGTGCTGTTTTTGGCGCGGCTGTGAGCCGTGGCCCCAAAACTAGCCTGCCATTGATTGAATCAATTGTGACGGTCTCAAATTGACTAAGCAGGCCATTTCCCACAAGTCCGGCCTCGCCATCAAAAATCGGCGTGGTGTGCAAGCCTGTTTCTACATTGCTTAGAATTTCCGCGCCAATCTTTACGGTCGTCCTTATCTGGGGAATCCCCATCTCCACCAATCCCACTGCCACCTTACTGGTGCAGTCTCTTGGGTTTACGCTCCCAGTCACCCACTGGAGGGGCGAAACACACCCAGTATCCACGCGAAACCAGCGTGCTTTGTTCCCATTGATGCTTGCTTTGGCTCGCATCCCGCAGCGTCGCACTTCCAACGGCACGACCTCGCCAGCCACATTTGCGTTTCCTGGATCGAACAACCGAACCTTTGATTCACGAAAGTCGATTTGCACCGCCCTGTCTCTAAAGAAATCCGCCCCGATCAGGCCGTCCACCCGGCACTTGCACGAGCGGCTGAGTCTCCCCAAATCAAGAGCCAGGAGACGGTTCGGCAGGTTCACTTCATTGGCTTTGGCCCACTTCGTGCCCGTCCAGTAGGCCTCCATCGAGACCGCAACTCCACGCACCTCCGCTCGCTGCCCGAGCGCAAGGCCCAGTTCCTTGGCTGTATCCAAGTTCACCACGCTCGCCTCGGCACCAGTATCAAGTAGAAAATTCAGAACACTCTGGCATTCTGGAACCTGAACCTTCACCCAAAGCAAGCCCTCACGAAACTCGAACGGAAACTCGCTCCTCGCCACCGAGGCCTCTTGGCCTTGGACCAGCCAACTCGATCCTAATAAAATGCAAAGTAGCACTGAGCGCATTGCCAGCCTCTGGCAGAATCAATGCCACAAAGCCAACTTTGCTGTAACATACATAGCCACAGGCACTTAAAGCATTTTATAGGTCTCAGCCAAGGCGCAATAACTTGTTGCGTTATGGCCACCTGGACTAGAACGCGCCACCCGCTTTAGCTTGCCTTGTTTTCGGCGATTCGCAGCTTGCAGGGCCGCCCAAACGTTGGCGCCGGTGGAAATTTCCATCTTCGAGGGCGAGGCGGCGGGCGGTGGCGAAAGCGTCTTCGTTGCTGACCGTGACGACCTCGTCCACGATTTGGAGATCGAGATTGCGAGGCACGAAGCCAGCGCCGGTGCTGAAGAGCGGTACCCGTTGATTGACTTCGCGGAGGCTAACCTGAACCGAAGCCTTTCGCGAACGGTTAGAACGGTAACTCGAAACGCGGCCGGATTTCCTTGCGAATAATCGGCGCGAGTTTGTCGGGATTCGCGGGTAGATTAAAACCTGCGATGGCAAAGAAGCTGGCACAGATCGTCGATAATCTGGTGGATTCGTTCCACAAGCACGGCGGGATCAATCACCTTGATAGCGCGAATTTGCCGTCCCGCGATGCGGTCGTGGACATCACTCGCGATTTGCTGAGGTTGGTGTTCCCCGGTTTCTACGACAAGGAGCCAATCCTTTCGAGGCAGGTCGTCGAGTACACCGCGGAACTGGCGTCCTCGGTAGCACGCCGTCTGGAGAATGAGATTCATAAGAGCCTGGAGTACCGGCCGTGCAAACATTGCGACCGCAACGATCTGGCTGGCACTGCGGCACGGCTGACACGAGAGTTTCTGCAGGAGTTGCCACGCGTGCGGGCGGTCCTGCAAACGGATGTGACGGCGGCGTACCAAGGCGATCCAGCCGCGATTAGCAACGAGGAGATCATTCTTGCCTATCCGGGCATCGAGGCGGTTGCGGCCCAGCGAATGGCCCATTTGCTTTACGCGGGGCGCCTGGCGCTGATTCCACGGATCATGACCGAATGGGCGCACAACAAGACCGGCATTGACATTCATCCCGGAGCGGAAATCGGACCACATTTTTTCATCGATCATGGCACCGGCGTGGTGATCGGTGAGACAACCGTGATTGGCAGGCGGGTGAAGATTTATCAGGGTGTGACACTCGGCGCGAAAAGTTTTCCGAAGGACGAAAAGGGTCGCGTGGTCAAAGGCAACAAACGTCACCCGAACATCGAGGACGACGTCACGATCTACGCTGGCGCGACCATCCTCGGCGACGTGACCATCGGCGCGGGTTCGATCATTGGCGGCAATGTTTGGTTGCTGGAGTCCGTCCCGCCGATGACGGTCGTCTACCAGAAAGGGGCCAGACGCGCATGAAATCGGCTCAAAAGGACCGCGACAGGCTGGTCGGCCACGCGACGCGTTGATAACTGCAACTCGACGCGAGATTATTATGCGGCCTAATCGATGCCTTCTCGCGCATCTTCCCAGCCTGGGATTTCAGCCAGCTCTCTTTGCGCTATTGAGACGACTGCAAGGTGCCGATGGCCTTGGAGAGCCCGTATTGGGCTTTGTTGAATTCTATTACGGATCGCAGGTAGTCATTGCTAGCGCGGGTCAGGTCCTGCTCGGCCACGATATTTTCAAAAACAATCCCCACTCCGAATTCCTGCCGTTGCTGCGCCAATCGTTGTCCCTCCTCTGAAGCGGCGAGCGCGCGCTTCGAGGTGGCGATTTGCTCAGATTGCGAACGGACTCGGGCGAACGCCTCGACCACTTGGCGGACGACCTCATCATGCACCTTGTCCGAGGCAGTTCGAGCCCAACCTAGGCGCGCTTTGGCCGCGCGCTGAGGGCCAAAATCGAACATCCTGCCCGGACCAAGCCTCCAGCCAACCCCGACAAAATAATCCTGCTGGTCACCACAAAGTTGCCCCACTGGCTCCCGGTTCCTCCACCCAGCCCACCAACGAAGGCCTGGCCCACAATGGAAGGCACAAGGGGGTCATAGAGAGTGCCGTTCTTGCATTCACAAGATTCACCACTCCCGTGAACAGCCCGAAACCGATTCCAATTACTCATCTCTGCTCTCGGTTTGGGACCGCCTCTTCCGAACTTTCCGCCTTCGCGATGATCCCCAAACGATCCGTTTCGGCCTCGAGGGATTTGATGCGCACGAACATCAAACTCTCGCCGGCATATTGAAAACCCCTGCGGTGGCCAACCGGTCGCGCCAAAGAGAGGCACCGTGAGACTAGCCGTTGGCGTCGCAGTTGATTTGAGGACAATCCACGCTTCCGGCTGCTACGAGTTCCGTCGCCGGGGTAATGCCGCGCGCCCAGCCCAAGTCGTTCCACGCCCTGTAGGGCGACATCAATTGTCGCGGGCTGCTCAAAGTCACTGGCGGCTAGGCCGATATTCGGGCCTTCCGAGAATTCCGAGAAAGAGTCACCTTGGTTGGATTGCTCACGAGCACGCGAAGGCTCTGGCCCATATCTGAGCATCTGCCCAGAGAGCAAAACCGAAGGCCGTAGGGCAGAAACGCTTTCTTTGCACGGGCCGAGCACACGTACCCCAGACCCTCCCGTGTGCCCGAGGAGTTGCTCTGGCCTGAGAACCTCACGCAGAAGTCAATGGAGCACTGGTAGGCACCGGCCAAGAAATGTCCTTCCTCCACCAATAAATGTTGAGTCATAGATGAGACTCAGTCTTAATATGGGTCGAGTTGTGCGCTGTGATGCAAACTGATCCTGGAAGAATCGAGTCCGCCATTAGCCGGAGTGAGCCGAAGCCTAACCGGAAACGGCCGGTTCCACCATTGAGGGAAGCAACCGTTTGGCGCCCCATTAGGGACGGCTGGCGGCAGCTTTACGGAGGGTTTTACGATCTGTGAGCGGCTTGCAGCTCGTCCGCCACGCCCTTGTTCAATAACTCGATGCTCTTCTCATCGCTCATAAACCGTCTGCTTTTGTTGCTGGCCGGATGCTACACCCTGCGCGCGGCCCGCTTCAAGCCTGCCATTCGGAGAGCTGGCAGCAGCTCTGGTGCACTTCCGTTGCTGCCTCCGGTTACTCTCCTCTTCCTGGCGAAGAGGTACGGAACTCTTTGTCTCCCGCGTCAACGACGGCCTCCGCCGTGCCTCAAACGCCGCCCGGGAGGGCCGGAGGAACTCCAGAAAGTTTAACCCAAGGAAAGCTTGATCCAGGTCAAAGATATTGTACTTCAGTGATGGTAGTGTGAGAATGTGAATTCACTTTCACTATAGTCATTATGAACCGACGAGCGCCGAAGATCAAAACCGAAGTGCGGCAGGAACAGATTGCACAGGCGGCGCTGACTTTGATCGCCCGGCGCGGGCTCAATCACGTCAATATTGGCGAGTTGGCCAAGGAAGTAGGTGTCGTGCCCTCGGCCATTTATCGGCATTTCCAGGGAAAAGACGACGTCCTGGATTCGGTGCTTGAGTTGATTTCCAAGAACCTGCTCGCCAATGTCGCGGCGGTTCGTGAGGCTACCTCCGATCCCCTCGAACGTTTGCACGCGCTCCTGAGGCGGCATGTTGAACTCGTGCGGCATCAGTCCGGCATCCCCCGCGTCCTCTTTTCGGAGCAAATCTTTGCCGGCAACCCGGAGCGGAGGCGGCGGGTTCATCATATCTTCCAGGAATATCTCCAGGCGATCGCGGGGATGATCAGCGAGGGCCAGCGCACGGGAGAGATTCGCGCCGACCTGCACCCCGGGACAGTCGCGCTGATGTTCTTGGGGCTTGTCCAACCGGCGGTAATTCTCTGGCTCATGAGCAACGGAAGCTTTGACGTGGCCCGGCACGTCGAACGGGCGTGGCATCTGTTCCGCGAAATGTTGCGACCGGGGGTTACCAAAGGCCGTGCCATCCGGAGTTTAGACAAAAGAGCCAACGGTCGAAACCAACCCTGTGAATAGGAAAAACGCAAATGAAGACAACCGCCATCAAAGAAATGTCCGCTGAGCAGCCTAACGTATGCCTAAGCCGGAGAAAAAGTAGCTTCTGAGCGGAAGCAACAACTCATGAAACTAACTTACACTCTTCTTGCATGTTCGATTCTAATCGGCAGCGCAAACGCGCAGGACGCAACTGCACCCCTCACCCTCGACAAAACGATCCCCCTCGAAAAGGTCGAGGGGCGAATTGACCACCTGGCCGCGGATATCGCTGGGCAAAGGCTTTTCGTCGCTGCCCTCGGGAACAACACGGTCGAAGTCCTCGACCTGAAAGCCGGCAAGACCATCCAAAGCCTTCCGGGTTTTGCCGAGCCTCAAGGCATTGCCTACGTTCCCGAACTCGACCGAGTCTTTGTCGCCAACGGGCAGGATGGCACCTGTAGGATCATTGACGGACGTTCCCTTAAGACCATCAGCTCGGTGCAATGTGGAGACGACGCCGACAATGTCCGCTACGATGAGACCACCAAGCGCATCTACGTCGGCTACGGCGATGGCGCGCTCGTCGTCCTGGACCCAAAGACCGGCGAAAAGCTCGCCGACATTAAGCTGGCCGGCCATCCCGAGTCCTTTCGCCTTGAGACCGGCGGGCCGCGGATATTCGTGAATGTCCCCAAGGCCGACCACATCGCCATCGTGGATCGCGAAAAGGGAACAGTGACCGAAACCTGGCCGCTCAAGGAGGCCAAAGCTAACTTCCCCTTGATTCTGGATGAGGCGAATCACCGGCTCTTTGCCGGCTGTCGCAAGCCAGCCAAGCTCCTTGTTTTCGACACCTCCGCAGCCGGTGGCCGCCTGGTGGCCACTGTCGCCATTTCCAACGACACCGATGATCTCTTTTTTGATGCTCGGAATAAGCTCATTTATGTGTCTTGCGGCCAAGGCGTCATCGACGTCATCAAGCAAGCTGGCGCCGACACTTACGAAAAGCTCAAAGCCATGCCCACGCCGGCCGGCTCGCGCACTTCGCTATTTGTGCCGGAACTGAAAATGTTCTGCCTCGCAGTGCCCCACGGTGGAGCGCAGACAGCCGAAATCCGCGTTTTCAAAACAGAATGAGTCTCGGCCTCTCGACCTGATTCAATACTCCCCGATGAAAATCATTTCTCTCCTCTCATTTGCCGGCGCCTTTTGCCTTCTCTCGCCAGCAAGCGGCCAGGACCAAGGCTCGCTCGTGCTCTCCAAAACCATCCCTCTGCCCGAGATCCAGGACGGATTCAACCACATGTCCGCTGATTCGGAGCACCAGCGCCCTTTCCTGACCGCCACCACCAAGAAGACTCTCGAAATCATTGACCTCAAATCCGGCAAGCCTTGGCGCAGCCTCGCCGGGGATGGCCCCGCAGCGGCATTGTTTGCACCTGAGTTCAACCAACTCTACGTCACCCGTGCCCACAACGTCTGCATCTACGACGGCAGCACTTTCGACTTGCTAACCTCCGTTGATCTGCAAAGCGGCCTGGATGAACTCCAATACGATCCCAATGCCAAACGGCTCTATGTTGGCTGTATGACTTCCAACAAAACCGCCATCGCGATCATCGGCATTCCCGACGGAAAGCAAAAAGGCGAAATCAAGCTCCCTGCGAAGCCCCAGGGCTTCGTCGTCGAGCAAAAGGGAAACCGCATCTTCGCCAATACTCCCAGCCTTAAGCAGATCGCCGTCCTCGACCGCGAGAAACAGACGCTTCTAGCTCCCTGGCCGCTTACCGATGTCTCCGGCAATTATCCCATCGCCCTCGACGAAGCCAATCATCGCCTTTTCGTTGGCTGTCGCCGCCCCGCGCAACTCGCTGTCCTCGACACCACCACCGGCCGCCAAGTCGCAACTATTCCAATTTCCGCCGACACTGACGATCTCGCCTACGACCCAGCTCACAAGCGAATCTATGTCGCCTGCGGCAGTGGTTTCCTGGACGTCATCGGCCAATCTGACGCCAACTCCTACCTCTCGCTCCAGCGAATCGAGACCCGTGACGGCGCGCGGAACTCCTGCCTCTCCACAGACATGCACGCCTTTTACCTCGCTGTCCCCGCGAGTGACCCCCAAAGTGCCGAAATCGGCGTATTCCAGCCGCAGAAGTAAACTACCTTCAATGGCTGTGCCGGTGGTGAATGTCGGGGAAGTGCGGGTGACTATGCACCAATTCATCGTGATGATGCCGGTGTGAGTGCGGTTCGCCGGGCGGGTCAACCGGCTGGTGCGCGTGTTGGTGATGCGCGTCGTGAGCGTGGAGATGCTCATGCTCCATCGGTTCGTGCCGATGTGCATGCAGGTGCCGTTCCGTCAGATGCAGCCACACCCCCAGACCCATGAGCACGGACGCCACGCCGACGCTGAGCGTGAGCGTGTCTCCCAGGCACAAAATCGAAATGACCGTGCCAACGAACGGCGCAACGGAAAAGTAAGCCCCGGTCCGTGCCGTCCCAATATGCCGCAGCGCGAGCACGAAGAAAGCCAGGCTCACACCGTACCCGAGGAAACCAACCACGCTCACCGCCGCCAGAGACGGCGCGGGAGGCAACCTCGCCCCGAGGCTCAGCGCCAAAGCGGTGTTCACGCTTCCGGCGACCATACCTTTCAACATGGCAATTTGCACTGGGTCACCCGCCGAGACCTTGCGGGTGAGATTGTTGTCCAACGCCCACGCGAAGCACGCGCCAATGATGGCAAACGAACGCCACGGCAAGCCGGTTCCCGATCGCCCGCTCCACGAGAGGCACACGCCACCCGCCGCAATCAAGCCCATGCCGAGCGCGATCCGGCCATCAAAGTTCTCCTTGAACACGAACCATGCTAGCAACGCCGTGAAGACACCCTCCAGATTCAAGAGCAACGAGGCGCTTGACGCCGGAGTCGCCGCCAGTCCCCACATCAACAGCACCGGCCCTGCGATTCCCCCCGCCGCAACCGCGCCAGTCAACCAGGGCAAATCCTTTCCCGCCAGGGCCGCTTCCCGTGAGCCAGTCGCGTTCGTGCGCAAGCGGATATGGTAGAGGTCTCCGAGCCCGCCGCCCGAGCCGAGGTAAAGCAGCCCCGCCATCAATACCGGCGCGACCTGCGGTAAAAGTGACTTCGCCAGAGGCGTGCTCGCGCCAAACAGCACCGCAGCCAGGAGTGCAAAGCCAACGCCTTTCCAGCGGTCAAAGTCTTGCCGGCCAGTCATGTTGAAGCCAGCTTACCACGTCCGCTTGCCGCTACAACTTCCCTCGCGTCAAACAATGCAGCCCGGAATTTCGCTACCCCACCCGCCGGCGCCCAGACCAGCACTCCCGCGCCGCGCTCAATTAAAATTCACTCTCGCCTCTTCGCGGCCACTTCCGCACTCCGCATTGCCGCTCTTTACCATGAATGGATTCTTTGAGTAGTCGAAAGGTGGGCTGATTCCAACGCTATGGTGCGCCCCAGTGCGTTCCGGGTAGGAGGACGGTCCGGCCTTGGATCCGGCGTCTCGATCAGCTACTCTTTCCGTGACAACGGAGGATGCCCTCCGCGGTATGAAGTTTGCGCGCTCAGAAGGGGGTGGCGGCGATTATCGCAAAGGGCGTTCTCCGCCCCATCGGGAACAATACAGCTCATATTCTGTAACAAAGCCATTGCAAGGGCCCTCACTGCCTGCGTTAAGCGCAGGTCCCGCCCTGTGCGCAGAATATCGAAACTCGCCTGCGGCAAGCTGGCCTGCTTGCGGCACCGAGTCTTCACTAACTGCCCGCTCCCCATTTAAGCGTTCGAGCGAGATCGGGGTTTGAGAATGGCTTGGATGCACATGGCCGTGAGAATCGCGGCATTCACCGCGAGGGCCACGGCGTGAATGAAAGAGCCGGAGGCTCAGGGCTCTCCGGCTGCAGGAGATGCGTGGAGCCCTTGGCTAGTTGGAGGCGCAGCACGTGAGGGGGTTCGGAACATGTGCCGTGCATTTGTGGGTGGCAACCGTATGCTTGGCTTTGCCTTCAGCGGCAACGGTCAGCTTGGTCTCGCAGGCGGTGCACGTGTGCTTCGCCACGATTTTGGAAGCGGCTCCGGCAAGGAGCTCGCCGCCTTTGGCCTGGCGGTTCAATTCGGTCGTCAGCACGTCGGCGCATTTGGAACAGGCCATCGCAGGGGTGACTGCGACGGCACGGGCGGCTGAGGCTTTGCGCTCGTTGAGCATTTGCTGGACTGTGGGAGAGGCGGAGATGCCGTCGTCGCCAACGGCTTTGAATTGGGCG
>VFSW01008447.1_pt1 | contig 14795 bp, 10 predicted proteins | sample 5358111 | NCBI WGS metagenome assembly VFSW01 (sample SAMN11554181, study PRJNA540505) | mine drainage metagenome | isolation source: sediment from site ElyBrook_90M | place: USA: Ely Copper Mine, Vershire, VT | collected 2017 | reverse complement strand
CCTGCCCACGCTAGGAAAGTTTGACCCCTTGCCCTCCAGCCCTCCCCCCTGCGATCCTCAATACAGTAGAAAAGGACTGCCCATCCAGGCAGTCCCTTTCATTTGCGAAAGAAATCCAGCAGCAACCAGCTCCAGGCTCCCGGCTCCCAGCTGCTTTTAAGGCCCTCTGGCAACTAACCTGGATTCTATTAGTTACATCGCAAGGGCCTCTGACGTAAACTGCTAAGTGGCCTGTTTCCAGTCACTTAGTCAAAAGGTTAACCCCCCGGGGCAGGGGGGGTAAAACAAAAAGCGAAACCGGCCCAATCCGCTAGTGCGCCCCGTTCTCGGTCGACCGGACAAAGTTCTCCATATCGCCGTGGAAGGCCTTCAGCGCATCCTCATTGACATAGATCATGTGTCCGGCTTCGTAATAGTGATAGCTGATGTTCTTCTGCAAAGAATTGGGCATCGGCAGATGATGCATCTCGTACTCGCCCTCGAAGAAAGGCGTCGCGAGATCGAAATAGCCGCCGCACAACATCACCTTCATCTTTGGATTCATCTTCATGCGGTAGGCCAGATCGGGCATGACGTTCGGCCCGCTCCAGTCACTGCTGAAGCCGCGGAATCCGGGCATGCGGTGGTGCATGTCCCAGGAGAAGTCGCCGCCCTGGCGCCCGCTGGTGAAGTAGGTTTCCTGCGCGCCATACTTCAGGTCGCGGCGCAGATACTGGTTGATCGCCGTCTGCCATCCTGACGTGATCGCATCGCTCTGCGGATCGTATTCGGTCTCGCCGCTCAGCGGATTCATGTCCGGTCCCTGAAAGCGCGTGTCGAGGCGGCCGACGGTGGTCATGTCGTCGAGCTTGAGTTCCTTCGAGAATTCGCCGCCGTTGACGCGCAGATTGGCCCGCATCAGAAAGTCGACCGGCAAACCGGTGTAGCCGTGCAGCTTCTCGGCGACGGCCTGCTTCTGCTGGTCGGTGAGTTCGCTGCCCTGCAGCATGGCTTCCATGTAGTCTCCCAGGGCGTACTTTTCGACCTCATCCAGAAAGGGACCGAGGGCTGCCGGTTGGGTCGGCAACTTGTGGAAGTACCACGCCGTCGCGGCCATCGTGGGCAGCGCCAGAGCATAGGCCTGGTCGACGCCTGGATTCGCCTGCGGTTCGTCAATCGAATTATCGAAGCTCAGGATCTGGGAAAGCAGAATGACCCCGTTCAGATCCACGCCCTGGAGATCCGCGGCCAGAACGGCAGAGCGCGGGGTGCCATAGCTCTCGCCGAAGATGTACTTGGGGGAATTCCAGCGATCGTACTTGGTCAGGAATTTGCGGATGAAGTGGCTGAACGCCTGTCCATCCTGATCGATGCCGTAGAAGGCCTTGCCGCGATTCTTGCCAAAGGTCCGGCTGAATCCGGTGCCCGGCGCGTCGATGAACACCAGGTCGCTGGCGTCGAGCAGGGAGTACTGATTGTTGACGACGGAGTAGGGTGCGCCCTCCTGGTGATCGGCATCGGGCAGCACGATCCGTCTCGGCCCGAAGGTTCCCATATGCAGCCACATGGTCGCCGACCCGGGGCCACCGTTGTAGATGAACATCACCGGCCGATGCGTTTCGTCGGTCGCGTCCTTCTTCAGGTACGCAACGTAAAACATGCGCGCGGTGGGCGGGGCCTCGGCCGGATCGGTGGGCGGCTTGACGCCGGAATCGGGCAGGATGCTGCCGTCGAACGCCAGAGTCGCATCCTCCTGATCGGTTGCGCCCACGGTGATGGTGCCTGCGACGGCGCGATAGGCAACCGGCTGTCCGCCGATGGTGACAGTGCCTTCTGTGATCGAGTCCGGCGGCGCGATGGTCGACGCCATCCCCGGCTTCGTTTCTCCGCCCTTCTCGTTTGGCTTCTCCTGCGCCAGTGCGAGACACGAAAACGTGCATGCTGCTGCTACGAATAAGGTGAGTCCAGCGGCCCGGCCCCTCGAACGGAAATCCATGTTTACCTCGTCAGTTTTTGGAATGCATCCGAGTATAACCGGATTGGCGGGTAAACCCCTGATTCGGCGGGATTCCGACGCTTCACCGGGATTCCCGGCGGGGCCCGCGAGGACGCCGCGCCAGCTGCGCCCAATCGCGGCACCACCTTGCGACGCACTCTGCCAACGAAACGATTTCGCGCAAATCGCCGTCTAACTACCCACAAAGTTGTACTGCCGCGCCTGCAAATCTTCCTCTGCCTCATTTGTAATTTTCTGGAAGAGGTCCCCCATGCGTTTGTCGTTGCTCCGCCAGGTTTCAGGCGCCGCTTTCACAGCTTTTGTTTTTGCCAGTCTCGCCAGCGCCCAGCAGCCGGCCAACCGTATCCTTCAGCCGATCGAGGGAGGGGCCGCGGTCGCGCTACCCGGCTCTGTGAGTCCTCTTGTGCGGGCCGGTCGCGATCTGGGGCAGCTCAACACCAGCGCTCCGGTTGCGGGCATCACGCTCTGGTTCCAGCCGACGGCGGAGCAGAGAGCGCAACTCGACGCGCTGGTTCAGGCGCAGCAAACGCCGGGGTCTCCGCTGTATCACGCATGGCTGACGCCCGAGCAATACGCCAGCCGCTTTGGCCTGAGCGACGCCGATCTGGCGCGCGTGGAGAACTGGCTGGAGTCGCAGGGCTTCAACGTCGATCGCGTCTCGAACAGCCGCACCAGCATCACCTTCTCCGGCACAGCCGGGCAGGTGGCGTCGGCATTTCAAACCGAACTGCACCACTACCAGGTTGGCGCTGAGACGCATTTCGCGAACGCCACGGATCTCGCGATTCCGTCGGCGCTTTCGGGCATCGTCCGCTCGGTACGCAATCTCGACGACTTCCGGCCCACGCCGCAGTTCCGCCCCTCTTCCAGCAGCGTGCAGCCTTCCTTTACCTCGTCGCAATCCGGTTCGCATTTCCTGACGCCGAAAGACGTTGCCACCATCTACGACATCAACGCCGCGTGGAACGCCGGGTACACCGGATCAGGCAAGACGATCGCCGTGGCCGGTCAGTCGCAGATTGCGGTCGCCGACATCGAGGCGTTTCAGTCTGCGGCCGGTCTCACGGTCAAGGCTCCCAATGTGATTCTTGTGCCGAATTCCGGCGCCGCCGCCGTTTCCTCCGGAGATGAGGCGGAGTCGGATCTCGATCTGGAGTACGCCGGCGGCATCGCACCCGGGGCCACGATCGACTTCGTGTATGTGGGTAACAACCAGAACATGAGCGTCTTCGATGCGCTAACGTACGCCGTGGATAACAAACTCGCGCCCATCATCAACATCAGCTACGGGCTTTGCGAGCCGGACCTCAGCTCGACGAGTTACTCCACGCTCGAAGGCATCCTGCAACAAGCTGCCAGCCAGGGGCAGACCGTGGTCACCGCTTCGGGCGATGCCGGCTCGACCGCTTGCTACAACCCGACGACGAAGACGGGGGTGACCGCCGCGATGGAAGTGCTCGCAGTGAACTACCCCGCAAGCAGCGCCTACGCTGTGGGTGTGGGGGGAACCGAATTTCCCTCCGCGGATGTGGCTTCGGGCAACACGACTTACTGGAAATCCGCCAGCGGCAGCGACGTGGTCGGCTCGGCGCTTTCCTATATTCCGGAGCTAGCCTGGAACGATGACAGCGCCACCGCCGGCCAGCAGAATGCGCAATACGCCCTATCCTCAGGCGGAGGCGGCGTCAGCACGCTCACGCCGCGTCCCAGCTGGCAGACCGGGGTAGCGGGAATCTCGTCCGGCAGCTTCCGTCTGGTGCCCGATGTGTCGCTCGCGTCTTCTCCGAACAACGCACCTTACCTCTACTGCAGCAGTGATTCGTCCGGCTGGAGCACAGGACAAAAGGCCAGCTGCAATTCCGGCTTCCGCGATTCCGCCACCCAGGACCTGACCATCGCGGGAGGCACCAGCTTTGCCGCGCCCATCTTCGCCGGCATGCTGGCCATCCTTGAACAGCAGCAGAACTCGAGCGGCCTCGGGGTCGCGAACAAGACTCTCTACTCGCTCGCCGCCAACGCCTCGACGTACGCCTCCGCTTTTCACGACATCACCAGCGGCGGCAATCAGTGCACGGCGGGAGGATCCTTCTGTTCGTCTTCCGGCGCTGCGCAGTACGCGGCCGGCACCGGCTACGACGAAGCCACCGGCCTGGGCTCGGTGGACTTCAACAATCTGATGACCGCCTGGAGCGAATCCTCCGGCGGTGGCGGCGGAGGCGGCACGGGGAGCGGCTCCTTTTCGCTCTCCGCGACCAATGTGACGGTCACGCGCGGGAGTTCGGCCACATCCACTGTGAGCATCGCATCGCAGAACTCGTACGCTGGAACCATCGGCTTTACCGCGTCTTCGACCAACAGCAATCTGAACACCTACGGGTGCTACACCATCAGCAACGCCGCGGTCGCTGCGGGCGGCACGGCGACAACCACTCTCACCGTTTACACCTCGCAGAGTGCGTGCAGCGGCCTCTCCGGAGCGCATTCGTTTTCGCGCCTGGGGAACAGCGGCACTTCCGCCCAGAATCGTTCTCCGTTGGGAAGTGCCGTTCCGATCGGCGCGGGAGTTTTCGCCGGCGTTCTGCTGCTCGGATTCAGGAGGTCACGGAAAGCCTGGGCGTTATTCAGCTGCCTGGCTCTGGTTGCGATGGTTGGCCTTGCGAGCGGCTGCGGCAGCAGTTCCGGAAACGCCGGCTCTTCGAGCTCCGCAAGTACCGAGGTTGCGGCCGGAAGCTACACGGTGACGGTCGTAGGCACAGACACGACCACGTCGAGCATTACGGCGACCACGAATCTGACTTTGACCGTCAACTGATACCCGCCACGGATCAGGAGCAAAAAAAGGACGGCTGCAGGTCCCCGAAATATCCGTAGGCCTGCAGCCGTCTGGTTTATTGCTGGTCGCTGAATTTAGTGCGAGTCGCCGTCGTGGTCGACGTCGCCGCCTGCGCTTGCCTTCTGCGCTGCGGGGCTGAGGGTAACGGTATCCTGGACCGGCGAAGAGGACTGTGGCGCCGGGGCCGCCTTCTGCGCTTCGGGCATGTTGTAGGCGGAAGAGACTGCGTTCACGGGGGAGATGTTCATGACTGCTCCTTTCGCATCCCTTATCGGCGCTTGCGCGCTCTGAATCCAAAATGGCGCGATGAACATTTCGTCATTCCTGGTAAGACTCAGTGGGCTGACTCCCGCAGCAGCTCCGCCAGATACTGCTGCCAGATGGCTGCACGGGTGTGGGTGCCGTGCCCGCGGGTTTCTTCAGTAACAGGCAGCAGCACAAACTTCCCTTTAGGCACCCGTTTGATCATCTTCGGCATGATGTCCAGCTCCGGCGGATTGATGAAGTCGTCGGCGGAGTTCACCGCCATCACCGGCACCTGAATTTTTTCGAGGTTCGCCGAGGGATCGTAGTTGCGCGACGAGTTGAACGCGTAGAGAAAGTCGTTGGCGTCGGTGGTTTTGAAATGCGCATCGAGGAAGCTCTTCAGGTAAGCGTCGGCCTCATCGCTCGTCGGATAGTGCTCCTGCATCTGGAGCGGGCTCGAGCCCATGATCAGCAGCATCTCGATCGAGGTCCTGAGGCCGGGCGGCTGGGCAGTGTAGTCGCCGTGGTCCCAGGCGGGATCGTCGGTGATGGCGTCCATGGCCATCTCCCGCATCATGCGGTTGCGTCCGGCGATCTGCACGGGGAGGCAGGCGAGGGGCATGAGCGCATCGGCAAATCCGGGATAGGTCTCGCCCCAGACCCACGAGTGCATACACCCCATCGAGGTGCCCATGGCCAGTCGCAGACGATCCACGTGCAGGCCTTCAGTGAGCAGCAGATGCTCGGCCGCCACCATGTCGTCGTAGTCGTAGTGGGGAAAATGCGCGTGCATGCCGTCGCTCGGCTTCGAGGATCCGCCATGGCCGATATCGTCGGGCAGAACGATGTAGTACTTCGTGGCATCGAGCAGTTGGCCCGGCCCGAACAGGACGCCGGCAAAGTAGGGCGCGAGAAACTGCGCCCCGGTCCCGCCGGTTCCGTGCAGGATCAGGACGGCATTGTCCACATGCCCCTGGGCATTGCGATGCGGCGCGCCCAGCGTCCGGTAGTGCAGCCGCATTTCGGGCAGCTGTTCGCCCGAGCGGAAGTGAAAATCATGCGCGACGTAGTTGCCCTGCTGCACGACAGGGGATTCCTGCGCTCCACTTGTCACTGCGAGGGCGCAATTCATCCCAAAAACAACGGCGAGAATCGCGGAAAACCGTAGCATCGTTATGACCTCTCCCTGAGACGAGCGTCGAAACAGCATAACCTGGCGGGTCTGCAATCATCCCACTGCTGAAAAGCAACGGCGATGGTGGCAAATTCGCATTCGTGGCACAATATTCACCTATCAGTACCCCAGCATCCCCAAACCTAAAACCAGGCAACATCCATTTTGGAGGCAAATATGACTTCCCCTTGCAGGAATTCCTTCCTCGCAGCTTTGGTGTTTTTGCTCGCGCTTCTGGCAGTTTCCCCGTCGTTTGCGCAGTCGACTGGCGCGCTGCAGGGCGCAGTCACCGACCCGTCGGGAGCCGTGGTGCCCGGCGCGACTATCACCATCCGCAATACCGCAACCGGCGCCACCCGCACCGTTCGTACCGATAACGACGGGAACTACGCCGCACCCTCTCTGATGCCCGGCCCGTACACCATCGACGTCTCCGCCAACGGCATGGAGACTCGCCACCTGCAGGGCATCACGCTCAACGTCAATGTCACATTGACTGAAAATGTGACGCTGACGGTGGGGTCGACGCAGCAGGTCGTCAACGTCAACGCCACGGCACCGGTGGTGAACACGACCGGCATCACTGTCGGCCAGGTTATCGATCAGAAGACGGTCCAGAACGCCCCGCTGAACGGCCGCCACTTCGTCGATCTGGGCAGTCTGATCCCCGGCTCGGTTACCGCTCCCGCTAACGGATTTCTCACCCAACCCATTCGTGGTCAGGGCGCGCTTTCGTTCGATACCGCAGGCCAGCGCGAAGATACCGTTAATTTCATGATCAATGGAATCAATCTTAACGATATGGTGCAGAACCAGATCACCTTTCAGCCGACCATCAACACCGTCGCAGAGTTCAAGGCCGATAACTCCACGTTCTCCGCCGACTACGGCCGCAGTTCCGGCTCCATCGTCAACATCGCTACCCGTTCCGGCACCAACGCCTTCCACGGCGAGGCTTATAACTACCTGCGCAACCAGTTCTTCGATGCGCGCAACTACTTTAACCCGCAGTACACCGTCAGCGGCGTGCACGTGCGCCAGTCGCAGTTCATCCGCAACCAGTTCGGCGGCGATGTCGGCGGCCCCATCTGGAAAGACCGGACCTTCTTCTTCCTTAGTTATGAAGGCTCGCGCCAGCGCCAGGGTGCGACGGTGAATGCGGGCGTTCCTCCCGCAGGATCGGTGGGCGCGGACAGCACCATCAACGCACTGCTTAAGCTGCTGCCGGGCCCGAACTCGGGGAATAACTTCGTCGGGTCCGCCAGCGCGCTGGCTAACATCGATCAGGGCACGGTCGACATCCTCGACCAAATCGGCGTGAACGACCACCTGCACGGCTATTACGCGATCCAGCAGGATTCCCGCAACGAACCCCTGTCACCGACCGTTGCCGATACCATTCCTGGGTACGGGGACACAAGACCGGCGCGCCGCCAGCTCCTCACGGTCGTTGAGACGCACACTTTCGGCTCCAACGCGGTCAACGAAGCCCGTATCGGGCTCAACCGCATCCACATCACCTTCACCCCGGTCGTGAATACCAACCCCGCAACTCTGGGCATCAGCGATGGCATTAATACCAACGTCGGGCTGCCGCAGACCACGATCACCAACCTCGGCCTGACCTTCGGTGGTCCGGCTGGCGAACCGCAGGGACGGGGAGACACGCTCGGCGTTCTGTCGGACACCTTCAGCCTCCTCAAAGGCAATCACTCCTTGCGCTTCGGGGGCGAGTTCCGCCGCTTCATCAACTCGAATTTCGCCGGTGACACCGCGAGCTTCTCCTTCCCGACGCTGGCGAACTTCCTCAATGACCAGCCCACCACATTCGCCGTTACGCCGGGCACGCGCCCCAGCCGGGTCTTTACGTCTGCCCTCGGCGCCTTCGCTGTGGATTCCTGGAAAATCCGTCCTGACCTGACCGTCGAGCTGGGGTTCCGCTTTGAGTGGAATGGCTCACCGGTTGAGGCCGACAATCGCTTCGTCGTCTTCGAGCCTGGCACCAACTACCTCGTCCGGGCCGGCACGAACGGTGTTGGGCGCGGGATCTACGGCCAGAATTACCTTTATGAACCACGCCTCGGCCTCGCCTGGGATATCAGCGGCAAGGGCACAACCGTGGTCCACCTCGGCTACGGCATCCTTTACAACCAGCCCGAAACCAATCTGGTCACGGGGCTCAGCACCAATCCGCCCTTCGCCACCCCGGTTTCGGTGCAGCTCAGCACCCCGTCGCCCGCGCTGACCATGCAGAACGCCTTCTCCCAGGCGGCCGCATCCGGCACGGTTTCGCCCAATAACGTCGCTCCCGACTTCAGGAACCCGCAGATTCAGAGCTACAGCCTGCTCCTGCAGCATCAGGTCAGCAGCACGCTCGGCGCTCAGCTCGGTTATATCGGCTCCAAGGGCACTCACCTGCAGATGCTGCTCAACGAGAATCAGCCGGTCGCCGGTGTCCTGCCACACACCACCCTCTCGGCCACCAGCCCCATCGATCCCGGCAAGAAACTCAACACCATCCTCACCAGCGCCAGCGTCGGGAATGGCAATTACAACGCCCTGTGGGCAACCCTCAACAAGCAATTCGGCCACAACCTGCAGTTCAGCACTTCCTACACCTGGAGCAAGTCTCTCGACTACAACTCCTATAACATCGCCTCCACCGGCTACGGGACTCCGCAGAACAGCCTGAACCCGCGCGGGGACTACGGCCCGTCGGACTTCGATGTGCGCGACCGCTGGGTGCTCAGCGGCGTCTACAACCTGCCGTTCAAGGGCAATCGCTTCATTCAGGGCTGGCAGGTCTCCAACATCGATTCGCTGCAGACCGGCAATCCCTTCACAGTTCACACCACGCTGGCGAACAACGGCATTGCCGGACTGACGCGGCCCAACGTGAACGGCGCCATCCACTATGAGCATCAACTGCTCCGCACCAGCAGCAATATTCAGTACATCCCGCAGGCCGTCTGCGGTACCACCGTGACCAGCGGGTGCGTCTTCTCCAGTCCTGGCACTGCCTTCGGCAACGAAACGCGCGGTGAATATACCGGTCCGGGATTTGAAGACGTCGACTTCTCGGTCGCGAAGGACACCAATATCACCGAGCGCGTCGTCTTCAACCTTCGCACCGACGCCTTCAACCTTCTCAACCACCCCAACTTCGGCCAGCCGTCCTCGATCTTCGCTCCCGGGGGCGCCCCCGGCACCTTCGGCCAGCTGACCTCCACCCGCTTCCCGGTTGGCGACTTCGGATCGTCGCGTCAGATCCAGGTCTCGGCCACGGTTAGCTTCTAACACGGCAACCTTCCGGCTCCGGGGCGAGACCGCTCGCCTCGGGGCCGTTTCCCTTCCAGAACTCCCGCGCCGTACGATCCCAGCCTGTCCGCTTCCGGACGTACCGCCGCAAATCCGAACACCGGCACCGGCCCTGCATCCTTCGTTTGCGGACACAAACCCTTCCGTAATGACGCACCGGCGTGTTTCGAGAACCGGCCCGCGAATTGCTTCGTATCCTTAAAAAGTCACAATTGGGTTTTTCCGCGGAGGATCTGCATGGGCAACTCGGCTCGTGATGTCCGCTTCGCTCTGCGCATGCTGGCGCGCAACAAAAGCTTCGCCGCCATCGCCATCCTCGCTCTGGCTCTCGGCATTGGCCCCAACGTCGCCATCTTCAGCATCATCTGGGCAACGTTTCTGGCTCCGCTGCCTTATCCCAGCCCGAATCAACTGGTTGTGGTCTGGGACCATTACAAGGGGGACCGGAACGGGACCTCGGCATCCGACTATGCCGAATACGCTGCGCAGAGCCGCAGCTTCCAGCGGCTCGATTTCTCGTCCTGGAATGGGCTCCATCTCACGAATCCGGACCACTCCCAGGATGAGACCAGCGGCCTGCGTACGACGCCCGGCCTTTATACGAAGGACTTCCAGGTGCACATGGCACTGGGCCGCGACTTTCTCCCCGACGAAGGTCTTCCGGGCAAAGATCACTTCGTCATCCTCACGCATCGCCTGTGGGAGGCGCGCTATCACGGCGACCCGGAGATTCTCGGCAAGCCCATTCTGATCGAAGATGAGCCCTACACCGTCGTCGGCGTCTTGTCTGCCGGACCTTTCGACAAGATCGAAGGCACGCAGTTCGTGGTGCCCTTCATCGCCCAGCCCGGCGTCAAGAGCAACGAATACGGCAACGTGTTCGGGCGTCTCAAGCCGGGGGTTACGCTGGCGCAGGTCCAGGCCGAGATCGCCACGATCGATAAGCGTCTCGCGCCGAACCGCAGCGGTGGCGCGGCCGATGCCGCCTCATGGTCGGTCAGCGTCGAGCAGCTGAAGAACGACTGGCTCGATCCGAAAATTGTTCGCAATCTCTGGCTGCTGCTCGCTGCGGTGGGTCTTGTTCTGCTCATCGCCTGCGCGAATGTGGCGAATCTGCTGCTGGCGCGCGGATCGGCACGACAGCAGGAACTGGCTCTGCGATCCGCTGTGGGCGCAACGCGGCGCCAGGTCTTTCATCAGCTCCTCACGGAGAGCCTGACCCTCTCCGTTCTGGGCGGTTCTGCCGGCATTCTGCTCGGCTGGTCGATTATGAAGCTGGCCATGGCGCTGCTGCCGCTGAGCAAACAGGTCGCGGAGGCGGTTGTCGGCATCAACATTCCCGTGCTGCTATTCGCGGTTGGCGTCTCGCTCCTCGGTGGGGTGCTGTTTGGCTGCGCACCGGCATGGCAGGCGGCGCGACTGAATCTGAGCGACACGCTCAAGCAGGGGTCGCGCTCCATCTCCGGGCGCAGCCGGAGCCGAACGCAGGCGGTGCTGGTGACGGTCGAGTTCGCGCTCGCGCTCACTTTGCTGGCTGGAGCCGGCCTTGCCCTGCACAGTTTCTGGAACCTCAGCCGCATCGATTTCGGCGTCACCACCGAGCGCGTTCTGACGGCAGGACTCCAACAGGCCACCACCACGCGTCAGGAGCGCACGAACATTCCGCCGCCGGCGCAGATCGTCGCGAACCAGCGCCAGCTCCTGGAGAAGATTCGCGCCGTGCCCGGCGTTCGCGACGCCGCCCTGACCACTGGCTTGCCGCTCGAAGGGTCCGGATCCTTCCCCTTTACGATCGCGGGCCACCCGACCGACCCAAAACATCAACCGGTCGCGGACCTTGAAGCGCTCACGCCCAGCTTCTTCCGAACGCTCGGTGTTCGGCTGGTCAGCGGCCGTTTTCTCGACGCGACAGACACCCTTGGCAGTCCGCTCGCCGTCGTCGTGAACGAGACGTTCGTCCACCGCTACCTCGCGGGGAAGGATCCCTTCTCCCAGCACCTTCTGCTGCCCATTCCGCAGCCCGGGCAGAATCAGCTCGGCCCCCCAACGTCGTTCCAGATCGTCGGCGTCTTTCACGACATCCATAACAGCGACAAGATCGGGGGCGCGGCACAGCCTTCGATGTTCGTGTCTTTGCTGCAGATTCCCTGGCCCTACGTTGGGTTGGTGGCCCGCACCGCCGTCGACTCCGGAGCCGTTACCAGCGGCATCCGCGCCGCCGTTGCTGCCGCGGTGCCCAATCTGGCCGTGACCCACGTCCAGACGCTGCATGAGATCGTCGATGAGAAGATGACGACCGACCGCTTTGGCATGGTCCTGTTCGCCGGATTTGCGGGGGTTGCGCTGCTGCTGGCGGCGCTCGGCATTTACGGGGTGATGTCCTTCGCGGTTGCGCAGCGGACCCATGAAATCGGGCTGCGCATGGCCCTTGGCGCGCAAAAGGGCCAGGTGGTCTCCCTTATCGTGCGCGGCGGCATTCGGCTCGCCCTTCCCGGGATGGTCATCGGCCTTGCGGGCGTGCTGGCGCTTGGCCGCCTGATGCGCTCGACCCTTTACGGGGTGGGGACAGTCGACTACGCCAGCACCCTGCTGGTGGCCGCCATTCTGTTCGCTGTGGCCCTGTTCGCCTGCTGGGTTCCGGCGCACCGCTCGGCCGAGGTCGACCCCATGGTTGCGCTTCGCGAAGAGTGACGAACGCAAAAGCTTCGCATGACTTCAGGGCGCGATCGAGAGAACGCGCCCTCTTTTTTGTCCGCAGGAAAATTTCTGTTAACCGGAACCCCGCCTTCTCCGTATTACTCAGTGCAAAGAGAAAATCACCCGTCTGAGGTACGACCATGCAAACCGATGTTGTCGCTATCATCTCTGTCTTTGGCACGATCAGCTTTATCACCTGGACCATCTTCAGCTCTGTGCGGCGGCTGCGCATGGCCCGTGCCCAGGCCGATGTCCAGACCATTCTTCTGTCGCGCTTCGATAACGCCCAGAACATGGCGGCTTATATGCAATCGGACGCGGGCAAGCAGTTCCTCGGCGGCCTTCGCTTCGACCACGAATCGCCGCTCGCGCCGATGCTGGCCTGCGTGCGGTGGGGCATCGTGATCATCTTCCTGGGCGCGGCGCTTTGCATCCTGCGGGCAATGGGCGCGGTCGACTCCGACACCATCGTTCCGGGCGTGCTCGCTCTGGCGCTCGGCTTCGCGTTTGAAGTCGCCGCCTTCGTCACGTGGTATCTCTATCGCGCGCTGGGACTGGCAGAGCCCGCGAAGAATGCCTGACGATCGGCCCGGAGAGGGAACCGGGCGAGGTTTTCGAACGTAGAAAGGTGCATGGAACGAACTCCTGGAATCGTCAGCCTCGTGCTTGGAGAGGCGCCAGCCAGCGCTCTCGACGAATCCACGTTCCGGCTGCTCTACGACGCGACTTCGCGACCTCTCCGGGCGTATCTGCTGCACGTTTGCCGGCGCCCCGACGTGGCCGACGACCTGCTCCAGGAAACGTACTGCCGCTACCTGATGCACAGGCGTAACGATATGGATGAGACGCAGACACGCTCGTATCTGTTCCGCATCGCGACGAATCTGATGCACGATCGCGTGCGCAGCCGTGTCGACCTCGCCGTTCCCGAGATTCCCGAACGCGGCGTGGCGCCCGATCTTGCCACGCGCCTGGATGTTCGCAGCACGCTCCGCCATCTCAAGCCTCGCGAGCGCGAATTGCTCTGGCTCGCTTACGTCGAAGGCATGAACCACGAAGAGATCGCTGCCGCGACCGGCCTGCGTGCGCTCAGCATCAAGATCCTGCTCTTCCGCGCACGCCGCAAAGCCGCGCAGCTTCTGGCGCCAGCGGCGCAGAAGTCAACGAGGCTCGCATGAAGCCATTGCACTGCGAACACGCCTCGGAGGTCTCCCGCGCCGCGCGGACCGGCTTCTGGCCTGCTGCGCTGGAGCAGCACGCCGAAGGTTGTCCGGCTTGCGGCGAGACCCGAGCGGTGACCGAAGCCCTCCTCCAGGAATCCGCGCATGCCCGCGCCGCCAGCCCTCCCCCGGATGCCTCGCAGGTCTGGCTCGAAGCGCGCCGACGCGCTCGCATTTACCTGCGCCACCGGGCGCTCTTCTGGTTCCGGGCCCTGCGTGCTCTCACGGTAATTTATGTCCCGGCGATGATTCTCTGGGCCGTTTCACATCGCATGGGACCCGTGGATGAAGCCTGGAAGCCTACGTTCCGCGCCGACTTCAGTTCCCTGCTTACGGGACCGGCGGAACTGGTGGCGCTCTCCGGGGTTCTGCTCGCGGCGGTCTGCCCCTTGCTGGGCTCCTGGTACCTGGTGCCCGAAGCCCGGACGCCGCTTCATCACAGCCCGAGCCGTTAGGCAACCACAACAAAATCCGTCAGTTTGCGTCCAATCTGGAGTAGCAGAGCTGTACGTCCGTCAACCAGCTTCGGTTTCTGCATCTCACCCCCCGGAGATCCCATGCTGACTCAACGCATTTCTGCAGCTTCCTTTGTCGCGGCGATGGTCCTGGCCGTCGCCTCCGTTCCGGCATCCGCCCAGACCTCGATCGCCCTGAGCGGCTACGGGGCCTTTGGCGGGACCACCACCGCTAACGGCACCCACCAGAGTCCCGCTAACCAGGCCGGGGGACTCTTCGAACTGCGCCACATTTCGAATCCGATCTTCGGCTTCGAAGGCACCTACTCCTTCAACCGCGCCAACCAGACCTACACGACCGAGCCGACCGGCTGCCCGGCCTTCGGCTGCTCGATCTCGACGGAAACCGTGCGCTCCAACGCGCACGAAGTTACGGCGGACTGGACGCCCTCGGTTCACATTGCAAACTTCCGCCCCTTCGGCGTTCTCGGGGTCGGACTGCTGCTCGATGTGCCGTCGGAGAGCCAGGCCACCGTTGTCACCACCAATCCGAATCCGGGCCAGTCGCCCCCGAACACCACCACCACCTCCACCAGTTCCACGAAGACGTCCTACAAGCCCGTTTATGTCTACGGAGCCGGTCTGGACTGGGGGCTGCTCCCTCATTTGGGGCTGCGACTGCAGTACCGCGGCAACCTCTATTCGGCGCCGAATGTGACGAGCCTGTTCTCGTCGACCAACACTTTCACCCATACCGCTGAGCCGATGATCGGCATCTACTTCAGCCTCTGATTCTGGAGGCGCTCGGGGGGGGGGGGGGGGGGGGGGGGGGGGGGGGGGGGGGGGGGGGGGGGGG
>VFSW01008446.1_pt1 | contig 14795 bp, 10 predicted proteins | sample 5358111 | NCBI WGS metagenome assembly VFSW01 (sample SAMN11554181, study PRJNA540505) | mine drainage metagenome | isolation source: sediment from site ElyBrook_90M | place: USA: Ely Copper Mine, Vershire, VT | collected 2017 | reverse complement strand
CACCCTCCACTCAGGCTCGCTACAAATATCGACCCGTGTGAGAAATGCAGGCTAAGGTCAGGATTTCAGCAGGTGTCAACTATGCACATGACAGAAGCGGTGCATCGCCAACCGTGTGCTTGGCCTTACGCGTACAATTGGCCGATGGCATCAGCAAAGGTCAGATGCACAGCACGCCGGGGCTCCAAGCGGCAGATATTTTGGCTTGGGGCGTTCATCGCCAGAACGCCGCCGCGGAGGGAAAAGAAGGAAAGCAACTTGCATATATCTTAAGGCAGCTTGTCATGTGCACTTGGAAAGAATATGACGAAGTGTCCCGAGTCTGACGCATGTCGGAGCCGTGTAAGGCTCCTAATATAGTCAGTCAGCGAAATGGCTTTCGACGTCTGATGTCATTGGTCCACGCGTCTCAAAAGCAAGGATTGTGCCACTTGGTATCCGGCGGCGCGATGTCACCGTGCGCCGACTAATTCTTCGCTTTTCGCGCTCTGCCCGTAATGGCTTTCAACGTACCTGTCAAGGATCTGCTTGAAGTCGGCTACGATGGTGTCGCCGCGCAGGGTTGTGGAGAGCTTGCCGTCGATGTAGACGGGGGCCTTGGGCTCTTCAAACGTTCCAGGCAGGCTGATTCCCAGGTTGGCGTGCTTTGATTCGCCGGGGCCGTTGACGACGCAGCCCATTACCGCCAGCTTCAGCTCTTCCACGCCGGGATACTTCTTGCGCCACTCGGGCATGGAGGTGCGGAGATAGCTTTGGATCTGCTCGGCCAATTCCTGAAAATAGGTGCTGGTGGTGCGGCCGCAACCGGGGCAACTGGTGACCTGGGGCATGAAGCTGCGAATCGAGAGCGACTGCAAGATCTGCTGCGCGGCCTGCACTTCTTCCGTCCGGTCGCCGTTGGGCTTGGGTGTGAGGCTGACGCGGATGGTGTCGCCAATGCCGGAGAGCAGCAGCGGCGCTAGGCCGGCCGTGGAAGCGATCAGGCCTTTTGCGCCCATGCCGGCTTCGGTGAGTCCCAGGTGCAACGCGTAATTGCAGCGGGCGGCCAGGTTGGTATACACCTCGATGAGGTCGCGCACGCCGGAGACCTTGGCGGAGAGAATGATCTGGTCCGGCCGCAGGCCGTAGTGCTCGGCGGCCTTGGCGGACTCAAGCGCACTGACGACCATGGCCTCCATCATCACCTCGCGCGCGGGAAGGGGATTGGCGAGCTTGGAATTCGCATCCATCATGCGAGTCAGCAGAGTCTGATCGAGCGAGCCCCAGTTGACGCCGATGCGAACCGGCTTCTGGTTCTCGACGGCAGTTTCCACCATGACCTGGAAGTTGTCATTGTCCTTCTTCCCGATCGATGCGTTGCCGGGATTGATCCTGTACTTGGCCAGAGCGCGGGCTGCCGCCGGGAACTTCTTCAGCAGCAGGTGACCGTTGTAGTGGAAGTCGCCCACAACGGGCACACGGATACCGCGCTTGTCGAGGCCTTCGACGATGTGCGGGACAGCAGCGGCGGCGTCCTCGTTGTTCACCGTGACGCGAACAATCTCAGAGCCGGCCATGGCCAGGGCCGCAACCTGCTCGATGGTGCCTGGAATGTCGGCCGTGTCAGTGTTGGTCATGGACTGCACGACGACCGGGACCTCCCAGCCGACGCGAACATTGCCAATCTTGACCGTAGGTGTTTTTCTGCGCTGAATATCCGCCATGCTTTCAGTCTACCCGGAGTTGGCGATGATGGAAACTGCTTCTTCAGGGGGCTGGTTGAGGTTCGTGCTTTCCCACCCTTGAATCCGGGAACGATTCAAGGATGGGCACCCAGGCCAGATGCTGGCGAAGGCGGCGATTTTCGTCGCCTGGTTCGCTGTGCCCCTTGCGGTTTCGCTGCGCATCTTCCGGTGGAGACAGCGATCTTCGCGCGGACTTAGTCGAGCGCCTTGTGGAAGCGGAGAACTGCGACGGTGAGCAGACTGAGTCCGAGCCCGGCCATGGCCGCCATCTGCGGCCAGAGAACCTCTATGCCTGCCCCCTTGAGATAAGTCCCTCGCAGCACGATAAGGAAATAGCGCAGCGGGACGAGGTAGGTCAGGTATTGCATCCATTGCGGCATGGTGCTGATGGGAAAACCAAATCCTGAAAAGGCGATGGCGGGCATGATAAAGAAGAAAGCGGTAACCATGGCCTGCTGTTGCGTTGAGGAGACAGTGGAGATGAGCAGACCGACGCCCAGCATGGAGATGATGAAGAGTATTGAACCGGTGAGCAACACGGAGACATGGCCGCGGAATGGGACCTGAAACCAGAGTGTACCTACAACAGCGATCAACGAGACGTCGAATAGACCAATCAGAAAGAAGGGGAGTGTTTTGCCAAGGATGAATTCGGCAGGGCGAATAGGTGTGACCATGATCTGTTCGAGTGTGCCGATCTCGCGCTCGCGCACCACGGCGAACGCTGTGAGAGTGACCACCAAGACCAGCGTCAGGCTGCCAATCACGCCAGGGACAAAAAAACAGCGGCTTTTGAGGCCGGGGTTATACCAGGGGCGCGCCTCCAGTTCGACTGAGGGGACGGCCTCAAGCAGCTGCGGCGCGATGCGGCTGATGCGGTCCCGCTGATAAGTCTGCGCGTAGCCGAGTGCGATTTGCGAGATGTAGCCCGAGGCAATGAGTGCCGTATTCGAATTGGTGGAATCGACGATCACCTGGAAAGGCGCGGTCTGTCCACTCCGCAGCTTGCGCGCGAAGCCGGCGTCGATCTCGATGCCAATTGTCGCTTTGCCCTGCTCGATGAGATCACCGAGTTCATGGGAAGTGGTGAGCTGTCGTTGCAGGTCGAAGTAGGGACTGGACGAGAAGCGCGAGATCAGGTCGCGGCTTTCCTGGCTGTGATCGAGGTCGAGGACGACGGTGGGGACGTGGCGGATTTCGTAGGTGGCCGCGTAGCCGAAGACGAGCATTTGAATGATGGGCGGAATGATGAGGATGAAGCGCGTCCGTTTGTCGCGGAACACCTGGATGAACTCCTTGATCAACATCTGTTTCAGCCGGCCCAGCATCGTTTCTCCTTTACGTCAGCCTCTTGTGGAATGCGCGCGTGGCAAGCAGCGTCAGCACCAAGCTGAAGACAGCCAGCGGGATCAAATCGGCTGAAAGCATGGCGGTGGGTGTGCCCTTGAGAAATATCTTCTTGAGCACCGAGACGTAATAGCGCGCCGGGAGAATACGCGTAATCCACTGCAAGGGAACCGGCATTTGCTCAATCGCAAACAGAAAGCCGGAAAGCAGAAAGGCCGGCAGAAATGTGATGAGGAGCGCGATCTGGCTGGCGGCAAACTGATTCTTCGCGATTACGGAGATGAAGAAGCCGAGCGACAGCACCACCACCATGAACATGGCGGAGCTGACAAGGAGAGTGATGAAGGAGCCGCGAAACGGCACGTGGAACCATTGGATCGCGATGAACGAGCAAAGAACAACGTCGAACATGCCAAGGACAAAGTAGGGCGTGAGCTTGCCGACCATGATCTCCATGGCGCTGACGGGCGTGGAGATCAACTGCTCCATGGTGCCGCGCTCCCACTCGCGCGCGATGGTGAGCGAAGTGAGAAACGCGCCGATAACGGACATGACCAAAGCCAGCACGCCGGGAATGATGAAGGCGCTGCTTTCAAGATTCTCGTTGTACCAGGTGCGGGTTTGCACGCTGACTGGAGCCGGCTGCATTTGCTGCCCGCGCTTGCCGATCCACGCGGTTTGTATTTGCGCAGAGTAGCCCTGGACGACTGCCTGGGTATAACCGATGAGCACGTTGGCGGTGTTGTCATCGGTGGCGTCAATGAGCGCCTGCACCTGGACCGACCCTCCCGCGTTTATTCGCTGGGAGAAGTTCCAGGGGATCACGATCGCCATCTTCGCGTTTCCGTCGTCGAGGGCGCGTGTGATAGAGGCGTAGTTGTTTACCGTGCGAACGATGTGGAAGTAGCTGCTGGCCTGGAAGTGTTTGAGCAGATCCTGGCTCTGCTGGCTGCCGTCCTGGTCGTAAACGTAGACGGGCAGTCCTTTGAGATCGAGATTGACCCCATACCCGAACAGCAGCATCAGCGTCACAGGCATTAGAACCACGATGATGAGGCTGCGCGAATCGCGGAGAATCTGGATGATCTCCTTCTTTGCCACGGCCAGCAGGCGATTGAGGTTCATCGTGCCGCCCCCTTCGCCGCATCGTGCTCTGTGGTGACAGAGACGAAAACGTCTTCGAGCGTGGGCCGAATCTTTTCGATCCTGGCGACAGCAATGCCGAGTCCCTTGAGGAACTCCTGAACTTGTGGAATAGCCGCGGCGGCATCGAGCACGACGAGATGCAGTGCGCTGCCGAAGACAGCCGCATCGAGGACGCCGGGAGCTGATTGCAGTGCTTCAACCGCCGGGCCCAGGGGCTCACATTCCACGAGCAGCAGGTCGCCAGTCATCGAGTTGCGCTTCAGTTCAGACGGAGTGCCGAGGGCGACCATCTTGCCGCGAAAGATGAGCGCGAGGCGGTTGCAGTATTCTGCTTCTTCCATGTAATGCGTAGTGACGAAGACGGTGACACCCTCTTCGGCCATGTGGTGAATCAGGTCCCAGAACTGGCGGCGCGAGATGGGATCGACGCCGGAGGTGGGTTCGTCGAGAAAGAGGATGGGCGGCTTGTGCAGCACGGCGCATCCCAGCGCCAAGCGTTGCTTCCAGCCGCCGGGCAGCGTACCGGTGATGAGATTCTCCTGGCCCTTGAGGTTGGCCATTTCAAGAGCCCATTCGATTCTCTGTTTGAGGACGTTGGATGGGACACTGTAAAGGCCGGCGAAGAGGCGAAGATTCTCGATGACCTTGAGATCGTTGTAGAGAGAGAACTTTTGCGACATGTATCCGATGTTCTGGCGAACCAGTTCAGGCTTGCGGCCCACATCGTAGCCCGCAACGGAGGCGCGGCCGGAGGTTGGCTTCAACAGTCCGCATAACATGCGAATGGTGGTGGATTTTCCGGCGCCGTTTGGCCCGAGAAAGCCGAAGACCTCGCCTTTGGGGATCTTCAGGCTCAGTCGATCGACGGCGACAAAGGCGCCGAACTGCTTGCGCAGGTTCTCGATCACGACTGAATTGTCCTGCTCAGGCATGGGTCGAGCCTCCGCTTTCAACGGCATCGACAAAGAGGTCTTCGATGGAGGGCGCGACCTGCTGGATGGAATCGAAGGACACGTGCGCATTGCTTAACAGGGCTTGAAACTCCGGAATGCGGCCCGTCGCATCGTCTACCACGAGATGAAGGCCGTCGCCTGTCAGGACAAGGCTGGAGATTCCGGCGGCGTGTTCGAGCTGCGCGCGCAGGCGGCGCGGCTCCGGGCCGGAGACCGACAATACTCCTTTGACCATGCCGGCTTTAAGGTTGGCAGGCGTATCGCAGAAGAGCAGTTTTCCCTGGTGCAGGAGAGCCACGCGATGACAGCGTTCTGCCTCGTCGAGATACGCGGTGGATGTGAGAATGGCCACGCCCTCGGCGATGAGCTCATAGAGGATGCGCCAGAAGTCGCGCCGGGAAACGGGATCGACGCCGGTGGTGGGTTCATCGAGAAGGACGACGCGGGGGCGATGAATGAGCGCGCAGACCAGGCCCAGCTTCTGCTTCATGCCGCCGGAGAGCTTGCCGGCCATGCGCTTGCGAAACTCGGCCATGCCTGCGGCTGCGAGCAACTGCGCGGAGCGCTGCTCGCGTTCGGTGCGCTTCACTCCGAACAGGTCGGCATAGAAGCGGATGTTTTCCTCGACTGAGAGATCCTCATAGAGGCCAAAACGCTGTGGCATGTAGCTGAGGGCGTGCTTGGCGCCTTCGGGATCGCAGACCACATCGAAGCCGGCGATGAATGCATCACCAGCGTCAGGCGGCATGATGCCGGCGAGCATGCGCAGTGTGGTTGTTTTGCCTGCGCCGTCAGGGCCGACGAGGCCGAAGATTTCGCCCGCACGCACGTTGAAGCTGAGGGCATCGACGGCGCGGACACCGGGGAAGGTCTTGGTCAGGCCTTCGGCTACGATCGCGGGTTGGGGCTGGTCGTTCATTGTTTCGCGGGAGCTGCATGGGCGGCCGGTTGCGTGGCGAGCGCGATGTGCGCGTCGGCGGGCATGCCGGGTTTGAGTTCATGACTGGGGTTGTCGATGTCGATCTTGATGCGATAGACGAGCGTGACGCGCTCCTCGTAGGTCTGTACGCTCTTGGGCGTAAACTCGGCGTCTGACGCGATGAAGGAGATGCGCCCGCGATACTGTTTGCCGGGATAGGTATCAGTGGTGATGGTTGCATCCTGGCCCCAATGAATGCGGCCGAGATCGGTCTCGGCGATGTAGGCGCGGAGCCAGATGTGATCGAGATCGGCGAGCGTAACGACCGGAGCGCCGGGGGAGACCACCTCGCCAAGCTCCGCCTGGCGCACGGTGATTACGCCGGTCGACGGAGCGCGCAGAGTGGTGTAGCCGAGATTGACGCGGGAGAGGCCAAGGTTGGCGCCGGCTTCTTTCAGGTTGGCCTGCGCGATGGCGATGTCTTCCTTGCGGCTACCCTCGACGGCCTCGTTGAAGCGCTGCTGGGTTGCTTTGAATACGGCGCCGGCGCGCTTGAGAGCGGTGGCCGCCAGGTCGCGGTCCTGGGCGGACACTTCATCTTTCGCGAACAGCCTTTGCATGCGGTCGTTGTCGAGCTGCTTCTGTTCGAGATCGGCCTGGGCGTCAATCATCGTCTGCTGCGTCGCCTTCAGCTCCTGCTCGCGGGTTCCGGCGAGGGTGAGCGCGAGGTTCGACTGGCTGACGCGCACGGCGTCCTCGTCGATGCGGACCTTCTGCCTGGAGTCGGCGTCCTCGATGCGCGCCAGCAGTGCGCCCTGCTCAATCTGCTGGCCCTCCTCGACAGGCAGCTCGACGATGCGGCCCGCAACCTTGAAGCCCACCAGACTCTCGTGCGCCTCGATGTTTCCGGAGAGCGAAAGCTCGTTCACGGGCTGTGCCTTTTTAACAAAGCGCGGATAGTAGTAGACGCCGGCGGCAATGGCGGCGCCCAATAAAATCAGGATCGGAATGGCTCGTTTCATGGCTTCAAACCTCGTGTGCGGGAATCGGAATCAAGTCGCGTCCGCCTGGGCAGCCTACGGATTCCCTGCGTATTGCTGGATGTTTTTCTCCGTGTCGCCCAGGGCGCGGGCGAGTGCAAATTTGGCGTCGATGTGAGTGGAGACGGCAAGGATGTAATTGTCTTCGGCGCGGGCCAGCTCATCCTGCGCGGTGACGACTTCCACATTGTTCGTCGCGCCGGATTGAAAGCGATCCTGCGCGAGTTCGAGCTCGCGGCGGGCGAGGTTCTGTCCCTCCTCGGCGACTGCGACTTGCTGGGCGGCAGAGTCGAGGTTCAGCAGGGCGTCGCGAATGTCTTCGCCGATGCCACGGCGCAGATCGGCGATCTGATCGTCGATGCGCCTGAGGCGGCTGGCAAGCTCGGCGGCTTCGCCTTCGCGATCACGATCGAAGACGGTGAAATCGATCTGACCCTGGATGAGGCCCGTCGGCTGCACGCTGCCGATGTTGCGGCCGATGCCGCCGAAGTTGCCGTTGATGCTGACTTTGGGATAGGAGCGGGCGCGGTTGGCGCGTTGCTGCTCCACCAGTTCCTGGCGCTGCGCCGCGAGGGAAAGGTAATCGGCGCGCGCGGCCAGCGCGGCGGGAGCCAGGGCTTCCGGCTCCGCCTGGTTCACCTGCCGGTAAACAAGCGGCTCGGCCAGTTCCAGCGGCGTGCCGGGGTCGAGTCCCAGGTTGCGCCCCAGTGCAAGCAATGATTGCTTGTATTGATTCTGCGCGATGAGCAAGGCTTGCTTGTCGTTGGCAAGCTGGACTTCGGCGCGCAGCACGTCCACGCCGGTGGCGGTTCCGGCGTCGTGTTTGTCCCTGGCGAGCCTCAGGAGCGTCGTGGAGTCGGTGACGCGCGATTCCGCGGCGGTGGCGCGGGCGGCCGCGGACTGTGCGTTGAGGTAAAGGCCGGCTATTGCGCGAACAATCAGATCACGCGCATCCTGGAGGTCCAGTTTGCCGGCATCGACGCCGCGCTCGCTGGCTTTCAAGCTCCGATAGCTTTGCAGATCGAGGATGTTCTGCTGGGCGTAGACGCGGAAGTCGTAGTTGGAGAACGGCCCCACCACGCTGGGAACGCCTGGGAGCGAAAGCCCAAAGGCGCGCAGGTTGAGGTTCTGGGCATTGGCATAGGTCTCGATGCTGATACGCGGCAGCAGAGCGGCCGACTCGCGGCGCGCCCGGGTGCCTTCGGCCTCTTCCAGGCGCGTTGCGCCCACCAGCACGCTGAGGTTGGCCTGGAGTGCCTTTTGAATTGCATCCCGCAGCGTGAGGCGCAAGGGTTCCTGATGCTGCGCCGCAGCAGGGCGAGCCAGCGCCGGGCACAGCAACACGGCTGCAAGGGACAAGAAAACGGAGTTGCGAATACGGATTCTCATGGCTTCTGCTCTTGGCCGGAGAGCGCGATGGCTCTCCAGAAATGTTGGTAGCTGTCTTCAATCCATTCATCCAGAGCAGGCTTCTCATGCAGCGACCAAAGGAGGAAGGTCCCCATGAACGCCTGCAGAAGCTGAATGGCAACTTTTTCCTTGGACAGACGGGGATCGATCTCCCCGCGTTTTTGACCGGTGACCACGATGCCGGCGACGATCCTGCGGCCCTCTTTCATGTTGTGCTCAATTAGCCGGCGAACGCCCGCACTGGCCAGGAAGCAGGAGATGAGGGCGCGAGCCAGATCGGGACTGCGGCCCGGCTCCTCGGCGGCGCGATGGAACAGGTGGTGGAAGACGGATTGAATGCTGTGTCGCCCGTCGGCTGCCTGCGCCGCGGCCTCCCGCAGCTTGCCCAACTGTATTTCGGCCATCACGCCCAGGACGTGTTCCTTGCTCTGGAAATAATTGAAGAAGGTTCCCTTGCCGGTATCCGCGGCCTGGGTGATGTCTTCTACGGTGACGTTGGGAAAGCCGCGCAGGGCAAAGAGGTGGAGGGCGCAGCGGAAGAGGCGAAGGCGTGTTTCGGCGGCGCGACGCTGCCGGCGACCCATACCTTGGAGGTGGGGCAGATTCTCATTGGAATCAGGCAGAGGAGATGGTGCGGGCTGAATATCTTGACTGCCGTTCATAAATGACCAACAGTCATATTAGAATTTGAAAAACCCAGTTTGTCAACCAGGACCGCAGGCGAGACATACCGGTGAGGCTGTTCTGGGATTCGCTGTAGAGATTCAGTACAGAGTGCGGTCCAAATGGCCCGCCGGGAGGCAAGAAGAGTCAGAGCAAGTGCACGTACATACTTAGTAATCAGATTCTGCAACAAAGAGTGACCCGAAAGTGTCATCCATGCAAACTTAGGTAACGGATATACTCTGCCTATAAGCCTTGATCGGCAATGCCGCTTTCTCGACTTTTGACCCCTTTTCCGTTGGTCAAGCGGGGAGTACGGTCGATAGGTAACTTGCAGGAACAAATGACCAGGGAAGGTCCCATGAAACTACAGGCGAGTCACAACCTGCTTCGAATTGCCGATGCTGGCGATTCACACGATATTTTCCCTGGACCTGCGGCAGCCGCCGCCGAGGTTGGCGCGGAAGCCAATCCTCGCCGCAGGGGGAGTCGAATTGCGTCCGCCGGAGAAGCCGCCGGGCAGCGGTGGCGCGGCGGGGGAATGGCGGCTCTGGCCGCGCTGCTGTTGATGGGGGCCGGGGCGCAGGCGCAACTGGTTTTCCAGACTCCTCAGCCCATAGGCGTCACCTCCAGCCCTCAATTCGTCACCGTGACGGCGCAGGGAACAGGCTCGGTGAGCAGGGTGGAAGTGCTCACCGGGGGGCAGAGCGGGCAGGATTTTGCCGCCGTTTCCAGCGGAACCAGCTGCGCAACCGCCGTGTTCACGGCCAGCAACCATACTTGCACGCAGTCGGTTACGTTTACGCCCGTGTCACCCGGCCTGCGCATGGGAGCGGTGGTGCTGCTTGACAGCAGCAACAATGTGCTGGCCACGGGATATCTTTCCGGCGTTGGGAAGGGTGGGCTGGCTGTTCTTGAGCCGGGGAACTGGATCAAGGTCGCGGGCATCTTTAAGCAAGCGGGCGGGCCGCTGAATGGAGGCCAGGCGACCGGCTCGGAATTGTTTGAACCTTCCGACGTGACGTTCGACGGCGCCGGCAACATGTATATAGCCGACAGCGCCAACAACCAGGTCCGCATGGTGTGCGCCGCCCAGAATAGCGCCATCATCGCCGGCTCGACGGGCTGCACAGCGGCCGGCGTGATCATCAATATTGCGGGTGACGGCTTTCCGGTTAGCGGGCTGACTCTGAATTACCCCACCGGAGTCGCCTTGGATGGCGCCGGCAACGTCTATATCGCGGACAAGCGGAATAATGTCATCCGCAGGATCACGGCAGCCACCGGACAGATTGCCACGGTGGCGGGAGACGGCTACATCGATCCGAATACCGGGGGCGGCGGCTATGCGGGCGATAACGGTCCCGCGACGCAGGCCGAACTCAATTTTCCGCAGGACGTCACAATCGATGTGGCGGGGAACCTATTCATCGCCGACCAGTCCAACAACGTCATCCGCAGGGTAGACGCGGTGACGGGCATCATCACCACGGTGGCCGGCGGCGGGACCCTGACCGCGGATGGAGTGCCGGCAACAAGCGCCAGCCTGAGCGCTCCGTTCGGGGTTTCCTTTGACTCCAGCGGGAACATGTACATTCCTGACTCGGGCAACAACAAGATCCGCGTGGTTGAGGCCGTGGGCGGCCAGATCACTCCAGCCAGCGTGATCAAGACCGCGGTTGGAACCGGGGCAGCGGCCGATAGCTGCGCCAATGGACCAACCAGCGGGGCCGGACTGCTTTCGCCCTCCGGCGTGGCCGTCGACGCTGCCGGAAATCTCTACATCTCAGACACCGGGAACTTGTGCATTCGTAAGACCAACGCGGCCAGCGGCCTGATTACGCAGATTGTCCTGACGGGCAATTACTCCATCGGCCAGATCGGGAATGCGACCGGAGTCCAGATCTATGCGCCAGAAGGCATCTTCGTCGATGGTACAGGCAATGTCTTTTTTGCCGATCATTACTTCATGCTGATCGATGAGCTTGAGAGCAACAAGTCATTCCTGGAGTTCCTCACTCCCGTTCGGCAAGGGAGTCACTCGACGCCGCCCCAGGCCCAGATCGTGGAAAACGACGGAAACGACTCGCTGGACCTGACCGCCATCACCCCGGACGCGAATGCCGCGGTGGATCCGGGTAATCCGCCCACGACGTGCGCATCGCTGCCGTACCCGATGGCTGAGGATGCCGATTGCACCATCGGCGCAATCTTCGCGCCTTCCGTGGCGGGCAATCAGGTATTCGGCAATATCAATGTCACCAATAGCACCAGTCTCAACAATCCGCTGGATATCGAACTGCTCGGAATTGCCACCGCGGTCAATACGACCACCATCTCGGTGGCCTCCAGCCTGAATCCATCCGAGTTCGGAACAAGCGTGACTTTCACGACGACAGTCCAGACCGGTTCAGGAACCGGCTCCCTGGCGGGCGCAGTGCAGTTCTACGACGGCACCACTCTTCTGGCTGACGTCCCAGTGGGTGTGTCGGCCACAACGGGGAGCACCACCAGCGCCCAGGCTACATACCAGACTTCAACGCTCGCGATCGGCTCCCATTCGATCACGGTGACGTACGATAACACCAACGACCCGACTCACTCGGTCAGCACCTCTGCGCCGCCGCTGATCCAAGTGGTCTACGAGGCCACCAGGACCACGCTCAAAGCCGCTCCAGCCAGTCCGTCTCCGCTCGGCACCAGCGTTACCTTCACGGCCGCGGTCGCGGTGAAAGATGGCGGCACTTACCCGCTTGACGGCACGGTCACCTTCACCGATAGCCAGATGGCGCTGGCCAACAACACGGTCAACCTGACCGGCGGCGTTGCCACCTACACGGCCGCCGCGCTGGTGCAGGGCGTGAACGTGATCACCGCAACCTATACCCCGGCGACGGCAAGCACCAGTTCCATCCATGGCAGTTCGGCCAGCTTGAATCAGGACGTGGTCTGGACTACCGGCGCCGTTACCGTGACCTCGACCCCGAATCCCTCTGTTTACGGCTCGCAGGCGACCTTCACTGTGCTGGTGCCGAACTCCGGGTCCACGGCGGCCACGGGCAAAGTGAACATCGTCATCGTTCCGCAAGGGCAGACCGCGCCCACCTATCCGATTACCGCAACCCTTGCCGGGAATCCAGGAACAGGCATAGCGGCCATCTCCACGCTGCCCGTGGGCGCCTACACGGCGACCGCAACCTACGAGGGAGACAACAACTACAGCACCGCTTCTGGCATCCTGGCCATTCCGCAGGTGGTCACCCAGGTACCGACCACAACCACGCTCATAGCGACGCCTGACCCGGCAGTCGCCGGCCAGTCCATCGCCATTACAGCCACAGTAGCGCCCACTTCGGGCACGGCCAAGCCAACCGGCAACGTCACCTTCACCGATACCTTCAACGGCACGGCGGTCACGCTGGGAACGCAGGCCTTATCGGGCACTGGAACTGCCGTCATCAACACGGCAACCCTGGCGCCGGGCACGCACGCCATTTTGGCCAGCTACGCGGGTGACCTGAACGATGCAGCCAGCGTGTCCGTGGCACTTTCCCTGGTGGTCAATCAGGCAACCACCAGCACCACCGTGGCAGCGACGCCCAGCCCCTCGATCGTGGGCGGCACCATCACTTTTACGGCAACCATTGTCACCAACCCGGCAGGCGGCACACCCACCGGTTCGGTCACTTTCACGGCCGCGGGCAGCGGCGGCAACGTGGCGATGGGCTCAGCGAGCCTGGCGGGCGGCAAAGCCACGATCACGTATTCCACTCTTCCTGTTGGTACCTACCAGATCACAGCGACCTATTCCGGCGATACCAACGACGCAGCGAGCACCGGCACCGCCAGCGAGACCGTTGGGCTGATTCCGACCGTGACCGCCCTGACCCCCGCAACCGTCAGCGGCGCCAATGTGCTGGTAGCCCTGGTGCTGAATGACGGAGTGGCCGGTCCCGCACCCACCGGCACGGTGACGTTCCTGAACGGCACCACTACGATTGGAAGCGCCACGCTGGATGCCAACGGGGTTGCCAGCCTGACGCCGAACCTGGCCACTGGCTCCTACACCATCACGGCCCAGTACGGGGGAGATGCCACCCACAGCCCCTCAACCTCGGAGCCCATCACCATCACCGGCGCGGCTTCCACCTTCAGTCTAACCGTGACTCCGCCGTCGGTCACCATGCGGACCACACAGAATGCTTCCGTTACGGTGACCCTGACCTCGATCGCAGGATTTACCGACACCATTGGCCTGGGCTGCGTCTTGCTGCCCGCCGGGGTCTACTGCCATTTCTCCAGCATCACCGCGCCGCTCAGCGCCAATGGCAAGGACACCGTGCAACTGACCATTGACACCAATAATCCGTTGGGTGGCGGCTCTTCGGCCATGAACAGGCAGTCCGGCAGCCGGACAGTCAGTCTGGCCGGCCTGTTGCTGCCCTTCAGCCTGCTTCTCGGCTGCGTGGCCTGGCGCTTCCGCAGGCGGCACGCCGGGCTGCTGAGCATGGGCCTGATGCTTGTTCTCGGCAGTGCGGCCCTGTTGGCAACCGGCTGCTCGGGCTTCTCGCAGAGCAGCGCCGTGCCCGGCACGTACAGCATTCAGGTGGTGGGCGTTGGCCAGAACAGCAACGTCACGCAGTACCAGAACGTGACTCTGAATATTACGAAGTAGGGTGAACCACATTGGGAAGCCGCAGGAGAGAGATGATAAGCGCCGTTCATTCAGGGAAAGCGGTTGGCGGGGGGCAGGGGAGGCGGAGCTGCCGCCGGGCGGTGTTTGCTGGCCTGTTTGGGTTGGCTTGCCTTGCCCTGGCGCGACCAGCGTCGTCGCAGGTGGTCTATACGGGAGACGCGGGCGGATTCACAGTGGCCGCCGGCGTCACCGCTTCCGGCTACCAGGTCCAGTATGGCGACCAGAAACTGCTCGGAATTGCCGCGCTTGTGGACGTGGACACGCGCCGCCGCATCGGCATGGAGGCTGAGGCCCGCTGGCTGCAGTTTCATGAGACCAACCAGGAGCACGCCACCACCTGGCTGGCAGGACCGCGATACCACTACACGCGCGGCAAATTCCAGTTCTACGGCAAGGGCCTGGTAGGCGTCGGCCAGTTTTACTTCCCGTATGGCCTGGCCCAGGGGAACTACCTGGTGATTGCTCCGGGCGGCGGCGTGGACTACCGGTTGAACCGCAGGGTCTCGTTACGCCTTGCCGATATGGAGTACCAGATCTGGCCCCAGTTTACCTTCGGCTCCATGACCTCGGCCGGGGTCAGCGCCGGGGTCCGATACCACATCTTCTGACCCTGCGCGCCCAGCGCGGAAAGTCAACCTGCAACGCCCTTCCTCGGCGGCCGTGGTCGCTTCTGCGCCATTCTGCCTTGTTCGCCCCTCCTCGCAACCGTGCGGCCGCATCTTCCGGCACGCGCAAGTTCGGGCGTGCCCTATGAGTACGTTGCCGGCTTAAATTGTGGCAACCGTGCCCGCTGTACCTTCAATATCGAGAGTCCCATGCTCGTCTCGACCATGAAGTAGTCATAGTCGATCCTGAAAAGTCGACTAACTATATGTGGAATCAATAAGATATATTACA